>Ga0315320_10000738_pt1 | contig 27082 bp, 36 predicted proteins | sample M140m21515metaG_FD_203458 | JGI IMG/M metagenome (GOLD analysis project Ga0315320, IMG submission 203458) | Ammonia-oxidizing marine archaeal communities from Monterey Bay, California, United States - M1 40m 21515 | ecosystem: Environmental > Aquatic > Marine > Coastal | place: USA: California... | reverse complement strand
AAAAAGTTGTTTCATAGCACTTCTTGCTCTGGGTTAAGATTTTTCACGAATTGCTCAGGATCTTTTTCTGACTTGTGAACCCAATGATAGCGCATCATCTCAAAAATAGGGTCCCAAGTGGGGATACAGACATAATCCTTCATGTGTGTCTCGCAGCAAGTTCTTTGAGTTCTTTTGCCGTGAGTTTATCCAACTGCTCTGTGAAGTGGTCCAGTAGCAGTTGTTTATATTGTTTCTTAGTCACGTTGTCTCCAATCATCAGGTTTGTCTTGGTGAAACCAATTCTTAATATCGTCGGCGTCTTTAAATCCCTTTTTGTGATTGGATGGATCGGGATCACCTAAACCCATCCTATTCAAAAAATCATCTGTACTTCCTTCTTCAATCTGTTGTGCATGTTGGCGACGTGCCATCTTCAACATCTCATTAGCAGATGTATTTGCTTTAGCAAGTTTCTGTGCCCAAACCATATCGTCTAGTTTGACTTCTTCTCCATTGGCAATACATTTACAAATAAATTCTAGTTTAAGTCGGTATTGTGTAGATAGCATCTGCTCACTCGATTTCCCTAAGTATTTAGAGCTACTATGACCTTTGAACCCTTACAGAGTCATCCTACTCGGATATTTGAGTTTTGTCAAGCTCGACTTTTTTACCTAAAAATGCCCAGAGATTATTTTTCGGAATTCATGTAACTGAAAGGTCAATTTAGGTAAATTGCAGCACCAGTTAGTTTTGTTGGACCTTTAGCACTCAAAGTTAGTCCACTACTGTCAATTATACTATTACCAATTGCCTGAACTTCAAATTTAGATGCTGCTTTAATTTTTAAAGATCCTTGAGGAGATGTACCCAGTTCCATGTTTAGTACTGGATCTGATGCTGCTGTTGGGGATGCTGATTTTCCTGTAATTTCAACTTTTTTCTTTCCACCCACTATTTCAGCACTATCGCCCTTTACATCCATCGCAGTGCCCCCTCGCAACGCCCTGAAGAGCATGTGACCTGTAGTTGACTCAAACTGCACATCACCTGCAGATTGCATCTTGTAGCTACCTTTAACTACATCAACAATATCTCCTACAGTATTGATACCTGCAGTAGCACCAATTGATGATTTTTGATTGACAGAAAATTCTCCACTACCATCGATGTAAAAACCACCACTGGTAGTAAATCTAGCAAAAGATGAGTCCACATTAAGGTCTGTTGCAACAGCATTAATCTTGCCTTGACCTTCTCCTGATTCAATATTTACAGATTCACCTGCTCTCAGTGTTAATGTATTAATAGCATTGAGAGTGATATTGTCACCTTTAACACCAATATCACCACCCTGAGATTCAATCGCAACATCGCCCTCAACATACAATGAGTATGCAGGAGATGATTTACTGCCACCAACTCCATCTCGTTCTGATTCGTCATCATTTCCACGAACATGGATATTCATGGTATCAGTTTGTTCGTGATGGTCTTTAGCATGAATGACTACTTTACCACCACAACCAGATTGCCCTGGTTTACCTGTTGCTAATACTATATTACCATTGACATCAAAATGGAACATAGACTGACCATTAGTCAGAATAAATCCAGTAGTATTATCTTGGTTGCTATATGAACCCATAGTCCAACCATTTTTTGTAGCAATGACATGAAAATCATCGTTACAAAACTGACCTTCTTCTAGGGCATCAGAACCTTCTGGTCTAGCAGGTCCCTTACTTTGATACTTATTTTGTGCCGCACTAGGTTGCGGCGTAGTTGCATTTTGTATTGACATTATGGGCAATCAATGTAGGAACCAGTTCCAATCTTGGCGTATCCCTTACGCTCAAGTTCATTACTATCTAGGCAAACCATATTAGGTAAGAAGCGAGCACCTGCACCGCCACCACCTAATATTCTAATAGTTGGCATATTTTCGTATCGTTTGTTTCTATCTGTACTTCTAATACTGACTAAGAATCCTCTTTCGTCAATAATTGCTTCAGCAAGGTCACGCTCTCCACCAATAATTACTTCTGGTGCTGATGTGTAACCAGATCCAGGAGCAAGCATAGTGAAAGAATCAACAATACATTGTAAATTGTTATCAGTTGCTGTATTAGGCTTGTAATTTACACCTTGTCGTGTTATTCTTAGTTCACTAACAAAACCTTTTTTATCTAGCAAAGCAACTGCACCTGCGCCATATCCACCACCAGTAATAATAACTGAAGGTGCTGTTTGATATGGACCACCTGGTGTTTTGATAGGAATATCAATGATAGATCCATCATCATCAGTAATAGGATTACCTGTTACTGGTTTTGTGGGTGGTTGTAGTGGGGTAGGTTCAGTATCATCTCCAATTTCAACATCACTAGTATCAGCATTAATTTGGAATGTAGTACTAACTCCTTTATTATCCAGAATAAGTAACACCTGTTCAATAGGTTCAACTTCTGTATCATCGTTAATACCAATAACAAATCTACCACTATCATTATTAATTTCAAAAGTGCCTGTTAACTTACCACCAACAAAATCAGATGGAGTTAGACCACTACCAAGCATACTATAAGTAACAATAGTACCATCAGGAACATTTACTGTACCGACAGTTGCAATAACATCTTCACCTTCTTCGTATGCTATTTTATCTGTGGACAAAGTATACTGAGGAATAAGATCAATTTCAGGATCAAATGGATCAATAAATTCTACATTATCAATAACAACATCAGTTTCTGCAATCAAATTAAAATCAACAGGACCAGTATCTGTATCCAAAGTTGCGACACCTTGAGCAGTAAAGGTCATTAAATCTGGTTGTGCTTCGACTGCATTATCTTGAGCAATAGATACATTAACAATTGCTAAATTGTTTACTACTGTAAACTTACCTGATAGTTCTCCTTCAATGTCAGGTTCTGTAATCGAACCTGATAATACATAATCAAATTCTGTGTTATCAGTAACATTTAAAGTTGTGATAGTGTATACAGCAGTTTCACCTTCACTGTATACTGATTTATCACTTGCGACAAACATGAATGGTTCATCTGTATCAGGAAGTTGTGGTCCTGGTTCTACAATTGGTGGGAAAGGTGGGACAATGGGATCGTCAACTGTAGGATCAGGTTCATCTGTAGGATCATCGATAATAGGATCATCATCTGTTCCAGGAATATCATCACCAATACCACCAGGAGGTACAGGAACTGGTTGCGTTGCATCATCATCACCACCAGGAGTACCACCAATAAATGTTACCTCGGTTCCTGGAGTTCCTGGTACAATTTTAGACTCATCGCACACAAATAGAGAAGTATCTCCGATACCATCCTCAATTAATTTCAGTAATTTATCTAAATCATCTTGTCCATCATTCTGTCCACAATCAGTACATTTTTCTTGAATAGGTTCGCATTTAGATTTCGGACCTGTACATGAAATACCAAGTAGTTTCATGATAGAGTTGATGATGTTTCCAATAATATTCAGTGGTGCAGCAATCGCTTCAAGAACTGCCTGAATAGGACCAAGAATTTTTTCAATTAGTGAATCGAATAGACCCATGATTTCATTAAGAATACCTTCAACCATGGTATCAATGAAACATGATGCATTATTGAATACATCAGTGATGTATCCCATGATAAGGTCAGTAATAAATTTAGCAATAATATCTGTAATGTCAGCAATACTACAACCAAGTTCAGCAAATATATTATCAAAAATTTCTTTAACTTTTTTTAATCTATTAGTTCGTTCTTTAACTGGTACAAATGCTTCTTCTGGGTCAGCAAATGGTCCCTGTGCTACGTAACCTACTGTTTTTTCTGACGTTAGGATTGACTTGTTTAGGTAATCAATTGCACCACGTAGTTGCTTGACAATTTCTGATTTACCTCTAGCAATAAAACTTTTTGCAAGTCTTACTACTCTACCGATATGATATCGTGCTGTACCAACATGATCATAGATAATACCATTAATTTTACTTACATAGAAGTCACCAATATTACCACCTGATGCTTGGTTGGCAGCAAGAAGATCACCCATGATTCTGGTGATACCAGACTTTAAGTTCTTTTCCTGTCCGCAATTAGGATTTGCAATAACAACACAGGACTGACCACCGATAGGATTGGTAGCAGTATGCTTAGCATAAGCAGCAATAAGGATCGGTGGTGCTCCACCTTTCGTGTCTGCTTTATCGGCATCGACAACTCCTTTGTCAGTGTTAGCTCCGTTTTTATCTTTTCCAGCTGGAGTATCAACCGATCTGTTCTGTTGAGGGATGAGTTTAGCATCTTTAACTGCCTTAAAATTTAGTGGACCACTACCAGTAACATCATCAAAAGAATCTTTAGTTGAACTTTTTACACCACCAACAGAACCCATAATAATAGGTTTCTGTTTGTCGTTGTCCAAAAAGAACCCAACAACAAAGCAACCACGCTGTAGACCAGGTGATGCACCACCAGTACCACCCTCAATGAATGGTGTGGTCACAGGCATCATTACATGTGCCCATGCTAATGAGTCGGTTGGAGTTGCGGTGTCACCGATTTTTAAGTGCTGACCAATAATACGCACACGATATCGCCCAGATCTTTTAGGATCATCTTTTTTATTAGATTCTACTTGACCAATCCACCATGAAAATCCATCAGAACCAATCTGATGGATAGGATACAGTGCTGCTAAACTTTGGTCCATGTTTTAATAACTCCTACTCTTATTTAACCTTAGAGTCATATTCTTTAATACCATAGGTATCACGAATCAATCTCACCCTGCTTGTGAATGCTGGAACTCCATTTTCAACCACCATCTGATAATTATGAGACAGTGCAGCAATGAGATATGTTCCGCTATTTTCTTCATCATATGGATATGTTTCTCTAATTGTTTGTGCAACCATGTTGGGAAGCATAATTTTAATTTTATCTCCTACTTTTAAGTCTGAGTTACCAGGAATAGTAATTTCAACCTTTTGATTTTCCATTAGGTATCGTCTACCAATGGATTGAGCAGTGTAATACTTAGCATAGTCAGCAAATTCTGCATCACCATCTTCATCTGGGTTAGCAATATCATCTCCATCGTACCACATCTCATGATCTAGTAAGATAGACATGACCCTAGATGGATTGACTGATTGCTCAGTTTGATACTTAGGCAATTTATCTTGACTCCCTAGGTGTGACATATTATCAAAGGTAGTTCTCATATCATAAATGTATTCCTCATATTTTTGTGATGCCATGTCAAAGTAGCACATATGAGTAGAGAACACACCATTGCTTAGTTTATCAATGATATCAATCTCATCAGTAAATTTGTATTTTTCTATAGTGTAGAATACTTCTTCTGGTTCCAATGAAATAGCAGGTCGTGAAAAATATTCTGCTACTGGTGGAGATCCTTTAAAAGAATCTGTACCATCAGAACATAACAAGTCCATAGATTTGAATACAAACCCATCTTTATTTTCAAAGAAAAGATATCCTGCAGTTCCTTTTGCTTCAGTAGCATTAGCACTTAGACCGTTACTTCCAGCTTCCTTAGATGCTTTCTTACCTTTCTTAAATGATGTATTGATTGGTACAGTTCGTGCCATTAACGACTGACATACAGCATGAGATTTTCTGCCACTAGGCATAAGGTTAAAATTATATGAAGATGCTTCTGTTTGAATATCTTTAGTTGTCTTTAGTATGTCTTTAAGAATAGTACTTACAATTGCCTCTGCTTTTCCAGAAACATTATCAAGAACTCTAGCACTTTCGTTATTAATTGCTTCTTCTGATGCTACCGACATTGTATAATACTGTACGTTCTGTTCAAATTTACGGTTATAAATCTTCCAAAGGCATAAATTATACTCAACTGGTTCATTTTTAATATTATCAAGTTCGATCTTAATTTTTTCTCCACCCTGTATGGGCAAATTACCAATCAAGTTCAAACCACTATCAACTATTGCTAAGTTACCTGTAACAAATGGTTGAAAAATATTTTCATAATAAGAAAAAGCAACGACAGCTGATGAGATATCATAGTTAACACCATCTACACTAGTAAGTGTGACGGTCTTAGGAGTAAAAAATTTAACAGAATTAGATTTCATTAGAATTGGGGATCTTCGGGGCCGTTAGGTGATTCTGGGTTGTCGATAGACCAAGAAGGATCAGAATTATCTTGTACTCCTGGTGCTGCTGGTGCTACTACTGGTGGTGTCTGTGAGGTTGCTGCTACTGGTACTACAGCTGGTCTTGCTGCTTCATCGCTAGTAGATGCAGGAGGGGTGGCACTACGCGATGCTGGTGGAGCAACAGCAGCTGCTGGACCTGGTGTAACAGTACCGCCCACAGAGAAGATCTGTGACGCCACCCCACTACCATCTACAGGACCAGAACTTGAACTAGGATAGTACTCAAAGTGTAAGTGTGCTCCCGTGGAAGGACCAGCGCCTGGAGTACCAACTTGACCACCTGTGTGACCTAGTAGTTGTCCAGCAACAACTTGTGCTCCCTGTGCGACGTTAGTCTTGCTCAGGTGCAAATATCTTGCTTCAGTTCCATCATCATGAACGACATGAACCTCACCATTGTTGCCCTGTGCAGGAACAACAACCTTTTGAACTCTACCTGCTTTCTTGGTTGATAATTTTGTACCTTGTGGTGTTCCATAGTCAACACCTAGATGATTAGTAGAACCAACACCTCCAGGAGATTGACGGGGACCAAAACCAGATGTAACACCAAACCCATCAACGGAACCACCACCAGTTATCATCTGCGGCATCATAAAACCTGGTGCGCCTGGTGTTTTATTTGCTGATGTTACTGCTTTTTCTGGGTTTCCTTTTCTTGGGTGTGCTCCTGGACCTGGGTGTGCTTGGGCAGGACTGCCGCCTAAAAGCATACCAGCAATTAATCCACCTGGTAAACCAAAAGCAGTAGCAGCAGGACCAAGAATTTTGCTTAAGATAGGCATGAATATCTTACTTAGTCCACCCATGTTCTTAACAACATTAGTAAGTGTACTAAGAAGTAAAGAACCTGCTGCTACTGTGGGTAGCATTAGTGCTTTAGCAAATGGTCCTGCTTTTTTCTGATTTTCTGGATTAGTTTTTACTGCATTAGTTAATTTTGCTTTAGGAATGATTGCTTGATCGCCACCACCAGAAATATCTGTAGGGTTATCAAGAACTCCACCGCTCGCTAATTTAATCTGATCATCAGGTCTGTCAATAACACCACCAGATGCAAACTTACGTTTTGGTAGTGCTCTTGATTGCATACGTGGCATGAATCCACCCATTCCACCGCCTTGACCACGATTACTTGCCCATGGTTGACTAGATCCTCTACCTAATGGTCCAATAGGTTTAGTATATTGCCTGCTTTTTGACATGCGTGGCATTTTATTTCTGCCACCACGGCGACCTCTCCTTCCACCTATAAAACGTTTACCAACATTTAATATGTTGCCAAGAATACCACCACCGCCACCTTCAGGGCGGTCCCTTTCATTGTCATAACCAGTACCACCTACTTGCCTATTTCTACTTTCACCAGAAGTTTCAATAGCAGCTGCTTCAGCACGATCTGCTGCTTTAATATTTTCAGTTAATTGCTCATTAGAAATAGTATTAGATTCTTCCTGGATCTTATTGTTCTTATTAAAATAAGACTTAAGACCATTAATATTGTCTGCTAATTTTACAACAACTGATGGTGTTTGATCTGCTGCTTCTTGATTCTTAAGACCATCAAGTTTAGAACTAATTTCTTTAAACTTGATTGCAATTACACCTGCAAGTTTATCTACTGTGGATTGTTCTTTATATCCTGCATCTGATAAAGGTAACTCTGGTTGAATTACACCCTGCTTTGGTGGTGCTTGAAGTGATGCTTCAAACCTTTGTGCTTTTGTTAATGCTGGATCATTTTTATCGTCTGGATTAGATTGGAAGAACCCCATAGTTCTTCTTGCTTTATCACCTCCAAACTCACTGACCATTGCCTTACCAAAAAGACTACCAGGTTTTCGGTCAGTCTTTTCTTGTAGCAGATCTGATAGTCTTAATTCTTCTTCGTCAGTTTTATTTGATTTTTCTTGAAGTTCTTTGATTTCATCTTCTCTACGCTTTCTAGCACTAGCAGCCATAGAAATGGCACTACCAATCTTGTCTCCCATTGCGCCTGCAAGACTGCCATAGGATGGTTGTTCGTAACTTACAGTGCCTGCTGCCATGAGTAAACCTTTTTAGCAAAAAATTAGCGGAGAATTTTTTTCGGAATTCGTGTAATCGTAAAGTTGATTTGCTTTCATCTATATATTTATCAATTAGTTCTCAACCTTTGGGTCTTAAAGTAATTGCCATCAACTTTCTGACCTTTTTCTGTGTAAAATACACGTTCAGTTGATCCCATTGGTCTTGGCGTAGACGCCACGTAACCAGAATTACCTCCCTCCATTATGATAGGTACAATCACAGCACCTCCTTTCTTTGCTTGAGCTACAGTAGAAGGTAACACTGTAGCACCAGGTAGTACATCTGTTGGTGGACTTAATTGTTGTCCTCCACCAATGTGTTCATCAGCACTGTCTAAATTAGATGGTGTTTGAAGTCCACCAGCACCAACAGGATCAACACCTGCGGGTGTTTCAGTAGGTGGAGCATTAGGTGGTGTAGGTGGTGTGTCTGACATACCAGCAGTTAATCCCATCTTCTGAATCATACCTTCATAATAAGCAGGGGTATATTGTGCCTGAATACGAGCAGCAGGGATTTCCCAATTTGCCATCCACCAATGTGCTGCAGCACCAGGTGAATCAAATGATTGTTTAAGATAGTCTGGTCCAGTAAATTCTTGTAGTGCATAATCTATCTGACCTTTCCAATTTGTTTTCCAATCAGGAACTGCTGCCATCATAGGACCACCACGACCTGCTGCCATATTCCATTGGAACAAACCAAACGATCCACCAATACCTTTATCACCATGAGCACCTAATTTAAATCCAGATTCTCTACTTATGTTTGCAACTAAACCTTTAGCATGGTTCTCAGTTAGTCCCTTAGATAGTAGATAGTTATAAACAGCGCCAGCAGTAGTTCTACCTTCACCGCCACCCATATCTACATCACCATTGAAATTTGCTGGTGCTCCTGTCATTGTTTCACCAGGTTTAGCACCACCTTTACCTAAACCACCACCACCTGCTTCCAAGTCTTTATCATCTCCTGGATCAGTCAAGGATGATGTTGCTCCTTTTCCTAGTATACTTTTGACACTAAATTTAGCAACACCAAACAATCTAACCAGTGGTCCCATATATTGAGACAAAAATGGTTTCATCATATCAATACCAGGTGTACTATTGATGATATCCTGAGTAATGCCTAGAATAAATGGAACAGCAGAAACTGAACTACCAATATCAGATACTGCTTTAACTGTACTTCTTCCTACAGTAGATGTCAGATTAAATACTGATTCAGGTCCTGCTTCACCAGCAATAACACCACCTGATGCAAGTTTTTCTGGTGGTCCTTCTATAGGTCTATTAATATCAGGTCCAGGTCCATATGGGTCTGGTTGTGGTGTGTCTGCTTCATCTTCAAATCCAGACAGTCCTGCTGTTGGTGATGATGTGCCAGCATCAGATTCTTTTGGTTTAGTATCGCCCCCTCCACTACCACCAGTAAGTGCGTCATAAACAGCACCACCAACCATGTCACCAAGGAAACCACCAAGAATGGTTCCAGCAAGTGGTACAGGAATTAGTGTGCCTAATGCTCCACCAAGTGTAGCACCAACTGCTTTTGCTGCTGCTCTGCCAAGTGGTTCACCTAACATAAGTGACACTGCAAAGTCAATCAGACCACCAATAAGCGGAATGCGTTTAATGAGCGGTCTCATTAAACCTAGTGCTGCTTTCTTAATGAATGATTGAGTTACTTTAACTGCTGCAGTCTTGGCAAGTTTCTTACCACCAAATCGTAGTGCTGTCCTTTGGACAATTCTACCCGCACCTCGTCTTCCTACACTAGCAGACTTACCGAAGTAACTTCCACCATCTAATAAATCTAGAGCAGTGTCTAATAAACCTCCACCACCTTTTTCTTCTTCTTCTTTATCTCTAGGATCTTCTCTACTGTCATCAACTTTTACGGTTGAAGCACGATCAACAGCAAACTCGCCGCGTTTCTCTACCTTTTTAACGTTTGCCGATTCATCTTGGTCACTTTGAAATCTAAGAAATCTATTCTTAATTATATTTGATTTCTTTAGTAGTGTATTGTTTTCAGTTACTACTTCTTGTACTTGCTTGTTTGTATCCTGTTGGATTTCAATAGCAAGTGCGAGTTGTTCGCTACCTTTATCTTTAGCAGCAGATACTTCATCTATCTTACTGACAACTTCATCTGCAGCAGCAACTAACTCGGCGTTTGATTCACTACCTCCTTGCGGTGCTTGTAGTGGACCCTGCTGTATATCATAACTTGGTTGTACTTGTGCAGAAAATCTACCTGACTTACCCAGTGCTGGGTCTTGAACATCAGTAGGATCTGACGAAAACGTACCTTTAGTCCTGTTAACTAAGTCACCACCAAATTGAAACTTTAATGCTTTCTTTAGGTAGTGTCCTTTTTCCTTAGGAATTTTGTTTGGATCTTTACGACGTGCATCTGCCGCCATGTTAAAAGATTCCTTGACCTTACCGCCAAGAAATCCTGCTAGAGTATCACCTTGCCCAGTAGATGATACCTTAATGACTTGAAATTTTTTCTTTTTATACTTTACCTTAGATTCAGATGGTAAAGGTTGTGCTTCTCCATCAGGTTCATTATAAATCTGCTCCAACAAAGGATCCAGCATGTTCTCATCAAAGCCCTTTGACATACGGTCAATGACTTCTTGTAACTGCTTTTTCCTTTGTGGATCTACTTCAGGCATTTTGCTTTTGCTTTTCTTCTAGTTCTTTAAGATACTGATTAAGCAGGGAGACATAGACGGTTCGCTCCCATGGCATCATGTCTTCAACTTCCGTCAAAGAGTATTTATGATGTTGCATCAATGCAAAGTTTGTTCTATAGTAATTTTCAAGACTATTATAAAACAAACTTATCCGAAAAAAGATGCCAAGCCCTCAAGTGTGTAAGAAGATTCGACTCCAGTAGTAGGATTGACTACCTTAAATGTGTGACGTAACACAGGCATCGTCTTGAAAAACTTTTGAATAGATTCAAATTGTTTCTGTGTTAGTTGCTCAATAAATTCTACCTTCTCTTTATGAGTAGTTGTAGTCTCATCAAATACTTCATCGCCCTCAAATATTTGCTCGATGCAAGTTGCGACCATATTAAATACAGTATCTGGATCATCAATCTCATTACCAATAAGTGTGATGTCAATAAATTCTTCGAGACCAGGATATCCCATGATAAGTCCAACCTTATCAGTCAGCATAATTTTAGTATCATGTCCCTCTGGATAGTATACATGAACATCATTCAAATCAATAGTATAATCAACAACAGTTTTGTTATCATCTAGACAAGTAATCTTCATGGGAATATCTTCACCCACAGATACTGATCTGATTTTTAGAAACAAATACTCTAGATCAAATGATGTAAGTTCAGACAATTTAATGCGTGACTTCACACAGTTGCTAACAATATCTTTTACTGCTCTTTTTATTTCATCTTTGTCTTCACTTTGTGTTGCAATGAGCAGAACTTTTTCTTCCCTGACTAAGAAAGGACGGTACTTAACTTTCTTTTTAGACGAAGGCAATTCAAGTTCATAACTCGGAGTAACAACTGATGGTAATGCCATGATAATTTAACCTTTATAATTTTGAATATTATTGTACGTAATGTTGTGCTTGGAATAATAAAAATTCGCTGTCACTTTTGTTGCTTGAGATGTTCCATATGATAATGGAACAGAGTCAATAGAATATGGGTACACATCTAACAGAGTGTATGTCATTGATGCTCTAGAATTAGGAGCATTTTCACCTTTCTCTGTCTTAGTTATGGTACAGTTAGCAAGGTACTCATCAGGATAAGATAGTCTAACAGACCTTTCTACTTGAAGTTTATTACCTTGTGCTGACTTATCTTTTTGAGATGATAGTGTCAATCCACTATTGAGATCAGGTTTTATTAGGTCACCGTTTGATGCAGCGTACTCCTGAAATATAGTACCATACCATAAGTTTAAAAACTTTAGCGGTGTCATATCAGCATCACAAATCCATCCCAGTTGAAAGTCGGTGAACACCCTAGTGTGTGGGTAATTAACTTGACCCTCACCTAAGAATCTACCTGTTGTCTGCCCTGTAGCAGCAGAGATATTAGGAAGTTGTGCTTCATCACAAAAATATTTAAGAATCATCCCCTTTTTATTTACATCAGTAGTTGGAATTAATCCACCAGCAAAACCTTCTTGGTCTCCAACCTTAGTTGTGCTACCACCTGAGAGACCCATTCCAAAGTCTTGCATGACTTTATACAATGAAGTGTCCTGTCTTTTCTGTGTCTCAGCATTTGTGAGAATAGGAAAGAACCATTCTATATCATAATTATTGCTATAGGAGAGACCTCCATGAGCATTGATAGTTTCTATAAAATTTCTTAATGACACTCTAAATAAAAGTGATGGTTTATAATTATATTTATGGCATATTCAGGAGTGTATAAACCTACTAACCCAGAGAAGTACAAGGGCAATCCTACCCGCATCATTTATAGAAGTCTCTGGGAAAGAAAATTTATGTTTTTCTGTGACCATAGTAATAGTATAGTACAGTGGGGTAGTGAGGAAGTAATCATTCCTTATCGTTGCCCGACTGATGGTAGAGTACATCGCTACTATCCTGATTTTTATATCAAAGTGAAGTCTAAGTCAGGCGCTCTTTGTAAGTATCTAATCGAAGTTAAACCTAAGAAACAGACACAACCCCCGAATGATAAACCAAAAAAGAAGACTGCCTCTTGGAAAAGAGAAGTCCTAACTTATGCTAAGAACCGCGCAAAGTGGGAGGCAGCTGAGGACTTCTGTGAGGACAGGCAGATGAAATTTTTAATCCTCACCGAAGATCATCTAGGAGTCTAAAATGGCACAAGGATTTGGATCAATTCAACGCAATCTAAAAACCGATGCTGGAAATACACTGTTTGAAAAAATAACATCCGCTACTGGTGGAGAAAAGAAAAGTTTGTCATGGTATAGAAGTGCAGTTCGAGCAGCAGCAACAACATACAAGAAAGATTTAAGTAAGTTTGTGAGTGATGAAAGGAAATCTAATACTGATGGCAATGTCCTACGTAGGTATCCTAAAGAGGGACATCTTTTTATGTTTGAATACACAGCAAAGATGAGACACCTACCATACTATGATAAATTTCCACTTGTTTATGTTGTTAAAGCATCACCAACTGAATTCTTTGGTGCTAACCTACACTATATGAATCCAAAGAAAAGAATACAATGTGTTTCTAAGTTAATGAATAACAGAATTGACATTCCTAAGAAATGCTTTCATAAATACTTGCAGAATCATGTTGATGGTCTCTTTCTAGATCTTGCTGCTGATGAGTGGGACACAGCTATACTATTACCAACTGAAGATTTTGTAAAAAATATAGGTTCATCATCATTTCCTTACGATAAAGAACTTGTTTGGGAAGAAACAAATGAATCTTTTTACGATAAGATCAAAGGCACTAGAGTAATACAAAGTTATGGTAAACAATCAGACAAGGAGATGGTGACGTAATGCCTGACGAAAAACCAAAGTATACTTTTAATAATAAAAGCAATAGAACTAAAGCAGGAAGCGAAATTTTAAAGTATCCTGAAGGAAAACTATACACAGAACAAACTGATTATGTTTCGTTTGAATTTAAAGAATATTCCCCACCTTTTGCTAGAGATAAAAATCCTCTACAAAAAAACGCTATCCAAACATACAACTCTAGCATATCAAGTCTAAAAAGTATTCCTGGTATGCCTCGCATTTGTATGTACATGCCTGAAGATATAGGTACTGAGTACGGTGCAACCTGGGGTGGTAAAGCGTTTACTAACACTGGTGCTGATGCATTAAGATCTGCTGGTGCTTTCTTGGGAGGTGATGGCAAAGGTGGATTTGGTGATGCTGTTGGTAGCATTACAAAAGATGTTGGTAACATGTTCCAACGTGGTGAAGCATTGTTAGCAGATGGTATCGCAACAGCAATTAATAATATACCAGGTAAAGTTGGTGGTTCTATTGGTATTAATGATGTACTAGGTGGAGTTGGTGGTGTTATTCTTAATCCAAATACAGAATTACTGTTCTCTGGATTTGATCTAAGACAATTTGGATTAAGTTTTAAGTTGCAACCGAATAACGAAAAAGAAGCAAAAGAAATTCGCGATATTCTTACCACATTTAAAAGGGCAGCACTGCCTGGGTTCGGTACTAATGGTGCTAGATTGAATCCATTTAAGAATAATGATAAGCCTAAGGAAGGATCAAAAACAGAATCAAAACACAACAGAAACTACATCAGTCTTCCTTCACTGTGTATTATTAGATTCATGAAAGGATCTAATGAGCATCCATACTTGACACAATACAAACCATGTGCTCTAACAAATGTTGCCATTAGTTATACACCTGACGGTCAGTATTCTACATACAGTGACGGTTCACCCGTTGCGTCAACGTTGACATTACAATTCACAGAAACAAAACTTGTCTACCGCGATGAGATCCGTTACGGAGGAGCATCACTCTAATGTATTTTAACTTACTACCAGAAATCCAGTACGATTCTAAACCAATCAAGTATCCGTTCTCGGAATCTGATTATGTTATAGCAAAGAATTTCTTTCGTCGTTTTAAAATAAGCGATGAGTATTATTCTAGTGCAGTATACTTTAAAAAGTATCAAGTGTCAGACTTTGAACAACCATGGGTTGTTGCTAATACATTTTATGGTGCTCCAGAAATGGACTGGATTATTTTGATAACAAATAATATTATTAATCCTATCTTTGATTGGCCACAAGATCCACACATCTTACGTAAACGATTAGAAGCATCATATGCTAATCCATATGCAGAGATCGAACAGTATGAAGTTACATCTGCAGAGAGTCAGATTGCAATTCATGGTAAGGTAATTCATGAACCAGGACTGGTAGTCACTAAACGATTCATGGATAGCACTATCAAATTTTTTGATACTAATCAAACTATTCAAACAGTTGGTGCTAATACTATTGTGAAACCAGTTACTGTATTTGAATACCAAGAAAGACTTAATGAAAAGCGTAGAGAAATTTCTATTCTTAAAGAAAGATTTGTTGAACCATTCAAGAATGAATTTAGGATAGCAAATAAGTATGCAGACTCAACAGATACTATCTCTACTAGAATAAAGAAGACTGGAGTTTGATCGACTTTTTTGGACAAAAAAATGGGGGAAAAAATTTCCCCCGTTTATGTAAATTAAAAGTTCAATTTGTAACAGGAAGATCGTGCTAGTTCTGGGTTCTTTTTGAGTGTTCTATGCACATGACCATGAACGTCTGTCTCTAAAGTAAGGTGTGCCTTAGTGTGAACAATCTGAATCACCAACAGAAACCCAACCAATGAAAGGTTTAGATAGGTAACTGGATGATTCAGACCTTTCCAGATGAACTTAATCAATCTTCTGCAGCAAGTTTAGCGAAGTAAGACAAGGCATCATCGTCTTCAGACTGTGCCAAGAACGGTGATGAACTAGTTACAGTGCTGGGTTCAGTGATGTCTGGTGCATTGAAGTCAGATGATGATGCAACTGGTGCTGGTTCATACTCTTCTTCTTCTTGTACTTGAGCACGTGCTTGGTCTTTACCAAGAACCATGTTCAAGCGATTCTCTAGGTCAGAATATGATTTGAACTTATCAGCATTAGTGAATTCTTCGAGCGAATATGCTTGCTTCCACAATGCTTCCATCTCTTCGTCATCAGCACTGATTGCACCAGGTGCAGCAAACTCAGACGAATCGTAGTTCCAGTAACCAGCAACGGTTTTGATCTTCAGTTTGAAGTTAGCACCTTCCCAGAAGTCAAAGACATTGATAGGTGTTTCGTCTTGGAACTCAGGTTGCATGGCAGCAAGGATCTTGTCGTGGATCTTCTTACCATACTTGTAAAGGAATACTTTACCTTCGTTGTCAGGGTTTGCTTTATCAGTAACAACATAGATGTTGCTGTAGTAACTCAACTTGCGCTTACGGTTACGTGCAATGTCTTTGTCGCTATCGTTACCACTGTTCCACAGTTTGTTGTTTGATGCACAAACAGGACACTGGTCACCATTTGTGGTCAAGCAGTTGTCGATCAACCACCCACCTGTTCCTTGGAATGCGTGGGACCATACTTTTGCCCATGGAAGTGACTCACCTTCAGGGGCAGGAAGAAAGCGGATGACTGCATATCCATTGCCAGTGTTGTCTAGACGGGGCTTCCAGAGGCGTTCGTCAGCACCTCCTTCTTTAGTAGACTTGGTGAGTTCCTTCTGTAGGAAGTCAAAGTTTGCTTGCGACTTGCGCTTGAGATCTGCGAATGACATGTTGGATTTATAGGATTTGGTTTACGTTGGGTCTTACGCTAAGTACTGTGCTGCCCAACAAAGATATTATAACAGGGTATGAGAGGGGCGTCAACCCCATGGACCACTTTATCAAGTGGTCTCTAGTGTGTCCTTCATTTTATTGACTTTGCCAACTAGTTCATCGAACATCTCAAGGATGTCTTCTCTAGGTTCACCACCCAATAGAACTACAGATTCTTTCATGGATCGAACCATGTCTTTTGCTTCTGCATCATCGGATAGTGTAAGTCTCATGTAAAATACTTTTTGTTTCTCGATCAGTGCGATCAAAGCATTAAAGTATTCCACTTTCTTTTCGGAAGAAAGAACTGGAAATGATACCATAGAACGCATACAAAACTGTTGCAGTTCAGACATTTCCTGAAGGTCACCTCGGACCATTTCTGATTTAAAGAAGTCGCTTGTCATACCAGCATTAATTTAGCTCTACTTGTTTTTTTAATAAAGTTTAGTTTCTGAGCATCGAACTTAAGTTTTTCCTTAAGTGGTTTGCTAATCAATTTAGAGACTGATTCAATTTCAATCTCATTTGTTTCACAGTAATGTACTACTGCATCAATATAATTCATATCAGAATTATTCAGCACTAGTTTTTCCACATCCTGCGAGAATCTCGCAGCGGTCATAAATTTATCCTCCAAGTTTTCTGCCATGTTTTACCTGGTATTCGTGAATGTACTCCTGTAACCTCAAGAAATATTCTTTTTTTGGTTTCACAATGGAAACCTGAACGTCACTATCTTCGCATGCAATAATAGTTACCAGTTGCTTAACAGTAATCTGGTATCTTTCTTGTAGCATACAGGCGTATGCACATTCTTGTACATAATAATCGTATAACCATGCTTCTTTCTTCTGCTCAGCAGAAGTCTTGAAGTCGATGATGGAAAGTACACCATTATATTCTGCAATGCAGTCAACACGCCCTGCAATTTGTAAATGATCAGAATATAATGCTGCTTCTTGTAGGTATACTTTATTTATATTGTCAAGAATATGCTTGCTAGAGTTAAACATCAACCATGGCAAGGGTTGATCTTTATACTTAGTCTCATCCAACTCATTGTTAATGTAATCTTCTACTAGTTTATGGTATCTTGTACCACGTCCAGCAGCTCGAGTTGATTTTGCTTGTGCTTTCTCAGCACCTACTTTTGCTCTCCATTTTGCTAGTCCTGCTTGCTTCTTAGCATTGCTACCAATTACAGTAGTGACTGATGGATAGTGACCACCACTTGGGGTTACATAATATCGTTTCCCCTCGATAGTTACAGTGTGTAATTCAATGGGGTCAAGTCCCAAGTGATTAAAGATCATGTAGTTTACAACCCTAGATTTAGTTTAGCAATTAGATAAGATTTGACAAGACCCGAACGAACGATGTCTTCGATACCAAATTCTACCAAAGAAAATTCATTCATGTTAGAAATAATTTTTTGGAAGTCTAAGATACCTGTACGCTCATTGGTCTTTTGCAAATCAGATTGCTGAGCATCTCCACAGAACATAATCTTAGTGTCTTGACCACAACGTGTCATGATACTATCAAGTTCGTGGAAGTTAAGGTTCTGACACTCATCAATAATAACAATGGCATTATCAAGTGTAGTACCACGTAAGAATGATGTTGACCAGAATGAGATAGTCTCCTGTGCTTTTAGATTCTCATACAACATCTCGAAAGATGCATCATCAGGCATCTCGAACATGTATTTTACCATGTTCTTGTATGGAATCTGATAAAGTGATGCTTTATCTTCATGTGTACCAGGAAGAAAACCAATCTCCCTCGTAGCTACTAACGAACGAACGATGTATACTTTTTCGTAAGGTGTTGTCTCACTTAGTACATCACGAAGAGCAAGGTACAATGCAACAAAAGTTTTACCTGTACCAGCACAACCATATGAATAAATATTCTGACCAGAATTATACTGATCAAACATAACAGACTGGTTGTCTGTTAGCGGTTCAACTTTCAGAAGATAGTCTTCACTAATAGGCTTGCGACGTTTCTTCTGTTTTGCAGACATTCCAGCGATGTCAGGTTGTGTTTTCTTTCTAGATCTAGGCATAGGTTACCACTCCACCTGTGATCCAGGCATTTTTGCCATCTTATTCATGTGTTCACTCCATCCAGGATGAGTCTTGTTCATTTTGTTACGCCAGTCTCCGACTTCTCCGACACCAGCACAACCTTGCGACCAATCTTTATCCCATTCAGGATTTTCATCCTTCCAAGAACAATATTCTTTCATGGTCATGTGGAGTGTCTGTGTTTCTCCAGTAGATTTATTTATGACAGGGTATGTAGGCATTAATTTAGTCCAAGGTAGATGCTATGAGGATGTTTTGTTTGCGACCCAGTAGTATTATACCACAAATATTTCGCTGCGCCAAGGGCAGTTCCACAATCGAATGCTATTGGATCTACAAAGAAGTTAATGTCAGGAAATTTCTTGACATACTTATAGTTATTTACACAGTTCATAAAGTATCCACCACTCAGTACAATGTTATTAGGATTGTACTTGTCGATAACTTTTTGAATTGTATACATGGTGTGGTTACATGATTCTTGCTGAAGTTTAGCAGCAAAGTTTGCTTTTGAATCAAAGGTATCAGAAACACTATGCATCTCATTGTATACAACAGAATTATCTGTAAGGTAATGTCCTTTGTATTCTTTATACCATGACACATCAGATTCTATCTGACCGTATGCTGCCATGCCCATAAGTTTACCAGCATCAGCACCTGAGTTATTGAATCCAAACATTTCACATGCTCTAGAAAAGATCCAACCACATGCAAGATGATTAGTATATGTCTTATGACCTATTGTTTCTACAAAACTATCACGATTAAACCCAGAATAATATTGTTCTAGTTCGTTGATACCATTGTAACTACAATCGTAAATGGATTGTATTTCTCTAGACACACATTCTCTATTAGATGGAGCACCAGAACCATCCTTTACAATAGCGATAGCATTATCCATACCAGACATATAAAATGCATTAGATGCATGGTATATGTGATGACGGTACATATCATAGTGTGTCTTACCAAAGGTGACACCATGATCTGCTAACGCATTCTTAACTACATGCATTCTTCGTGGATCGTTTCCTGGTGAACCATACGATGCGAAGATAAGATGATCAACATGTTTTACATATGGAATTGCTTGGAATCCATTACGAACAGTCTGATAAACATTACTCTTAGTACGAATGCTTTCTTGTGTTTCAATTCTAGAGTTTTTTGTTTTATTAAGACGTTCTTCTTCGATAAAGTATTGCACTACACCATCTTTAAGTAAACATGATGACGGGTGATGTGATATGTTGACACTTAAGATGTACATAGTTGAGCACTGTCAGGAAAATAAACAAAGTCAATAGCAGATCGATTGAGTGTGTCTAATGCATCTGCTTCACTGTGAACTATAGTATCACCACTAAGATTGAATGATGTATTGAATAACATAGGTACACCTGTAATTATTCTAAAAGCATCAAGAAGCATGTAGTAATTATAGTTCTGCTCTTTAGTTACTGTCTGGATACGACAAGTCTTATCTACATGTAGGACACCAGGAATGATATCATATACTTCAGGATGAGCATCCATTGCATACGTCATGTAAGGACTCTCAGGTAGTCCAGCAAGGTCAAAGTAATCTGAAGCATACTCAAGCATAACAGACGCTGCAAATGGTCTGTACCATTCTCTACGCTTGACTATGTTGATCTTATATTTTGCTTCTGGATCTCTGGGATCATAAAGGATAGATCTATTACCCAGTGCTCTCGGACCTGCTTCATCTGCACCTTGAAAGATTGCTACAATCTTACCTTCACTGATTAGTTCAGCAACATCATGATAGGTAACCATTTGCTTCAGCAATCACAGGGAACTGTTCAATAAAGATCTTCTTACATGCCTCAGCAATATCCATGTGTTCTTTTTGTGTGCCATTAGCAGATCTTAGATCGATATAATGCATCCATGAACGCAAATTTCCTGTCATAAAAATACGAGTGCCAACAGCCAAAGGAAGAACAAAACGGGAGCATTCCTTAGCAACCCCTTGACGCAGAAGCTCGTTATAGAGATCAATACCCTCGGCAAAATGTCTTGCAATTGCCCCTTGTAATGCAAGTTTCTTTTCGGGGCTGATATCATCCACTGAGTTCTGTCTGTTCTTCGTATCTTGAGATCGAAGATCTGGGACAGGTATCTCACTAGTGAGGAGATTAGTGTCTGCATAGCGTTGCGAAAATTCTTGGAAAGTAAACGAACGATGACGCAGAATTTGGGCTGCGATACCGCGAGAGGTATTTATCTCCAAAGTCATGTGTGCCTGCTCAAAGACGCTCCAATGCCCATGCTTAATGCAATAACTCAGTAGACCAGCGACCTTAGGGTTGTCTTGGTTATTGGGGTTGCTTACGCGAGCAATGTAACCGATCGTCTTCTCTGCCTCAGGTGTTACAGATACTAATTTAACATCCATGTTAGTCATTTAATTTCAATTGTTTACTTGCTGCTGTTGTGAGTAGTTACTCATCAAATACTTTACACATGGGTGAACCAGGGTGATCATCACAGAACTTATCTAGAACTTTATCTTGATGTCTGTTTTGTGGATCAGCAATCTTACCTTCTGTCTTTGGATCCCACTCATCAGGTGAGTGTTCTTCATTAGCATGGAAGTCTACCTTGTATTCATTCCATTTATCATTAGGATCATAGAGTGGATCGGATGGATCTTTCTGGCGTGGTTGTGACATTATGTTTGCTCCTTATTGAATAGTTTACGACACTTTTTAACTTCTTTGAGTTCATCCTTGATCATTTGATACGCATCTTCGGGAGTGATGCGTCGTGACATTTCCATAGCAATAGTGTATTCAACTCTAGTACCGAAATGTTTAAGTGCTTCTTCAAATGAATTTAGTTCTTCATACATTAATCAGGATCTCCATCATCATCATATCCATCTTGAAATTTAGCAGTACCCTCATCTTTATGTGAAATGTATGCTTGAGGATCTGAATAGATTTCAGACTCAAGTGCATTGCATAATGATTTGAGATTTTTATAAATCATTTTCAATTTTGCTCTGTCCATGGTGATTCTACAAAGTATGGTATAAGGTTATTGAATGGGATAAGATAATACATACTCTCAGACATGCCAAGGTATCGCATCTTTTGCATTCTATGTTTTCCATCTATCATACGATAGTCATTATCATATGGGTTGTGTCCCTCAGTAATGATACCTGGATAACGTATGTCACATGATAAAAAACGTTTGCCTTCACAACATAAACAATCATCTAGATTATGAAAAGGGTAATGATGTTTACCTTTCCATGCTATCTTTTTGTGAGTGATTAGTTGAAGTCTATCTTCAGTAAGAAGATGTTTTATGTGTTGTATTGGTAGTATTAAATTGTTTTTCTCACTCAATGAATGTATTCTCCAGTCACCATAGGGTGGAGACCAGGAGCATTCATGGAAATGATATGGGTATATCATAATACAAAAAAAGGAGGGTGTCAACCCCCCTTAGTTAAATCACTTGGTGTAAAGTTTACCGCGATAGCAGAATGTGCCATGGGTTTGCTTTGATTCTACACAACGTGTATTATACTCAACACCACGGTATGTAGTGTGACTAATCTGAGCGTCGTGAAGTGCAGATGCTTTTTGAATCTGCTTACGAATCAGGTTAAGTGTGTTCATTTTGTTACTCCTAAAGTAGTTGGATTTTAATCCGTTCCTTTAGTCGTTTGCGTCCCAATACCACTCACATTCTGGTGCTGAGTCCTTAAGGGTCTCAACCAACTCTATCTTCACAATGGAAGATAGATTCACATTCTTCTCAATCTTCAACATGATAGCATCAGTTTGAGAGCAGGTGAGTGTTGTATAGAATAGTACTTCTAACATGGGATGAACGGCTCCGTTCCGCGACTTACTTGCGTCCCACCCAAGAGCGGGATGAACGTGTGGTAATTATACCATAACTATTTAGTGGAGTCAAGTCTTATCTTTTAATATGCTGGATCGTTGCTTCGCGAGCCTTGAGTTGCACTTTAATTACATCGCATGCAAGTTTAGGTGATGCATCTTCACCACATGTATACACATCCACTGCTGCTTTACCTGTCTCTGGCCATGTATGAATACTCATATGACTTTCAGAAAGTAAAGCAATAGCAGTTACACCTTGGGGATAAAATTTATAAGAAGTTATATTCAACACTGTCATCTTTGCACAGTATGCTGCATCATCCAACAATCTTTTAATGAATTCTTCATCATTAAGTATGTCTGGATCGCAGTCAAATAAGTTCAATAGATAATGATCACCCATTAAATTAACCAGAACTTATCGTTTCTTCCTAGGTTACACTTACGTACTTTAATATCAAAACCATTTTCCATCAACCACTGACAGTCTTCCCAAGTGTCTTGCAATGAAGTATACATAAACACTTCGGAAAACTTTTTGGTAGAAATAACTATTCCATTCTTATTAATTCTACGCATCACTTTGGGTTGTTCTGTACTACCAAAGGGCCAGTACTGAATACAAAATGTATTCATTTTGCTACTAATTCTTGTAGTAATCGTCATGTCTTAACAGGATTAGGGTTTACCCATAGTCTAGGATTGGCTCTACCTTCAGTCTTCACGAACTTTACAAAGTCTTTATGATATTGATCCCAGTAGTGGTCAAAAATATCCACTTCTTTTTTACACATTACAAGATCAGTTTTTAATTGACCATCTAGATTATAATATACTAGGTATGTAGTATAGGGAAGTGTTCTATCATCACCTAACTTAGGATCACAATCTTCATTCAGGATTGTGATTTTTAATTTCATTTAGATCTATTTCCCCAAACAATACTTGGAAATGCTTGCTCTACACAAGCGCGAGTAACCTTATATTTTTTCTGCAATGCTTTATCCTTAACAAGAATAAGCAGGTTTGCTTCTTCTTCACACAGACCTTCAAGCATCTGAATGAATAGGTTCTCACGTTGAGATTGCTTCAAAGAATTTGAACCACCTTGGAAGAACAGATACAAGCGACGGTACTCTTTCTCTAGTACAGTATGATCTGTACCTTTAGGTGCATCGTTTGCTTCAAATGGAACCACACCTTCAGGAAGCATAGAGATAATACTTTCGTCATAGTTTGCAATAAGAATTGCTCTCAATGCTGGTGTATTATGCTCCGTAAGGATCTTAACTTTTTGAGGTTTGGTTTTTGCATTGCTCACTTTCTGGAGCACTTCTGAAATTAATAGTTTCATTTTTTGAATGTTGTAGAACTACGAAAAAAATACTCCGCCATCATATCATTCAATTGATATTTTTGGAAGTATTCCAATGGAACTTTTTTCCCACTAGTATTTAGGGACTGAAACTGATCCATGATCTTCTGTTCAATCTCCTTAGGTACGTAATCGAAATCAATTAGGACACGATTGCGATGGTAGTTTGCTAACTGAGTTTCGTTAGCACAAAAGGCATCTGGTTCTTGATCAACCCACTTGGATAAGTTTTTTTGACTGATAGGTCTTTGCCTCAAACCTGAGACAAAGCAGTCATCAGGTGAAAGGAAGTTTGGAATCCCATCAGACTTATCACCCTTGATTACATGTTCTTTAATGAATGTATGGGGATCATTATATGCAATGCTTTTCTTAGTAATAGGATTGTATTGATACACTCCTGAATACTTTTGCAATTGAATAAAGTCTTTGTCGCCAGATAGAATCAGTATAAGTTCTTTCGGACCTTTGTTTTTACACAGGGTAGAGATAACATCATCTGCCTCTGCGCCAAGAACTTCTACTACTTTGTATGGAAAGAATTCACGAATCTCATCTCGAATAGCATTGAGTAGATCGAAAATTGCTGACCAATCATGACCAGAACGTTCGCGATCTTTCTTTCTATTTTGTTTATAGTATGGAAAATATTCTTTTCTCCAATACTTTTTAGAGTCGTAGGCAAGAACCATCTCGCCGTACTTCTGACCATATTGACGCTCATATGATCTCAGTGAATTGAGAACCATATGGCGTACTAGATTACCATTCAACTGATCATGTTTCAATTGAGCCATCAGGTTACTTATCATAACCTGATTCATATCAATGATTATCATCCTCCTCTTCGTCCTCCTTTACAAATTTTACTGAATAGAGTTCTTCATTAATCCACACACCATTATCATCATACATTTCTGGATGCTGTGTGTAACCTTGATCCTGACTTCTTAATGCATAAACTACATCGTTAACATACCACCCAGAAATAAATCCAATAATTATTGATAGTAAACCAAAGACCGCCGAGAAAAAAAGAATTACGGATACTTGCATTGCTTGTGCTCCAACTACTTGCGTGATTGTCCCCAAGTAAATTCAAACTTGAATTGAATTGTGTTACCAAGGAGAGTGAATGAATGGTCAAGGACAACACCATTTTTTTTAGGTGTTTCGGGTTGCTCTCTCCTGAGCATAAGCTCTATGCCTTTATTTATTGCTGGTTCTGTGCTTTTATCCATTTGTTTTCCACAAATAATTTAGCGGTTTCTACCAGACCTCCAATGGGTTTCCCATCAATTATAACATACGGATAGGTCTTTGCGCCAGCATGTTCTGTTAAGAATTCCTGTCGTTGCTCTGGGGTCGAGATGAATCTTTCTTCATACTCAAACTGGGAGCGAGCCATGAGTTCCTTCACCTGACTACAATACTTACATCCTGATCTGGTATAGATTACAATATTCATAATTGAGTTTTAAAATTAACGTTACCTGCGACAATTATACGATCATGATCTACTTTCAAACTATCAACACTATGAATTGCCCAAGAAGGAAATGCAAATAGTGTATTTGATCTTTGATTCTTCGGGTAAAACTTATTACATTTAGAATCAATGAAGTGAAAACAATCTTGATCTTCTGGAGCATCTATGATATGAACCCATGAAACTTGTGCTCCATCACCAAAATGCGAATGAGGTGTGTGAGATGTACTACCTAGGTAATACATTTGGGTCCAGTATTCTATATCATAAACAAAATGACCAAAAACACCAAGGTCTTTCATCATTATTTTTATATTTTCAGTATAAAAATCGATGAGGTAATCGCCTAGGACAGGAATATTACTAAGTTTTTCACTGTCCGTATTGTAATTACTGTAGTATTTAGATCCTTGCTTATTTGTGTTTTCTTTTACAAAACATTTGAGTCTATCAAACATTTCACTTTCATAAGAAAGTGTGTCATCATACCACAAGATCACTTAACTGTACCAATAACCCATGATTCCAGACCTGTGGCAGCAATAAAAGTTTGAGTGTCTTCTACTACTTCTTTTGGCACCACCAAACAGAATCCAATACCAAGATTGAATACATTACGCATTTCATCCTCAGTAATGTCTCCTGCTTCCTGAATCTTATTAAACAACTCAGGTCGTTCCCAAGCATTGTAATCAACATCAACCGTAAGACCTGCTGGAAGGCATCGTGGAAGGTTCTCAGGCAGTCCTCCACCAGTGATGTGTGCCATGCCTAGGATAGGAACTTCATCTAACAGGTGCTGAATGAGACGGGCATAGATGGTGGTTGGTGTTAGCAACTCAGGCATCTCCTTATAGTAGATGTAATTTCTCCACAACATATCATTGACCAGTGTGTATCCATTACTATGAAGACCACTACTCTCAATACCAATTACTACATCACCAGGTCTGATGTTACTACCGTCAACAATCTCAAACTTCTCTACAACACCAGTACAGAAACCAGCAAGGTCATAGTCAGTTGCTCTGTAATGTTCTGCTGTTTCTCCACCTAGGAGTTCCATTCCTGCCATAGCACAAGCAGTAGCAACTCCATGTACGATTTCACTCACGTTAGCATCGAGTGATTTGGTAGAGATATAGTCTAGAAAATATAATGGTTTAGCGCCAGAACATATAACGTCATTGACACACATAGCAACCAGATCGATACCAATAGTGCTGTAATCGTTAGCAATTCTACAGATATTAATCTTAGTTCCAACCCCATCAGCACCAGATACCAACACAGGTTTCTCATATCCTGATGGGAGCTCCATCATTCCATTGAACCCACCAACACTAGGTGCTAGTGCTTTGATATACTCTACAAAGGAACGTCCTTTGATAATGTCAACGCCAGAAGTTTTGTAATCCATTACTTATTTTTATCAGAAAGGTCTGTAAGTGTGTCAAGAAGTTCGTCCATTGTTCCGATACTCTCAATGTCAGAAATCATCTTGGAAATTTGGGTACAAACAATGGGACGTTCTTGTCTGGCAGCAAAT
>Ga0315320_10000736_pt1 | contig 27093 bp, 23 predicted proteins | sample M140m21515metaG_FD_203458 | JGI IMG/M metagenome (GOLD analysis project Ga0315320, IMG submission 203458) | Ammonia-oxidizing marine archaeal communities from Monterey Bay, California, United States - M1 40m 21515 | ecosystem: Environmental > Aquatic > Marine > Coastal | place: USA: California... | reverse complement strand
GCTAGCCTACAGCTTTTACCGACTTTTTTCATGCTGCTCGCTCGTTTTAGCGTTTATGGGGTGAACCCCAAGGGGGCGTCGCAGCGTCGACATTGGTGCCGCCAAAGTGTCAACGCTACTAACTCGTACGCAATTTACTGATCTTGGCACCAAAATTGGGGATTTGGAAACCTGTAAACTGTTTTGAGGGTAGCCAAGTCGTCCAGCAGGTCTGAAGAAAAGTACTGAGGCGGTTGAGTTCCCACCGTTTTTTCACTGGTAAACAGGGATCAAAACAACCATGTCACAGAGTTTGTTAGAAACAAGTGTGCTTGTGTTGAATCGCTTTTATATGGCGGCACGGGTGATCAATGTGCGCCGTAGTTTCACTCTGCTATACCGTGATTGCGCGGAAGTCATTGAGAATGAGAATGGTCGGTACGCAAGCTACGATTTTGAAAGTTGGTGCGAGTTGAGTCAGTTGACTTGTCTCGAAAAGCATGAGGGTGAAGATTACATCAGGGCAGTGAATTTCGAACTACGCGTTCCACGCATCGTTCGATTGACGCGATTCGACAGGATGCCGGTTCAATCGATTCGTTTCAACCGTAAGAATCTGTTTGCTAGAGACGGTCATACGTGCCAATACTGTGGGCAGAATCAACCCGAGCACAAACTGAGTATGGATCATGTCGTACCCCGTTCGCATGGTGGTCCTACAACTTGGGAAAATATCGTTTGCTGCTGTCTGAGATGTAACAGTCGTAAGGGAGGACGTACCCCCAAGGAAGCTCGGATGAAGTTGCTTTCACGCCCGCGAAAACCACGTGTGAATCCCCTCTTGGAGCAGTCGGCTGAAGATCCTCGGTATGCGTGCTGGAAAACATTCCTGCATGCTGCGGGGTAGGCACTGACAGCAGACCTCGAAGAGGCAAGAATCCAACAAAGCGATTGAGCTTCTCAACTGATCAGTGTCTCTGGAACGCTCCGCTGTTCGGTTGTGACAAAGTCAGTAATGAGACCTTGTGCCAGATGGGCATTCGGTAGCTTCTCCTGATACTCAAGGTCGATCCTCCCTTTCAACCCCTCGCAAAAAGCACAAAGCAGCTATTCAGGACGCCGGACGCTATTCCACTTGTGACACGATCGCTGCCGATGCGACAGTACCAGAGGCGCGACATGAATCGAGAAAACGATTGATCTCTGCCTGCTCGCTGCTTTTGCAGCGAGCGTGGTCGCTTGAGATGAGCAAACGCATACCTGAGAGGCGGCCGCGGGTATTCCCACGGCCGATGGTACTGAGGCTCAACACCTGAGGTGAGTTGAGCTAAGCGTCGGTCAGCGGATCAGTTGTCCGCGAGCGGCTCTTTTTTCTCTGTCAGAACTTCGCACTCACCTGACTCGGACTTCGCGGCGTTCAGCTCGAGATAACTCTTCCATTCTTCTGGAAGATTGTCCTCATGGAAAATCGCTTCCACGGGACATTCAGGAACACAGGCTTCGCAGTCAATGCACTCTTCTGGGTGGATGTAGAGCATTTGATCGCCTTCGTAGAAACATTCCACGGGGCATACGACCACGCAATCGGTGTATTTGCATCCTGAGCAGGGCTCAGCTACGACGTGTGTCATGAATCAGACCTTTCTTAGCTATTCAAATCTGGCGAACGGACACCGGTCATCGATTCGACCGGTGAACCTCGATAAATATATCGTCTGGGCAAGCGTAGGACTCTACCTCAAACCGCCCAATGTGACGAGTTGGCAGGATTCTCGTGCATGGGCAGGCTGTTTCGCCAGACTGATTTTCCGTATCGGGCAGCCTACGCCGAAAAATCGACGACTTATGCTGGGGAGCATATTTTGTCACTATCCTGTGCTGTGATCCTAGTTCCCCCTGACAAGACCAAGATTTGAGAGATTAGCCGTGACGGTTTCTGAGCAGCCAATCCCGCTTCGGCTTAAGCCCACGCGGCAATTTCCTTTTCTGGCACGTCATCCGTGGGTGCATGCTCATGCTTTGGCTGAGGACGGTCGTGATCTGGACTGCGGCCAAGTTATCGATTTGCTGGATCATGATGGGAACTGGATCGCGCGTGGGATCTTGAATCCCGCTAGCCGATTGAGAATCAGGTTGTATGCGTTTGATTCGTCGATTGCGATCGATGAGACGTTATGGCGGAATCGCATTGATGCCGCCGTTCGTCGCAGACGTGTAATGGACCCGCTGGACGAACAGGCGGCCGAGAGGCTTGTGTTCAGTGAATCGGATCTGATGAGCGGCTTGATTGTTGACCGATATGCCGATTGTCTCGGGGTTCAGTTCACGTCAGGGGCGATGTTGAGGTGGAGGGACTCGATCCTCGATTACTTGCAGGAGGCTCTTGGAGCACGCTCGATTGTCGCCCGTATCGATCCCCGAACGGCCAAGCATGAAGGCGTCGATGAGGTGGAAACTTGTTTGGGTGAACCGCTTTCCTCTCCGGTCGTGTATCGACAAAATGACTTGGATTTGGTGGTCGACTTGCAAAGTGGCCAGAAAACCGGAGGGTTTTTGGACCAGAGGTGCAACCATCAGGCTGTGGCCCGCTATCTCAAAGGTCGAAGTGTTTTAGATGTTTGTTGTTACACCGGTGGTTTTGGGCTGGTCGCCGCCAAGCAGGGAGCAGCCGAGGTCTTGGGGATCGACTCCAGCCAAATCGCCTTGGATGCAGCCACATCAGCGGCTGAGCGAAACGGTTTAAATTCCATTGGTTTTGAGAAGGGCGACTGCTTTGATGCGCTGAAAAAGTATGCTCAGGAGGGGCGGATATTTGAGGCAGTGATTTTAGATCCGCCCCGTTTTGCTGGGTCGCGCCATCAAATCGACAGCGCTTTGAGGGCTTACGGGCGGCTGAATTCGCTCGCTTTGGATCTTCTAGCTCCGGGCGGTATCCTCGTGACCTGCAGTTGCTCGGGTCGTGTTTCGAGGGCCGATTTCCTGAATATGCTGCTGGATGTAGGCCGCCGACGGCGTCGAGATATGGTTGTGATGGAAAATCGGGGGCCCTCCCCAGACCATCCTGTCGCCATTTCATGCCCCGAGAGCGACTATCTAAAGTGTTTGATTGCGGAAATTCGCTAAATGCTACATTTTTCGAGGGTATAATGTAGTGCGGATCCAAAATTACACGAATGACTAATGTAAGACTCGTGATTACAATGGGACGGATTCTTATCTAGCCTCGTCGAAGACTTTCCCACCTGTGGAGTGCCCTATGTCGGGCGTAACGCTAAAAATCCTTCATGGAGCCGACCGCGGCAAGATCTATGAAGATCTTGCTCCGCCTTTGACCATTGGGCGCGAGGAAGGTAACGAAATTCAACTCAACGATGAGCGTGTCAGTCGCTGTCACTTCAAAGTGCAGCGGGACAACGATCGTCTTGTGCTTACCGACCTCGACAGTACCAACGGTACCAAGGTCAATGGAGTTGAGTGCCAACTTAAAATCTTGCGTCATGGTGACCTGATTTCGGTTGGGCGCAGCTTGATGTTGGTGGGATCTGAAACTCAGATCGCGGCGCGGCTTGCAGCGATGGGAAATGAGAATCCAACAGTCAGTCGCGATGACCAACAGAGCGAGGGATCGATCGCGTTGAATCTCGGTGCTGAGCCCAAATCACCGCATCCTGCAGAGATCATTCAGGTGCAGGAAGTGCCAGATATCCCTGCTGACCTATCACCTGGCCAAAAGGCACAGCTCTGCGAGATCCTTGATTATCTCCAGTCTCGTTTGAAGCGTCTCATCGAAGCGGCCCGAACCGATGAAAACAGTCAGGAGGTCGTCTTGAAGATGGCGTCTTGGCAGCGAATGCTGGACACGCAGTCCAAGTTGGCGAACATGGCTCGCCAAATCGCAGACCCAGATTGGCCTGACTCATAAGGATCTGGTGTTCCCCACTCACGACGTTGACGAACTGCTCGCCGACTGTCATGAGGTATTTGGGGCATTCATGAATCGTGCTCGGTATCACGATTCGTGTTGCTGCTAGTGGAGAAGTTAATGCCGTCCTGCCCGTACGTTCACACCACTCCTTAATGTTACCGAGACACGCACATCCCTTTTTTGTTTGTTGTGTTCCCGGGGCCTAAGCCAACGTTACTCGATTCTTAAGAAAGAAGTTCTTCCAATAGCTGCTGAGCAGTTGTTGGGTGACACGAGCCTACTATGCACGGATCTGTTTGTTGTATCGTCAAGAAGTTTGTGGATACGAATCACGGTCCAGAGGCTTGGGATGCGATTTTGGAGCATGCAGGGTACGCGGGTTTGGTTCTGTCGCCGATTGGAACCTATCCCGATGAAGCTGTGTTCGCCTTGCTGGGTGCTGGATGTGAATTGTTGCAGGTAGAGTTGGACGAATTACTGCGTGTCATAGGACGCTTCGCCGGGCCTGAGTTGATTGGCTTCGCGGGAACGATGTTGCATCCTGATTGGAAGACATTCGAGTTGTTGTCGAATGTTGAGTCCTTGATCCATCGCACCATCAGGATGCAGAATCCGACCGCACAACCAGCCAATATTCAAGCCTTTCGCTTGAGTGAAGATGAAGCTCAGATTGTCTACTCCTCAAGACGCGGTCTTTGTACGCTAGCTCACGGGATCATTGAAGGTGTCGCTGATTTTTACAAGGAGGATATCACCGTTCGCGAAGTGACTTGTGCCAAGCAAGGGCACCCCTTCTGCACATTCGAGGCGAAGCGTGTTGTCGTTCAAGAAGATCCGCCAGAAGTCGAGAGTGTCAATCTTGGGTCAACCGCGACAGCGGATAGTTTTGAGGAAACATTTGTCGCTTCTGATAGCATTGCTGATTCAAATCCTGTGTCTGATTCAGGAAGCTTCGATTGGTTTCCCACAGGCTCTGGTGGAAGTCGAGTAGGTGCGGGAAGGCTAGATTCCCAGAAGAATGTAATCCCTTTTCCTAAACGCCTCGGCCGTTACGCGATTCATGAGATCATCGGTGTCGGGGGCATGGGGGTGGTGTACCGAGGGGGAGACGATGTTCTCAACCGAGTTGTTGCGATCAAAACGCTGAAGTCGGTCAAGATTGGCAGAGAGTTGGCTGATCCGTTCATCGAAGAAGCACGGGCGATGGCGAGACTGTCCCATGAGAATGTCGTGCGAGTGTACGACGTCGGTGAAATTGAGGGTCGTCCTTTTTTTGTAATGGAGTATTTGACCGGGCAGTCCCTGTCAAAACGCATTCGACAGGGGCAAGTTTCGCTTCAGTTGGGAACAGAACTGTTCAAGAAAATTCTGCAGGGTGTGCATGCGGTTCACAAAATTGGGCTCGTGCATCGTGATATCAAGCCTGACAATATCATGCTGAGCCTCGACTCCAGAAAATGTCACCTGCTTGACTTTGGATTGGCTGACGAATTGTGCGCTAAGCGGGACGTCAGCAAACGGTTGAGTGGTACACCTGGCTTCATCGCACCGGAACGGTTACGCGGATACCCTGCCGATTACAAAAGCGATTATTTCAGCCTCGGATGTGTAGCTTACGAAATCTTCAGCGGCAAACGTGCCTTTGATAGCGACAGCACTCAGGCTGTCATTAGCTCTATGCAACGGTTTGAGCCCAGGGATGCTGATTGGCGAGATACACCTGAGCCTTTACGTCAGTTGATTGTCAGCATGATGGAAAGTGATGCGAGCGAACGCATGACAGACTATGACACGATTAACCGTGTGCTTGATACGATGCTGAGTCAGCTCTCACAATAAATTCTGTTACGGAATCTTTTCCAATTGGACATCCGCAGTTTGGCGGTCAGCACTGATGTGTGGTCGTTCGCAGCACTGGGTTCGTCTTGGATCGACCGCCGGCACCGGTTGCGTTACCTACTATTCTGCCGCAGGGATAACGTCGAATCTTTAGCGGGGGCACCGTCGACCGTTTGGCCAGGGTGACGGGTAGAGCAGTCAACATCCCAGATGAGCTTTGGTCCATTGAGTGCCTTTGATTGGCTGCCTCGAGTAGCTTCGTGATCACTTTGTAGGTTCTGCTGGACAAAACACAACAAGTTGTGATTGTTGGGGTATCATGTGGGCTCAGTAGACTGCTGCTTGATGATGTTTTTATGACTCGGAGATAATGGATGCTTGCTCGTACTTTGTGTGTTGCATTTCTTTTCTTGGCCTGCTTTGGATCCGCGAATGGCGAATCCAACAAGCCATTTGGGCCTGACTTTCCAAAACTTGATTCGGATGCAGTAGGAGAGTGGTGGACAACCAAAGGTAAGCGTGGCAATGGACCACGTTTGATGGTTCCTCGGGATGAAGTGCTTGGGTTTGCCGTCTACACAGTCGCACATGGAACATTGAAACTCACAGCACAGCTGTTTCCGCTGCTTCCTGATGAGTCTCGTGAGGTGGTCCTTGAAGTGCGACCGGTAGGGGATGCAGCTTGGCGGAAAGTCGCTGTTGAAAAAGTGCTGTACCCCGGATGGTCTGCCCACTTTCGTATCACGGATTGGGATGCAACACGGGATTTTGATTACCGTCTGAGTCACGGTGAAAAGGCAACGTTTGAGGGCCTGATACGTAAGGATCCCATCGACAAAGAAACGATTGTGGTGGGGTCACTCTCCTGTAACAGCAGTCGGACTCCGGGGCCTCGTCCCAGAATGGTTGAGAATCTGATCAAGCAGGATCCTGATCTGTTGTTCTTTGCTGGTGATCAGTCCTACCACCACACTCAACACACTTTTGGATGGCTTGAGTTCGGAATGCAGTTCCGGGAGGTCATGAAAGACCGTCCCACAATCACGATCCCTGACGATCACGATGTTGGGCAAGCGAATATTTGGGGTGAGAATGGCAAGAAAGCGAGAACACCAGCTGGTCCAGCAGGAGGTTTTTTCTACCCCGCTTCTTACGTCAATATGGTGCAGCGATGCCAGACCTGGCATTTGCCTGATCCATTTGATGCGACGCCGATCGAGCGTGGTATTGGGGTTTATTACACCAATTTACTGTTGGGCGGAATTGACTTTGCAATTCTTGAAGATCGAAAGTTCAAGAGCGGACCTCAGGGTAAGATTCCAAAAATGGGCCCGCGGCCAGACCATATTAATGATCCCGCTTATGATCGTGCATCTGTCGATCTTCCAGAACTTAAACTGCTAGGTGATCGACAGCTTCTCTTTCTGGATCAATGGACTGATAACTGGAGCGGAGCCGCAATGAAAGCAGTACTCAGCCAGACTGCTTTTTGTGGTGCTGTGCATCTTCACGGTAGCCCTTCTAATCGGTTGTTAGCAGATTTGGATTGCAACGGCTGGCCGCAGACTGGAAGGCAGGTGGCACTGGAGAAAATTCGCAGGGTTTGGGCGCCTCATTTGTGCGGAGACCAGCATTTAGCTGTCTTGGTCCAGCACGGTTTGGAAGCTGCTTCCGATGGTCCTTACGCATTCACGTCTCCAGCTATCGTCAACACCATTTACGGTCGCTGGTGGCACCCCGAAGACGAGCAACCAGGGAAGAATCCTGTTGCCAACAGTCCTCTGTCATGGACGGGTGAATACGAAGACGGGCTGGGGAATCTGATTCGTATGCTGGCGTATGCGAATCCCGAAGACCGCAAGGATGAGACTCAGCGAGCAGATGGACACGGAATTGTCAGGTTCAACAAGAAAGATCAGACAATTACGTTTGAGTGCTGGTCAAGATTTGTCAATGTTGACGATGGTGATAAAGCCCAGTTTCCTGGTTGGCCTGTGACAATAGACGCACGCCAAAATGATGGTCGTGCTGTGAAAGGTTACTTGCCAGAGTTGCGATTTGCAGGCACAAAGTCACCGGTCGTGAAGGTCATTCGGGAACGGGATGGTGAGGTGCTTTACAGCGTTCGAGTTCAGGGAGACCGCTTCCGACCCGCCATTTATGAGCCAGGTAAGTACACGATCAAAGTGGGACAGGACCGGCCCGATAAGACTGTAATGACAGGCGTCACGAGTGGAACGATGACTGATCAACGCACTGAGAAGGTTGAGTTGCGTTAACCATCGAGTGTTGAATTCACGTGGCGTTTAAGCGCGTGGGTGAAACTGGTTGTGCACTTTTTTCAGTCGAGAATGTTCGACGTGAGTGTAGATCTGTGTGGTTTGAATGCTGGCGTGTCCCAGCATTTCTTGGACCAGTCGAAGGTCTGCGCCGCCTGCCAGCAGGTGGGTCGCAAAGCTGTGACGCAGACTGTGTGGGCTCACTTCGTCGGAAATCCCCACGCGTTTTGCGTACAGTTTCACCAGACGCCAAAGCTGTATCCTGTCGAGTGCGCGACCGCTTCGTGACAGAAACAGTTCCTCAGGAGGATGAACGCTTTTTGCGGCAAGTTTGCCCCGCAAGGACTCGCAATAATGCTGGATCGCAACAATGGCTCGTGAACCAATGGGAACGAGTCGCTGCTTGCCACCTTTGCCTTGGCATCTGATGTGGCGTTCGCCGAGTGACATGTCACGAATCCTGAGAGTGCAGACTTCAGACGCACGACAGCCCGTAGCGTAAAGCACCTCCAATAAGGCGCGATCACGCAGGCAGTAGCTGTCAGATTTCTTCGGTGCGTTAAGAAATTTGTCCACCTGTTGAGCCGTAAGCACACTGGGGATTCGCTCCCACATCTTTTGTGTGGCTATCAGTTCCGCAGGGTTTTCTTGAATCAAACCCTCCAACTGCAGGAACTTGAAGAACGTGCGAATCGCTACAATATTTCGGGCGATCGATGAGGGTGCGAGTGCTTCCTGATGAAGATTGGCAACGTAATCGGATAGCTCATTGACTCTAAGAGCTGCTAGATCCTTCTCGCCAAGCCAATGCGTGAATCGTCTCATGTCGCGACGATAAGCGGCAATTGTGTTATCTGCCAAGTGGCATTCACCGCGCAGATAGTCTATGTAGTCATTGCACACCGACTCGGTGGCACGACTCTTCTTTGCGGGTGCACCAGTCTGCTTCAGCTTCTGTAGTTTAGTAAATCGTTTGGCCAATTTTTTTTTACTAGCAGGTTTCTGTGTAAGATGCGGGCGAGTGAACCGCATCTGTCTAGTCGCGAGATTAGTGACCCCATATATTGAATCGACGGAACGATTCTTGAAATTCCAGCTCTTGTCAAACTCTGACCTTTATTCCTCTTGCTAAAGAAACAACGTTTGCCATGAATATTCTGGTCGTCGGCGGCGCCGGCTACATTGGCTCGCACGCGGTCCGGTTCTTGTTGGCTGCAGGGCATCAAGTCACCGTTTACGATAATCTGTCTCGCGGTCATCGGGAGGCTGTTCCAGACAGACTGCTGGTCGAGGGGGAACTTACTGACCGGTCCAAATTGGTTGCATTGCTTCGCGAACGTCAGATCGATGCTGTGATGCACTTTGCCGCCTTCGCGTTGGTGAATGAGTCTGTGAATGAGCCCAGTGTGTACTACCGCAACAACGTGATCGCGGCATTGGAGTTGTTGGACGCAATGAAAGAGGCCGAGGTCAGGAAAATCGTGTTTAGCAGCACGACGGCGACGTATGGTGAGCCGGATACCATGCCCATCAGTGAGGCGACGCCGCAGCACCCTATCAACCCGTATGGATTTACAAAGTTGGTCATCGAGCATGCTCTGGCTGATTATGCAACCGCTTATGGCTTTGGCTACGCGGCATTACGGTATTTCAATGCAGCAGGAGCTCACCCGGATGGCACGATCGGTGAGGACCACGATCCCGAGTCACATTTGATTCCAGTGGTCCTGCAGGTTGCCTTGGGCCAACGCGAGCATATCACCATTTTCGGAAATGATTTCGATACACCCGACGGTACTTGCTTGCGCGACTACATCCACGTCGATGACCTTGCTAGCGCACATCTACGTGCCTTGGAATTAATTGAGCCCGGCAAGGGAATCTGTGCCAACCTTGGTACAGGACGTGGGACAAGCGTTCAGGAAATCGTCGAAGCATGTCGGGAAATTACAGGGCATCCGATACCAACCATCATGGGCGATCGTCGGGCTGGTGATCCAGCTGAATTGGTCGCTGACAATCGCCTTGCGAAAAAGCTTTTGGATTGGACGCCGAAGTACGACAGTGTCAATGCGATCGTCGAGACCGCGTGGAAATGGCACCAGTCCCATCCCAATGGTTTTGCTTCCTAGCTAGAAACGATCTGACTGCCTTGTAATATGTCCTCGGTTTGAACTCTCAATCCGATCGGGTGCGTGTCTAGGATTGGGCTTGGAGTTCCGCTGCAAGCAGTGTGTTGTGCAGTAGCATGGCGATGGTCAGCGGCCCGACACCTCCTGGAACAGGTGTGATCGCGGAGGCAACTTCCATTGCCTCGTCGAAGGCAACGTCACCGACCAGTTTTTCACCGACACGGTTGATGCCGACGTCGATCACAATTGCTCCTTCACGGATCATGTCTCCGCGGATCATTTCGGGGACTCCCACCGCAGCGATCAGGCAGTCGGCTGTTTTGCATACTGCTTTCAGGTCCTCTGTACGGCTATGGGCAAGCGTGACGGTTGCATTCGCAATTTCGCTTCCACATGAGCCATTTCTTTGAGCGAGCATCATTGCCATTGGCTTGCCCACGATATCGCTTCGCCCGACAACTACCACATGTTTGCCAGCGACACTCAGGTTGCAACGATGCAATAATTGCACAATTCCATGCGGTGTGCACGGCAAGAATCTGGGGCGGCCCTGCATCAGCAGGCCAACGTTGACGGGGGAGAACGCATCGACGTCCTTGAGGGGGGCCACGGTGTCTAGGATGGCACGCTCGTCGAACCCTTTGCCGCCATTGCCATCTGCTGGCAGGGGCAATTGAACAAGGATTCCGTGGACCGCTGGGTCATCATTCAGCTTTTGGACGGTTTCCACGAGTTCTCGTTGCGAAACACCGGCATCCAGTCGCATGGTACGGCCGTCGATACCAGCTTTTTCGCAGGCTCGGCTCTTATTACGAACATAAACCTGGCTGGCTGGATCTTCTCCAACCAAAACGGCGGTCAGGCAGGGCTGGGGGCCGCCAGCATGGACGAATTGCCGCACTTTGTCGGCAACTTCGGCACGAATTTCTGACGCAACTCGTTTCCCATCAAGTAGATCAGCAGTCATCGATTCTATTCATCCTGTTCGGGGGTGATCGCCATAGTGGCATTTTCCACTGGCCGCTATAGTTGCCTAAAACGCCAAGTTTGCGGAAAATCCATTGTTGAAATGGAATTGCACTCCGCACTCCGCCACTCCGTGAAACGAAATCACACAGGATTTGAGCCCCGATGTCTACCGACGCGCCAAAATTGAGTCCAGTTGAAACCATCAAAGAGGGCAGTGAATACCTGAAAGGGACGATCGATCAGGAGATCGCGGATTCAGTTAATCACTTTGACAAAAGCAATATACAGCTTCTGAAATTTCATGGGACCTACCAGCAGGACGATCGTGATGCACGCTTGACCGCCAAAAAGACTGGGACGGGCAAGGCGTACTCCATGATGGTCAGATTGCGGATCCCTGGTGGTCGGATCCGACCAGATCAAATGTTGTCGATGCTCGATCTTTGTGAGCGTCTGGGCAACGCGACGATGAAGATTACGACGCGTCAAACTCTTCAATTGCATGGTATTTTGAAGGACGACTTGCGAGAAACCATCTCCTATATCAACGAGATCGCCCTATCCACGCTCGCTGCATGCGGCGATGTCAATCGGAATATCATGTGCTGCCCAGCGAAGAGAGCCGGCAGTATCCATGCTGATATGGAAAAGTTGACCGATGAACTCACAGAAGCTTTGGCACCACAAACACCCGCTTACCACGAATTGTGGCTGACGGATCCTGAAACGGGTGAGAAGACTCTGGAGGGAGGTGGCGCCGTAGAACCGTTGTACGGGCCTACCTATCTGCCACGAAAGTTTAAGATGGGCATCGCTTTGCCAGAAGATAATTGCATCGATATCTACACGCAGGATCTCGGCTTTTTGGCAGTTGTGCGTGACGGCGACATCATTGGCTACAACGTGCTTGTCGGAGGAGGTATGGGAACGACCCCATCGGCCAAGAAGACCTTTCCGGCACTCGCAAAACGCTTGGGATTCATCAAGCCCGAGCAAGCCGTCGGTATTTCCAAAGCGATCATCAAAGTGCAACGCGATAACGGGAATCGCCAAGATCGCAAGACTGCCCGAATGAAGTACTTGATCAATGACTGGGGTATCGAGAAGTTTCGTACTGAAGTGGAAAAGTACTACGGTCAACCACTAGAGGACTGCACCGAAGATGATGTTCATGGATTTGATGATCACATGGGTTGGCAGGAGCAAGGTGATGGCAAGTGGTCCTATGGATTGAATGTTGAAAATGGGCGTCTTTATGACGATGAAGACCGGCAGTTGAAAGCCACTCTTCGTGCCATTTGTAACGAATTCAAAACGGAAGTTCGTATGACTGGCCACCAGAGTCTGATTTTTACTGATCTCGATGAGGCTGATAAGGATAAGCTCATCGGCTTTATCAAGCAGCATCAGGTCCCCACCACGGAGGAGACGAGCACCGTTCGTCGGTGGTCGATGTCTTGCGTTGCTTTACCAACTTGCGGACTGGCGATCACCGAAAGCGAGCGTCGCTTGCCAAGCATCATCGACGGTCTGGAAGCTCCGCTTGCCAAATTGGGATTGGACAAAGAGCGATTCACGATACGGATGACCGGTTGTCCGAATGGCTGTGCTCGACCCTACAACGCTGACTTGGCTTTGGTTGGAAAGGCCAAAGGTAAATACACTTTGTATGCCGGAGGTGGATGGTTGGGAAATCGCCTCGCCTACATCTACAAGGATATGGTTCCAGATGATGTGGTTGTGGACGAGTTGGTGACTATTTTTTCGGCTTTTAAAGCTAATCGCGAAGAAGGCGAGTCACTTGGCACATTCTGCACCCGTGTCGGGAAGGACGATCTTGCAACTCTTGCTGCTAATGCACCAGCCGTCTGATGAAAGCAGCTTTTTTGCTCGCCAACCTTCGGCAGATAGGCACCTCGGATTGCTTAGCTGGCGAGGTTGTAGTGCACTTGGCAGCCGCGCGGAAGACGTGACGGAAGACGCAGCGGCAGATGAAACGAGGACCATGGAGTCTCGCTGATGGCGCCATGTTTCTTGTTTGGTTTGCAGGTGTTCGTACCGAGTTCACGGAAATAGATGGTATTTGGCTGATGCTGTTTGCCTGAACTTATCTGCAACGGCAGCGTTAATTTCGTGCACGGCCACGACAGGTCGTTATATTGGCGACTCCTCAATACCTTGGAGTTTTGATGATGTCTTTTGGAATCAATCGTCGTGCTTTTGTAGCTGGCGTGGCTGGAACTTCGGTGGCCGCGTTGTCTGCTGAAAAGTTGGTAGGGCAAGAAACGAAGCCAACCCACACTGAGAAAAAACACGTCAGGCCGAACTTCATTGCCGTTTCAACCTATTCTTATTGGCGTTATCGGGACGACAGTAAGCTTGGAATCGAAGAGTGCATTGATCTTGCTGCCGATGCAGGATTCGACGGTGTCGAAATCTTGCATGTGCAGATGCAGGACCAATCCAATGCCGCCCTGCAGAGGATCAAGCAGCGAGCATTTCGGAATGGTTTAGACTTGTGTGGGTTGTCGACTCATCAATCCTTTGTAAGTCCTGATTCTGCCGAACGGCAGAAAAATGTCGATCACACCATCAAATGCATTGAGTTGGCCTACGCGCTTGGAATACCCACCATTCGCGTGAACACCGGACGGTGGGGAACCTCGAAAAACTTTGACGAGCTGATGGCCAACAAGGGGATTGAGCCGCGTCTGGAGGGTTACACCGACGACGAGGGATTCAAGTGGGTCGAGGATGGATTGCAGAAATGCCTTGCCACCGCTGAGAAATGCGGCGTCGTGCTTGGCTTGGAAAACCACTGGGGGCTGGGGCGTACGGCTGCAGGCGTGCTGCGAGTGATCAATGCCGTCCAGTCTCCGTGGCTTAGGGCAACCCTCGATACGGGCAATTTTCTGGAGAACCAGTACGAGCAATACGCGGAATTGGCACCTGAGGCGGTCTTCGTTCAAGCAAAGACTTACTTTGGTGGCGGCACCTGGTACACGCTGGACATCGACTACGATCGCGTGGCGAAAATACTTCGCGGTGTAGATTACCGCGGGTACATTTCATTGGAATTCGAAGGTAAAGAGAAGCACGAGACTGCTATTCCAAGAAGTCTCGCAATGCTTCGCAAAGCATTTTCTTAATGAAGGTACCTGTATCTAGTCCGCACTTCAGTGCGGACTAGAAGTGTTAATTAACGCACGGCAGTTGCGAGAGGCTTCATCATCACTGATTGTGCGACAGCTTTACTCGTTTCGCTCGGTTACTTCGAGCAGATGGAAGCCGAACTGGGTTTTAACCGGTCCTTGTACGACGCCAACGTCACCGCCAAAGACCGCCTGGTCGAATTCAGGAACCATCTGTCCCGGGGAGAATGTTCCTAGTGCTCCACCTTGTTGTCCCGAGGGGCACGAGGAGTGCTCAGCTGCGAGTGCGGCGAAGTCTTCCCCACCTGCAATGAGTTCTTTCAGTTCGTTGCATTTTTCTTCGGAGTCCACGAGGATGTGGCGTGCGCTGGCGCTAGGCATGATTTTCTCGGTTGGGAGTTAGGAGACAGGGAATTGGTAAAACGTGAACCGCCGGGAAGGCAGCTAATTCGACAGGTTTCTAAGCACGGTCGGTAAGATTCCGCCGTTCCGATAGTACTGCATCTCGACAGGAGTATCGATTCTTACTACGCATGGGAAACTGGTTGTGCTGCCGTCATCAGACGTGGCGGTAACCGTAATTGTTGATCGTGGCTGAAGCTCGTTGGAGAGTTCAGGAATATCAATTGATTCTTCTCCGGTGAGTCCCAAGGATTGCCACGTGGCACCATCCGCAAACTCAAGCGGTAGAACACCCATGCCAACCAGATTACTGCGGTGGATGCGTTCATAACTGGCTGTAATCACTGCTTTGACGCCCAGCAGCATCGTGCCTTTGGCCGCCCAGTCTCGACTGCTTCCCGTGCCGTATTCTGAGCCTGCCAGAACTACCAGCGGTACTCCATCAGCCTGGTACTTCATGGCGGCATCATAGATGCTCATGACCTCACCGTCGGGTAGGTGGCGGGTCACACCGCCCTCCGTGCCAGGAGCTAATTGATTGCGGATGCGAATGTTGGCAAAGGTCCCTCGCACCATCACTCGGTCGTTTCCACGCCGTGATCCAAAACTGTTAAAGTTTTTGATGTCGACTCCGTTTTCCTGCAGGTATTTTCCGGCAGGCCCATCCGAAGCGATTGCGCCAGCGGGAGAAATGTGATCCGTCGTGACGGAGTCTCCCAGGAGTGCTAGGACGCGTGCTTGGTGCACTGGTTCGATATCCGGTATCGCATCTCCGGCAACACAGTCGAGGAACGGTGGGTGTTGAATATAGGTGCTGGAGTCGTTCCAGGGGTAAATGGCTCCACCCGCTGCATCAATCGCATTCCACAATTCGTTGCCGTTGACTGCCGCGTCGTATTCGTCAGTGAACATCTCTGGCTGGATGGAAGTTGCAATGGTTTCCCTGACTTCTTCAGCAGTCGGCCAAAGTTCTTTCAGAAAGACATCTTTTCCGTCACGGTCTTGACCAATTGGCTCAGACACCAAGTCGATGTCGGTTGTTCCCGCAAGAGCGTAGGCCACCACCAAGGGTGGGCTGGCAAGATAATTTGCTTTGGTCAGTGGATTCACACGACCTTCGAAGTTGCGATTGCCACTTAGAACTGCTGATGCGATCAAGTCACCTTCGCGTATTGCTTCGGCCACAGGGGGAGGCAGCGGACCGCTGTTTCCAATGCACGTGGTGCAACCATAGCCTACGGTGTGGAAACCCAGTTCTTTCAAGTCATTCGTCAAGCCAGCTTTGTCCAGATAGTCAGTCACAACCCGCGAACCGGGGGCGAGGCTTGTCTTCACGTGTGACGCCACAGTAAGCCCTCGAGCAACGGCTTTTTTGGCCAGTAGCCCGGCACCGATCATGACGGAGGGGTTGCTCGTATTGGTGCATGAGGTGATTGCCGCTATGACAACGGCACCGTGTGATATCTGGCTGCTGTGCCCGTTGTCCTTGACCGTGGCAACCCGATCCAAGTCACTGCTCTCAAGACCAAATCCTGTTTTGCCAATCGGCGCGGTGAGGGAATCGTTGAACGACTGTTTCATATCGTTTAACGAAATTCTGTCCTGTGGACGTTTGGGGCCAGCCAAGCTTGGTACCACAGTGCCAAGATCCAGCGAGAGTTTCTTGGTGTAATTCAGTTCTGGACCATCGTCAGTGCGAAATAGACCTTGCTCTTTCGTATAACGTTCCACCAGGTCGACCTGCTCGGAATCACGACCCGTTTGACGCAGGTAGTCCAGTGTCACGTCGTCAACCGGGAAGAATCCCATGGTCGCGCCGTATTCGGGGGCCATGTTCGCGATCGTGGCACGATCTGCAACACTCATCCGGTTGGTGCCATCACCAAAGAATTCGACAAACTTACCGACAACTCCCTCTTCACGCAGCACTTCGACGACGCGAAGGACCATGTCTGTGGCAGTCGCACCTGCAGGAAGCGAACCAGTCAATTCAAACCCAATGACTTCTGGCATCAGCATGTAGAGAGGCTGGCCAAGCATGTTGGCTTCTGCTTCGATTCCGCCGACTCCCCAGCCCAGTACACCCAGACCATTGATCATAGTGGTGTGGCTGTCGGTTCCCACCAGTGTGTCTGGTTGAGCAACTGGTCCGTCTTCGGTTTCCTTCAACGCAACCACGCGGGCCAAATATTCCAGATTGACTTGATGAACAATTCCAACGTTGGGTGGCACAACTCCGAAGTTGTTGAAGGCCTGTTGTCCCCACCTCAAGAATTCGTAGCGTTCTTTGTTTCGTTCAAACTCGATGTCGACATTCTTGCTAAGCGCACCGTCGCTACCGAAAAAATCAACCTGCACAGAGTGATCGACAACCAAATCGACAGGAATCAAAGGATTGATCTTCTCTGGGTCACCACCAATTCTCTCCATTGCCGAACGCATCGCAGCGAGGTCGACCACAGCGGGGACTCCAGTGAAGTCCTGCAGAACCACACGGTATGGCTTGAACGGTACTTCTTGCTTGGCGGGAGCCTCGGCATTCCAAGCGGCAAGGTTTTTGACGTCCTGTTCAGTCACTAGGAAACCGTCGCAATTTCGCAACACTGCTTCCAGCAGAACTCGGATCGAAAATGGAAGGCGGCTGATCTCTCCTAAACCTGCCTCTTCTAACTTGCTGAGACGATAAAGGGTTGCGGTTCCGTGTCCGGTGTCAAACTGGTCGCGGGCGCCGAAGGGGTCGAAGGTCACGGGGCTGCTCTCTACGTGATTTGTGCTGAAATCCTGCTAAAACGAAGGCCAGTGTAACGATCTGAGATTTAGTTGTCTGCCGGGGCCGATCCTCATTCGTGCGAAGTTAGGGCGAGTTTGCGGACTTTTGCGGTTCTCTTGGTCATTCTGATTATGGCGGGACGATACCAACCCTCATCCCTACTTGGGACAGTGACCGCCCTGAATATTCGAGCACGATGTCATGAATCCACTAAAAGTTTGTACTTGTCGTCTGGTTTTTGCCGTAATGCTCGGCCTTCTGGCCCTAGGGCCAGCGAACAAGGCTGCTGCTTTTGAGCTGTTCTCACAAGGTGGCAGTGATGATTGTTACCAGGTTGCCCAGCAATGTGACTGCCAGAAATGCGACAGTGTGGGCCATGTACGAAAAGACAACTTATTCAAGAGAAGCATGCATTCCCTGATCGGACACCTGCATGCTCTGCTGCCTTCCCGCAAAGCCTGCGACGAAATCTCTTGTGATGGCGCTTGCGATGCCATGGTGCTCGAGGATTTAATTGAGATGCGAGGGGCTGTGGAGGCAGCAATCATCTCCCCAAGTACGTCATCCTCATCAAAAAACACGAAAACCGGAACCAGAGACGACTTAGTGAGCCGTGGTGAAGTCGACAACGCGCGACAGACTTCTGGTCCTGAACCCGTGATTGTCGCCCCGATTGGTGCTACTGGCAGAGCTGGCAATCCTAAACCGCTGTTTTCCAATCAGTTAGAACCCAATGAACGACCATTGGAAGACTTATCGAGAGGTCGGGTTCGGGGCGCATCGCCGCGAATTACTACTCCTGCACCCACGGCAGGATCCAAGTCCACCATCATTCCTTCACCAATCCGAAATGACAATTTTTAAGTCATCCGAACCTTGCCAAGAGTATCGCCATGGTTATGCATGGACTAGGTTTTCGTAGTGGGCCCGATACCGTTTTACCACGCTAACCAATGAGTGGTGTTGGTTCACGAAATGCTGATTGGCTGTACCCGTTGCAGTTGCAATTGCTGCGTTGTCCAAGAAGCGAGACGCGAGCGCGGTCATTTGTTGACTGTCCCCCAATTCGAAAGTTTGTTGCAGCCAATCATGTTGGAGCAACTCTTGGCTGCCCTCGACTCGGCTGCAAACCACGGGTTTTGCGCTTGCCATCGCTTCAAGGATGACGTTGGGCATTCCTTCATAACGGCTCGGTAGGACGACGAGTCGACAGCTTGCCATCAAGGAGGCAACGTCGGGACGCCAGCCCAGTAACTGCACTTGTTCAGGACCGCATTTTGCGGCCCAAGATTCCAGCTTGGGGCGAAGTGGCCCATCACCTACCAAGAGCAGTCTTCGATTTGAGCCTCGGGGTGCCAGTTCATCAACTTTTGACTGCAGTAGTTCGATTCCCTTTTGTGGGTGTAATCGCCCTACAAACAGGCTCACTGCTGCATCGCTGGGCCATCCGATTTGTGTCCAGTCAAATTTCTCAGCACTGGAAAAAAAATTCGCATCTACTCCATTAGGAATCACGGTCAGTTTTGACGCCGCGCAGCCCAATTGACTGGCAGCGAATTTTTCTACAGCCTCGCTGACGCAAATGACTGATTGACTGGACTTCAATGCGTATCTCTCAATCCGGCAGCGGAGTCCTTTTGATTCCGCGACACGTATTCCGGCAACCCGCGTTCGAATGCCCGCTGATTTCGCTGCGAACATTCCGAGGACATTGGCATGGTGCAGGAACGTTTGGCAGACGTCCGGTTTGGACCGGGACAGCCATTGTCGCAATTGGCTATAGGCTGACATGACTTGCAGGCTGGTGTTTGCGTCGCCAGAGGATACTTCGATACCACAATCGGTGAGGCGTTTGACGAGTGAACCACGCTCATCGGTAGGCAGGCTACCAAGTGAAAAGACTCTGACTTCGTCTCCTGCGTTTGCCATGCCGGCTGCTAATTCGGTCAAGCAACGCTCCGCGCCACCTACGAACAATTCAGTAATGACAAAGTCAATTCGCATAAGTCCAATGTTAGCTTGGCTTTAATGGTGATCATGGACGAGGGAAACAAGACGGACTGTTCATTACGCCATGAGTGGCGGGCTGTTCATTCAACCTGAATTCGTAATCGCTTGGGTTAGGGAATCTTGCCCCAGATATCTTCCATCAATTGATACGTCCGTGGGTCATATTCTTTCAGTTCGGCGCGGACGAAGGGGTAAAAGTCATTCACTCCAAAATAAGTCTCTGTCGATTCCGCAAAGTACTCTTTGTGATTGGTCAGTGCATAGTGTTTGACCTTACGCCCGGTGAATAATAGGACTTCCTCGTAAATTCCTGCTGTTTTGGCTGCCTCAAAAGCGTCAAGAACCTGTGGTTTGTCAAATCCAATAATTTGATCATGGTACGCGTGCGCCAGTTCATGCAGGATGACATAAGGATGCTTGGCCCACTGTGCTCTGGACAAGAGTTGTTTGGCCCTTGGAACGTGAACATGCTTGGTCAGGTTTGGGTCGTACCCATTCTTTTCAAGCCAGTTTCGACTTGGGTGATATTGCATGCTTCCCAGCTTGTGGTTCCAGTCGATCCAGATTCGCAGTGTCTGCAGTTCCTTGACCCGGTCCTCAGGGACAATGTATTTCACCCTCTGTAAATGATTGGCGAGTGCTTTCAGTGCCTCGTTTCCGATTGCCACATTTTCGGCATTTAGCATTTCAGGGTCCACAGAGACCTGCCAACCTTCAATGTCCTTCACCAAGCGTTTGGTTGGTTCAGCCGCAGTCGTGGTAGAACCAGCTGCGAAGGTAAGCCATGGCAGGCAACCAGCGAATAAGAAAATGCGAGCAAACGATTTCATCGTTCAGTTACTCCGGTAGGGGAATTGGCACGGGACTTGCTTCTTCTAGAACGACAGTAGAGAGGCGAACGCAGCCCGAGCTAACTCGAGTTGGTTAGGTAGTTATAGGCAATTGTTGCGTCCTTTGGTGCAGCGGTCATAATCCTAGGTTTTCGCCGATAATGATCGAAATAATCGTTGTAAACCGATTCGGGTCGACGATGTTAGCAGAGCAGAAGAGAGTTGGTGTCTCGGAATGACCGTGAATTGTCGACTCTCAATGAGTAAGTTTTGCGCATCGTAGTTGCCTGTAAATTGAGCACTAAAATTATGAATACGATGACTTTCACCATCGAGTCAGTTCACGGCGTCAAGCAGACACTGGTACTCGGGTTGTCTACACCAACATCGGCAGCAGATGCCGGCAAGGATCAGGGTTGCGACCTTGATCGTCGTGTGACCTCGGGCTCGTCAAGCGGCGGTCGTTAAGAAAAACAGTTTCAAATCGCTCCAGTCGGCGTCACGCGATGACGGTGTGCTTGGAGTGAAGGAAGATTGCTCGCCTGAGTTGCGGATGCCTTGCGTCCGAATGCGGGTGTCTAGCGATCCGTTGATGACGAGAAGCGTCGACGTTTCATACGCTGCAGTGCGGAGGGTTGCAGGCCGAGTGGTCAGGTGTCCGGTTCCGCTGTCGAAATCCGCTTGCATGCGGCTTTTCAACCTACTCGGCTCACTGTCCGTCAATCATCGCGGTCGAGTCCACCTGCTGCTTTGAATAACTTGAGACCGTCCACGGTCGGCTTCACATCGTGAACCCTGAGCACCTGCGCTCCTGCCGCCGCCATAGCCAGTGAAACGCCCAGCGTGCCCACGGTGCGGTCGGCTGACTTGTCTCCAAGAATTTGGCCAATGAATCCCTTTCGCGAGTGCCCAATCAAAATTGGGCAACCCGTTTCTTGAAATCGTTTGGCATTCTTCAGTAAAGCAATGTTGTGCGCATGCGTCTTGCCAAATCCGATTCCTGGATCAAGGCAGATTCGACGCGGATCAATGCCAGCTGCAAGGCAAAAATCTCGCCTTGCGATCAGGTAATCCACGATTTCGCCGACAACGTCTTCGTAAGAGGGATCGTCCTGCATGGTTTGAGGATTCCCCTGCATGTGCATCAGGCACAACCCGGCATCGCTATTCATGGCGATACGAATCATTTCAGGATCGCCTTCCAGCCCTGTCACATCATTCAGTATTTCAGCACCAGCGTTCAGAGCGAGTTCCGCGACGCGGGCCTTGCTTGTGTCAATGCTGATGGGAATCGTGAGTTCAGATGCCAAGCCTTCAATGACAGGAATGACCCGCTCAATTTCCTCGTTCACCCCAACTGGATCACTGTAGGGGCGGGTACTCTCGCCTCCAATGTCGATGATGTCCGCACCGTCACGCTGCATTTGCAAAGCAGTAGCGATAGCAATTTGGGATGTTTCGTATTTGCCACCATCGGAAAAACTGTCAGGTGTGACATTTAGAATGCCCATGACCAGTGGTGACTTTTCGATTGTCAGTTGCCGCGTTCCCAAGTGCCAGATTTTGCTTACCATCGAAGTTCCATCTGCGACACGATAGAGCTGGCAAGTTGCTCGATGGCAGCTTGAGTCGCGAGGCCAACAGATTGGCCAGCCTCTGGTACAAAACGGCTCTCTTGGGCAAAGCTGATGCTGATATCATCACTGGGGACAACACTGTTTTGCATCAGTAGCTCCCCTTCTCTGCTGACCCAACTGGATCGAACCGAAATCACTGCATTGAGAGCGCGAGGGTCATCGGTATCTGCTTCCGAGAGAACCTGCTTTGTTTCACGACTCACTCTGCAAGTCAGGGTGCTGTCAGCATTGGGGTCGCCGGTCACTTTGTACGGGGTGCGATTCTCAATTTCATTTGTAATCGCTTCCGTCAGTCTAATTCCAAGATCATGCCGGAAGGTATCGTTGCGAACAATGGGGACATGAATGGTTCGTATTCCTGTCCGAAACATTGCGGCAGAGCCAAAGCGGTAGGTCACGCAACCTGCAGATAGCAGGCTCAATGCTGCCATGATCAGCAGCAAGAGTGGCCGTTTACGATAGGGCATCGAAAAATTCGAGACTGCATCTCTCATCGAAGTTTTGTCTCAGGCTGTTCCGTGGATTGCTGTTTGGTTTCCAACGGAGTGGTTTTCTTTTGATCAGGAAAGACCTTTTGTAACCAACTGAGCCGTTGTTTTGGAACGTCGGGGTATTGTTCGATGGCAGCTAAGCGTGTGCGAGCAGTCTCAGCTTGTGGTGTGTTGGGATACTCTTGCAGCAGCAGATTGTAATAGACACGCGCTGCTCCGTATTTCTTTTGGCGTTCGCGGTACTTGGCCCGGAAGGCATACCTACCAGCACGGTGGTATGCGATTTCGGCTGCTGCCTTTGCAACGGACTCGCTGTTGGCTGGATCCTGCATTTTATCGGGAAAACGATCGCGAGTTTGTTGTACCAGTTTTTCAGCATCCTCTAGCACAAGTCCGCTGTAGGCGGGGCCGGCATAAAGTTCCAGCTTGCACTGAATGCCAAGCATGTGCGCTAAAAACAGGTGTTCGCTATCTGGGAACGTCTCTCTCAAATCGGTCAGGAATTCATCTGCCTCAACATATTTTTGTTGCCTCAAGTATTCGCTTGCGGCACGCATGGTGGCATCGTCCGCGAGACGTCCTGTGGGATCATCAAAACGAATTTGGTCCAAAACCCGGATGGCGTGGCCGTCCATGTCGTAGATGGGCCGCTTGTCATCCGTGAAGCTGAAGTTCATCCACGAGTCTTTTTCACTCACAACGCGGTTGATCCAGTAATCGCTGATTGAGAACAGGCGTGCAGCGACTCGGTCGATGTGCCGGTTGCGGGGAAAGTTCTTTTGTAGGGTCTGGTATGTTTCCGTTGCCGTTCGGTAATCTTCTGCAAAAAATTGGCTTTCAGCCTGCATGAAGAGTGCATCCTGCTCCAAGGCGGTCCGTGGCGCTGCTTCCGCCGCACCGCCAAATAACTCAGCTGCCTCCATGAATGTATCAATTCGCTCGTCTTCTACTTTGGAGCCTGCGCTGCGGAACAGAGCGTCGGCTTCCAGGTACAGCTCTTTCGCTCGGATGCTATTTTCCTGCTCGCGACCGGTGACCATATTCAGCACTTGCTTGGTTGTCTCCGTCACCTTCTCGTTGATCGATTCGCTTTCTGGTTGGGCTGTCAGGGTTGGAGCCGTGACCAGGGGTGACTCGGCAGAAACCTGAGCGATGGGGTTGCTCGTTTCGTCGTCGGCGACCCGGTCAGCTTGCGAGACCGGCGTTTGAGGCGAAGCATTCTCCGGTGTCGCCACTCCTTTTTGCCCTAGCAGCGTACGACATCCTCCCGTCCAGCAGATACTGGCTGCCAAGATCCATAGACATAGGTGTCGATGGCTGCGTCGTGCGTTGGTGTTTCTAAAATCAATCCGTTGATTTTTTCGCATCATACGTTCGTTTCCGTTCTCGTCACGGAGGGTAAAAATGGTTGCATGCGAGGTACGCTACCAACCACTGTCTGGATATATCGATTTAAAATGGCGCGTAGTTCGCCATACAACTCTGCTGGAACTTTTGTCGGCAGTTCAGCATCCGTTGATTGCAATCTTTTGATTTCGTCGATCACTCTGCCACGCACCGAGATTGTCTGACGCTGTCTGCCGCGGCACTGATTGCAGACGATGCCACCGCTCGACAATGAGAATGCAATTCGGCTAGACCCCGCGACACCGCTTCCACAGTCAGTGCAGCGGTCCGTTCCCGGGGAATGACCAAGCATCCTCAGGATTTGCGCATCAAAATAGGTCAATGAAGAAGCAACTTCTCCAATGCCATCAATTTGCTGCAAGGTTCGGATTGTCAGGTCGTACACGTTTGGATGGGGGTCATGGTCGTCTGTTAGCAGCCGCAACATCTCTGCGATGTGGTAGCCACCATAAACACGTTCGAGCGAGCGTTCGCCGCCACGAAACCGCCTGTGAAGTTTGGCTTCGGTTAGCAGATCCAGCGAATCGGAACTCTTACGTAGAACGACTACACGACAAACGGCTAGTAGGTCAAGCGCGCCTTCAAACGGACCTTTGGGGCGACGAGCCCCTTTCGCCATGGCTGAAACCCGACCAAATTCACGAGTCAATAGCGTGACAATCAGGCTGGTCTCGCTGAATTCAATGGTTCTCAGCACAATTGCCGTGGATTGTTCAGCAGCCAAGTGGAGACTCGCTTGAAATTTTTGAAAAGCAGCCAAGCCTACCCAGCAGTGACTGAACTGTGTGAGGAGCAGCATTGGATTCTGCACCCGAGAGGGATCTTTGTGAGTAAATCACAATTCGCCCAAATCACCTAGAGAAGTTAAAAAATCGCTCATTTCCGCAGCGGCGTGGGCATCACCCTGGTTTCTGGCCTCTTCAATCCCATTGCGGAGAGTGGTTCGAGCCTCGTCGATACGATCAAGATCAACCAGTTGTTGCCCGGCCATGAAAAATGCCGGAACGCTGGCTGGTTGTTCTTTCATCAATTCGTCCAACTGAGCAAGGCTGCTTGTGTGATCTCCCTCAGTGCGGAGTTCCATCGCGAGGCTGTAACGGAGGAACATATCTGTGGGATCGTCCTTGAGCATCGCTTCAATCTTTTCTCGCCGATTCATTTTGTATTTCCACAAATAATGTGTTTCACGTGATTTTGACTCGGTTTCACGTTTTGGACCATGGGGAACATCGCGGGAGTTAGGAATTGTCGCCCGACGTCCAGTGCTAGCAGCGACCAATGTACCATTCAGCATCGCCATTCTCTTGGCCGTTTTCCTGCGAACTGCCCTGCGGACTGCACCTAGAACGAAGAAATTAGCTGGCCGGAATCTGCTTGCTGATCGGATTTCTTTTTCGAATCTGCCTAATCGTCAAAATTTCGTCAACAGGAACAACAAGACCTGCCGATTCACACCGATGAGACAATCCGATTCCGCATTCACCGCGAGATGTACGCATGGACCGCGTCAAACAAAGCAGGAAACGACTTCCTGCCAGCCTAGTGGCTTTTGCCATGGTTACCCTCCTCTCTTTTTGTCGAGCAGATGCTCCCAACTCCGCACCAGTGGTGGAGAACGGGGGCATTCAGCAGGCTGCAGAGGGCGCGGGCATTCAGCAGACCGCACAGGATGCAGGCATCCAGCAGGCGGTGGGAGTTCTTGCTCCTCAGGAGAATGTGATCCAGCAAGTCGTTGGGAAACAACCAAAACCGCGAAGGACACGCCCTGGACTGCTTCAAGTTCTGGCAGGTTCAAAGCCCAAAGGGGACGCCAACCACCAGCATGAAAACATGTCCAAGAGTGAGTCAAAAGGCCTGCTCGATGTGTTGTTCAGTAAGGACTCGAAATCGGTCGCGAAGAAAAGTAGTTCTAGTAATGGAGCAACGAAATCGCGAACAACCGGAAAGACCGCTGCCCCGACCAAAAGTGGTAGCTCGCTGAAGACAGGTTTCAGCGTCGTTAGTCCGTTATTCTCCCTCGAACTTGGTAGTAAGAAGAGTCCAACGAAGGCAAATACCAGTAGCAAGTCTGCCAGCACTCAGTCCTCGAGTGCCAAGAGTGCCGTTGCCAAGACGACAAGCAACTCAAAATCAAAATCAACTAACGTCAATTGGGACGGTATCCCGTACCACTCGGCCTCTGCAGTTCGTCAAGACACGGAACCTCAGCCCATGCGAGACCCCACCGCTGCTGAAGCAGAAGAAAGTGGGATGAGAATCATCCGAGGCGGTTCGCGTACCATCGCGGCTCAAACTGCGTCGACACGAAAGCCATCGGCATCAGACTCCGATACGTCCTCTGCAACCTTGGCTGTGCCACGTCCACCTCGCGACATTCAGCCGCTTCCGGCTACCCGATATTTCTCAAACACTTCCAGTAGTCGACGCAGTAATCGGCGAACATTGCAGCCACTGCCGCAACAAAGTAATAAGACTTCAGCCAGTACCGCCTTGCTTCCAAAGAAAGTGGCCGCCGAACCGAAAGTGGAAGAAAGTGCACCCGCGGCCGATGATCTTGTTCCGCGAGTGGCTCGCAAAACAGTTCAAAAGAGTGCTGCCAATAATGCCAGTTCGGATGCGGCAGCACCCGAAAAAGTAAATCGCAAGGTTGTTTCCAAGGACTTAGCGAAAGGTGCTCTCCCGAGTACTCCGGAGACCTCGGAGGTCATCTCACCCAAGGTTGCTGTGCTAGACAGAAAACCCGTTGTCGAGCCCGGGAGCCCAAGTGTTGTGCAACGCCGACCAGCAGCAATCACGAAGGTTCCTAGTCAGGAGATTGCAGTACATGCACCCACGGCAGCACCAGTTCAGACCGGCGAGTCACAAACAGCGGTAGCGGCGATTGGTTCTCCTTTGGTCGCGAGGCCCGCAAATTCTGGCGATGCCAGCTTGAATCAGTCTGCTGATCAAGTACTGCCAGCAGTTCCAACACCGGTGAGCCCTTCAGTGTTAAAGGTGCCCAGCTCGATAGTTCGGGTTCCAGCACTACCCGAAAACCCTCGGGTGGCAAATGTTCCAAGCATCGCCACGTTCCCTAAAATCACTGCCAATGCAGGTTCAACTTCAGGAAACAGGTTTCCTGAGCCCGTGCTCGCTCCCAAGGCCGTGGCGAATCCAAAGCCGGCGTACACGGTTCCCGGTTCGCCTGAAGCGACAAACAATATTGCCTCTGTACCTGTTCTTGGGCCACCTACTGCGGCAGCATCACACCGTGCCGGTCCGCCAAGCAATG
>Ga0315320_10000735_pt1 | contig 27104 bp, 22 predicted proteins | sample M140m21515metaG_FD_203458 | JGI IMG/M metagenome (GOLD analysis project Ga0315320, IMG submission 203458) | Ammonia-oxidizing marine archaeal communities from Monterey Bay, California, United States - M1 40m 21515 | ecosystem: Environmental > Aquatic > Marine > Coastal | place: USA: California... | reverse complement strand
CTCCATGCGTGCTGCTTGATGTCAAATACTCCGCCACCCGAAAATTTAAGCGAAACGCTACATCGCTTGGCGGGGTATATGAATTTCTCATCAGGTGCCAGTGATCCTTCGATCATGGCTGCTTGGAACACCGTCTTTGACATTGCCAGCGCGGGGGATCCTTTGACGGGGCCGCCCGCTTGGTTGGTCGTCAAGGACTGGATTAGCGAAACACTTGAAAACCTGCAGGGCAGCGAAACCGCCTTTCAGGACTGTAAGCAGGCGTCGCGGCTTGCTTCGTTGCTGTGGAGTGAGTTGTTGCCCGCCTATCTCGATTTTCATCGGGATCTCTTGTTTCACCAAGTGCCGGAGTTGCTCTTCAATGGTTTCTTCATGGCTCGCGCCGCCGACGCTTTGCTGTCGGTCGGTCTGACGGGCGATGATGAACAGGTCGTAGGAGCCGCGATTGATCGTTTGGATGATTTTGTCGGATATCGTCCCATCGCGATGCTTGAGAATAGAACCTGCCAGCCTTACCGGCACGAGTTCGTTTGTCCCGTTCCTTTGTATGTCAAGGATGCGGGGGTTTCCGCCGGTCCCTATCGGGAGATCATCGAACTCGCTATCGAAAAGTTGGGGACCACAGCAGAGGACGTTCTGCGCTCCGCATCATTCGATCTTCAGCGGGTTGAGGAAATCGCAATCGATCCGAGGGCATATGATTTTGATCATCCCGTTAATCGGCGGCCCAACTATCACTTCGGAGGTTGGGACGAGCGTTCCATTTCCGAGGATGGATTCTACAATCGCTTTGTTCTCCGGCAGGTCACCCTTGAGGCGTTGCTGGGGCGGGCCGTCGGCAAGACCGGCGTTGAGAGACAGGAAAAGGTAACTGAAGCCGCGTGCGTCCTGGCTGGGACCATGTTGATGGCGTCCGGCATTACCGGATGGGGGCCGGGAGCCTACACCAGCGATATCACGTTGGGTGGGCTGATGAGGCCAATTGCCGCCTATCGTGATGCGTACTACGAAGATTGCATGAAGCAAATCGATGGTGAGCATGCTGAGCGACTTTATGGCGAGCAAAAACTACGTCGCCAGCCGTTCGGCGCGGCGCGGCAGCACCTGAATGCTGCCCTGGCAGAAAGGCGAGCTGCGCAGTTGCAGCATGTGCAATTAGCTCGGCTTTATGCTCGTATGGGCTATCCCGATGCAGCCAAGCGACAGACCGATACGGTTTCGGCAGCATCGGCACGGATGATGTGTCGAATTGACTGCTTGATGACCTTGGGGCTGCGCGCTATTCGTGCGGGAGACCTTGGCGCCGCTGTCAAAGTGCCTGCCGTTGCGTTTGACCTGATGAAGAGGGCTATCGAGTGCGGGGCGTTGATCGACCCTTGGGATATCCTTGCCTGTGGTGGTAATTTCAGTTTGTACGCTGGGCCGGAAAGTGGTGTTCACGATTCGCGTGTCGATGACATGTTGTATCTCGTCGAGCAAGTCTTTGGTTACACCGCTCGGGTTTGGAGCGAAGCAGCAGCACGAAATGATCAAGCTGCTTATGACGAAATGGAGTCGCGGTATCGGGAGATGGCAGAGTGGTGGCGCGTTTATGCAGCACACACCGTCGAGTCCATCGAAGCAGCCGACCCATTGGAGTCCTATGAGTCAGCAAAGCTGGTTGCTCGAGCTCTCAGGCTGTGGCATGAAGGTGGTGCCGAAGCCGGGAATGTTGCCTTCTGGGCACCGCATGCAGATCTTTTCGATTCACCAAGGGCCTACGCTCTTGTGATCTCTGCACTGCTGGAGCGTCAGGATTTTGTCCCAGCCATGGCGTTGTTGGTGCACTGGTTGAGTAACGCGGAGCGGGTGGGGCTGCGTTTAGGAGGTAACTCGTTACCGAGGCTTTCTGAACGGTGGCTATTGCATTTGCGCAGGTCTGCTATCGGTGATCTTGCGGAATACGGTGAACCTTCTCTTGAGCAGGTGAATGATTGGGACACGGCTGAAGTTTGGCCATTAGTCCGTAAAATGTTCGACTATTTTGAGGCGAATGCAGAGGAGTTTTGGTCTGCACCAAGTTTTGTTCTGGGAGAGAAAAAAGAAAAGCCGCGTGACTGGGATCGCGAGCTCACCGCAGCAGACTCGGAAGAAGGTGAAGACGGCGAGGGGCTTTACGATGCCGCCTATGAAGGTGTTACGTATCGAGATACGACCGATGATGGGAATGAGGGCGCTGTGTTCGGGTTTGCCGAAGAAACAGGGCATGATGCACTGGAAGCAGAGTCTAAACGACTGATTGAACACCTCAACTTCATGCAGTCACTGGCGCGGATGTGGGCTGTTGCTGCCGACATCGCAGTCGCCGATCAAAGCAAGACCGACCTCGCTGACCGGATCGATTCGTTGGAGGCTTGGGCGAAACGTGCGAGAGAAAACCGGATCGGGTTGCTAGAGCTTTTGGATTCGGTTCGCGGGTTTCCGATTGCACCAGCCGGTACCGATAAAGAATCGATGCGTAGCTATGATCGTCGCAGGGTGCTGCGAGATTCGTTGATGGAGCGGATTATCGGAACAGCGGTGGAAATGTCTGATTCCCGCCGCTTGATCAGCGGAGTCCTACTCGCTCTGTCCGGTGGCAAAGCGAACCCAATCGCCGAAGAAGAGATGGTGGAAGATGACGCACAGGCTGTGCGTATGTTTGGTGCCTTGATCGCCAGTGATCAGAAGCAGGTGCGAGAATTGTTCCCGCCGTTTCTCGATGCCCTACGCGATAAAAATCTTCTTTACATTCCACTGTCACGGGGTGGAGACCCTGTCAAAATTTATGTCGCAAGGCTGCGACAGAGGGTGCTGCGGCATCTGATGCACTGGTTGCCAAGACGCGGTCTACTCGTCGAAACGTGCAGGTTAATTGAAACAGCCCGCGAGATGGAAACCAGTAATCCGATCGGTGCTGGGGCGGTAACTGAGTTCGATGGGCTGTTTCGAGCGGGCTTTCGCTCACTTGTGGCTTCTCTGGTCGAGTCGACGCGGAAGAGTCAGGAAGTAGGTGACGCCGCTGCCGCCGAAGCTCAGGGCACTGCTGGGGATGGTCGTGATGCCGTCGATGACAACGCTGATCAAACGAGTGCGAAACAAATCGATGCAAACGGTTCAGCTGAGGATGCATCCGAGGAGGATGAAGAAGATTTTGCACTGATCGGTGACAATGAATGTGCAGAAGCACTGGTTCCGTTGCTCGAGCGGCTGGCTGAAACGTTGTTGGGTAGTTGGTTAGCCCACAGTCAAACGCTTCGCTTGTCTCCGCTTGAAGCTGTGATTGATCCGCGCAAGTGGAAATTGCTGGTGTCTTTTGTGAAGGATTATGGCGATCCAGTTTTTACCCAGATGTTTCTTCAACTGGGTAATGTGCGTGCAATTCTGCACCAAGGTGTTTCGCAGTGGCTCACGCGGGCGATGGAAGAAGGTGAAGATCATCTCGCTGAGACGCGGTTGGTAGAAGATTTGGAGAATGGATCCCTGCAGGTATCCGAGGCCGATCGTTGGATGACGCTTGTTTATGAATCACTGATCGATCATCACACTGAGTATCTGGATTACAACAGCACAACGACTCAGAGTGATCGAGGTGAACTCGTTTATATGTTCCTCGATTTCTTGCGTCTGCGAGTGAAGTACGAACGGATTGCTTGGAACCTGAAGCCCGTGATGTGGGCACACGAAGTTCTGGTGAGAAGCGGGTTGGAAAAAGCTGCAATGATGTGGCGACGTAGCCTCAGCGAGCGGATCGGTACCGAAGCCGATATTTACGTTCAAAAATTGAAGCAGCTGCAGACTGAGTATGCGATGCGAATGCCAACGGTTGCGGATCGTATTCAAGAACGTTTTGTTCAGCCGATGACGATCGATAGGATGCGTGCTCTGGTTGGGCCGGCGATGCGGGATGCCGAAGCCAATCGGGAGAGTCGCGCCTTTGATTTGTTGTTGCAGGAAGCGGAATTGCTGACGCGGCATCCGACCGGTGTAGGGCTGGATGTTCCTGCCTGGCTCGATTCTCTTGAGGAAGAAGTTGAACAGCTAGCAAAGCGTCGTGCGAGTAGCGAAATTGACCCGCAATCGTTGATGACAATCTCGATTGTGCCACTATCCGTGGATGAATTGAATGAGCAATTGACCAAAGCAAGCCGTCAAGGCCGTCGGTTGCCGCATATGAAGTGATCTTGGATTGTGGGATTCCACCCGATATTCTGCTGCAGAATCTTTACAAGAGATGCGTTACAAAACATACTGCTGCGTCTCACTTCCAAAACTCTTTCTGTACAAGCCAGTAGCCACGGATGAATACGCTTGCAATCAGTCAGCTCTCGACACTTCGCTGGGCGTTTGATGATGATGTCCACGCCTATGCCGCGCGAGGCTTCAAAGGCATTGGAGTTTATCGGCCGAAATTAGAAGACTTTGGCGTGGAACGCGCCGTTGATCTGTTGGCAGAGTCTGAGTTGGGCGTCACCTCGTTATCGTGGGCCGGAGGATTTACTGGCAGTGATGGGCGTGCGTTTGAAGATGCTGTGGTGGATGCTGTCAGTGCGGTTCACGATGCTGCAACTTTGCGGGCCGAAACATTGATTGTGTTGGCAGGCGGGCGGAATAATCACATCCGCAACCACGCCAAGCGAACTCTCTGTGATGCGTTGAAAGAAGTCGCTGAAGTTGCCGAAGAATTTGGCGTGCGGCTTTCGATTGAGCCAATCCACCCTGGCTGTGGAAACGAATGGTCGTTTGTGAATGATCTGCAGTCGACACTCGATATTATCGAAGCAGTGAATAGTCCCCAATTGGGACTCGTGCTTGATACCTACCATGTTGGGATGGACGAGGAAGTCGTGCGATGGCTGCCTGACGTGATTCCTTACCTTCACCTTGTGCAATTGGGTGATGCGAGGCACTCGCCCTTGGGTGAGATGAATCGATGTCTCTTAGGAGACGGTTGTGTTCCCCTGACAACGATCTTGGGGACACTGCGAGACTATCGCTATCAGGGACCGTTCGAGGTAGAGTTGATCGGCGAGGACGTCGAGACGCTGTCCTACGATGAGTTGCTTGATCACGCGAGAGACTTCACCGCGCAGGCTTTAGGTCGCGTGGAGCAGAACTGATACGCGTGTCTGCAACGCAACCTCTCGCGTTGCCTGCTTGCCCCACTGGTTGCGAAAAAACAGTGGTCGCGCAGTCGAGTTCCGAACGCCATTGGATCGGCGTAGGTTGTATATCGGTGGCGGAGTCCGATACGTGCCCGTGTTTGTCGGCACTGATTTCTTTTTCCAAGTCTCCGGTCTATTGCTCTCTGCGTCACTTGTTTCTGCGTTACTTTCCGATAGCCACTGGATCGTAGCAGTGACACAGGATTTCACCTGAGCACGGTTAGCGGCTTGGGAAAGTGTCGGTGATGGGTGGTTCACGAGTCAGCGAGTCGTTGGCCCCGGCGTTGTGGACGTCGGGTTGGTTGACAGGCTGTTTGGATGTTTTGCAATCGATCGTGGAAAGAGGGGGATGCGTTGGTCCTCTGGCAGCAATGTTCGATTCTTTCTTTCAGGATCTTGCTGACTCCAAGTCTCTCTCATTTTGCTGGATCGAACTTGTCGTAGCATGGGGCCGTCGTGCCACGTACACTGATAGGATCTGGGGTTCCAGTGCCGAATCGGAAGCTGGCTTTCTTTCTTGACCAGTCGCCATGCACGCACGTGGAACTGTCGCTTGGGTTTGCACCAGTCGTAGAAGATGACCTGCTGAAAGACTTCTCGGCCTTCACCGTCGAGAAAGTGATTCAGTTCGATCAAATCGACTTTTGCCCGCGTCACGCTGGTTGGAGATCCGCTAGATTCGCCGGAACCTGGACCGGGCCAAAGTATCAAGACTGCCGCAATTTTGTATAACAACACCATGGCATGATTCCTTGAATCGGAGATCGTTTGGTTTGTTCAGGGACACCACCAGCAGTAGCGCAGTGCCGCCAACATGAATACCGTTAGCAAGGTTCGTTGCGATGGGTAAATACCGTTTGTTAAAAAAAACAGCTGTCTTGGCTGGTGCATTGAAAGTGCTTGGTTTTGCTGTAGTTTTGCTGACGGCTACTTCGGTTGTTGCCCAGCAGCCACGAAAACTGTTGATGTCGAACCTTCCGGAGCCACCCCAGCAGCTGAAAAAGTTACTGGTTGCAGGCGAAGTCACTTTTGAAGTGGGACCGAGAGTAAGTGCCGGTGATCCTTTGGTCATTGGTGAAACTCATTATGTCATTTCATATCGCTACAACAGTGAGGCCAAGTGGCAACTGTCGCGCGATGCTCAGGGTGCGCGGGTCTTGATCATTGACGCAGGTTTTAGTCGTGTGCGATGGAAACCCAGGCATGTGATCTGGTTGCGCGATCAACCTGCGGCAGGAGAGTTTTGGTCGAATAGTGTTTTGCTGCATGAGTTTGATCATGTGCGAATATCAACGGATCCTCGCGTTGCCAAGCGGTTTGCTGAATTGCTAAGGCAACGTCGAGTCATACGCCATCTTTTGCAGCCGGGAGAAGTTGCGGGGCGTGAATTGACCGATAAGCTGGTTGAGCGTCAAGCTCGCGCCGTTTTCGATGAGTTGACTGAGCTGATTGCCATTCGGTACCGCGAATTGGACCGCGAAACATCACACGGGCGTACACCGTTACCATCAGATTCCAAATTGCATGGACTACTGCGTCCCAATGCTGTCTTGCGGACGCCGGAGGAAGACAGTGGCGGGCCAAGTCGTAACTGAGCGTCGCCTGCTTGGGCTTGCTGGCAATGCGAGTCCGAAGCGTTGTTACGCGTCCCTGTGCACTCTTGGAACGGTCACGGGATACGTGTCCGGGTGCCCCAAGTAACCTCGGAAGCCATTCCGAGCTGTCTCAAGCCGCTGCGTCAGTGTTCCGAAATGCGGTGAGCTGGTGCGTCTTGATTTTTGAGGGAAATTGTCGCTTGAAAATATGGTCGGTAATAGCGGTATCTGGCTGTTCTGCGGGCTGTCAGGGCTATGGGCTAGGCCGTCTGTCATGGTAAAGTCTGTGCTTCCGGCGGCGGCCTCGCCCCGTTCCTTTTACCTGATTGGCAAAGCGACCTGATGTCTGTCGATAAATATGCTGTTTGCCCATGCGGCAGTGGAAAGAAAATCAAATTCTGCAAATGCAAGGAATCAGTCTCCGAGCTCGATGCTGTGCTGAGCATGGTTGATGGTGGACAGGTAGTCCCTGCACTCGACCAACTGTCTTCGATTCTGGAGCAGCACCCCGATGCCGCTTGGGCTTTGGCGATCCGTGGGCGTCTGTTGCTGGATCTCCGCGAGTATGATTCTCTGAGCGAGAACGCAGATCGCTTCATTCGTTTGCAGCCAAGCAATCCTTTGGCGCTAACCCAGCGTGCTGCCGCAAAACTGTTCCACGGTGAGGTCGAGGATGCGACGGCCTCAATGCTTGAGGCGCTTACTGAGAGTGGAAGCGATGTCGATTCGTTTGTGCTTGATGTTTCGTCGGTGCTGGCGTACTCGCTGGCCCAGCGCGGAATCTTTTTGACCGCACGCGTTTACGCCACTCTCTCGATGATGGTCACCGGCTATGAGGGAGGCCAAGCATCTGTGTCAGTTCTCAGGCAGATGAATTCTGCACCAACCATCAGCCAATTGATGAAGACTGTCCCGCAGCCTGTATCGCGTCCAAGTGACGCGTCATGGGGGGAACGTTACGATGAAGCAGCTAACCTGCTTCGTAGCAACAAAATTGATCTTGCTGAATCAAAATTCGAATCGCTGCGGCGAACGGTTCCACAGGAACCTGCGATTCTTTCGGGGCTTCTGACGTGTGCGATCTGGCGTGGAAACACGGACGCCCAGTCGGAATTGTTCAAGAAACTGTCTGAGTGTGAAACGCTTGATTTCGAAGAGCGAGTTCGCCACCGCGCGATGTCCGCTTTGGTTGATCCAACATCAGCTGAAATTTCGATTCCGATCATGAAGATGTTTGGTGATCTTGATAGTCCCGAACAGACCGAAATGTCGTTGATGGCTAGTTCTCGTTTTGTCGCGTTGCCGCCGGATCTGCTGGCCGGGATGCGGACAACCGAGGATGAAGTGCCGCCACGTAGCGGATTTCAGATGCTGGATCGCGACAAGCCTGAATCACTTGAAGTGTTGCCGCCAATCGAGGAAGTACCCGAAGCCATTGCACTCGTCTTTGTCTACGGAAAACAGACCGATCGTGAGGCACGGCTGGAAGTGCTTGATGTTCGCAAACCACTGCTCAAGACTGTCAAGGAAGGGGTTCAGGAGGCAGTGGGTGATGTCGAGTTGACCGAGGTGCAGGGCGAGTTGTTGCCAATGTTGGTCGCGTGCCAACCGGCGGTTGCAATGATTCGCTTTCAGGCAAAGCCTGCCGAAGCAGAAAAACTGCAGAACGGCCTGATGGCAGCGCGAATGCCCAAAGCGATTACTGCCATCGAGACTCCCATGCTCGATGGTGGATCTCTCCAGTCGACTTGTGATGATGAGTCTAAGCTGTTCGAGCGAACGGTCATGATGCGTATTGTCGAGCAGTACGATGCCCTCGTCTCAAAGGGGCAGGGAATCATTGATGAGGCGTACCAGCTTGCCAAGCTTGAGCCGCAGCCAATGCTGAAGCCCGCTTCGGGTGATATTGAAACGCTTGCAAATGAGGATCTCAATCGAATCGATTGCTCCGAGCTGGATGCGGAATCCCTGATCTATCTCTTGCAGCGTGCCCAGCAGGTTTCTGCGACTCCGACTGTTCGCCGTGTCGCCAAACAGTTGATTGGCGCTGAGCTGAGCGACGAGCAAAAGCCAGCCAAAATGCTTGCCTACATGACGTTGATCAATGCGTCAGAGGGCAATGAGCAGGCGATCGAGTTGATGGACGAAGCCAAGGAATTTGCAGAAGCCAATAATATCCCCACTGCGAACCTGTTGCTCAGTGAAGTTGGGCTGCGTTTGTCCGCAGGGGATGGGCCTGGATTCCAGAACGCAGTAGAAACACTTTCAAGGCAATACGGTAACGAGCCCGAGGTAATGGCCAAGCTGCAGCAAACGCTGATGGCCTATGGCTTGATTAGCCCCGATGGTACTCCTCGCCAAGCACCAGGGGCTGCTGCTCCTGCTGCCGAACAGGGCGGTGGCGGTGGTGTGTGGACGCCTGAAAGTGGTTCACCCGCTCCCGAAGGTGGCGGTGGCGGCGGCAAACTCTGGGTTCCAGGAATGGATTGAGCCAAGCATGCCCGATTTGCCTGAGCCTGAATCAACGGATGGTGTTCCCAGCCGGTTGTTGAAAAACGGAAATGCTGTCAATGAGAAAGATCAGCACTTCATGGGCATGGCAATTCAGTTGGCTAAAAAGGGGTTGGGTGCTGTTGAACCCAATCCCATGGTGGGTTGCGTGCTGGTCCGTGACGGCGAGGTCATCGGGAAAGGGTACCACCAAAAGTTTGGTGGGCCGCATGCAGAAGTTGAAGCTCTGCGATCACTCGAGTCAACGAAACAGGCAAGCGGTGTCACCGCGTACGTGTCGCTGGAACCATGTTGCCATCATGGTAAGACACCTCCGTGTGCTGAGGCATTGATTGATGCCGGGGTCAGTCGCGTCGTGGTGGCAATGACTGACCCGTTTCCGAAAGTATCCGGCGGAGGCTTGAGCCTGCTGCGTTCCGCAGGTATTGAAACAACCGTTGGCGTGCGGCAGGAGGAGGCGGAAACGCTCAACGCACCCTACCTGAAACTTGTACGTGATGGACGACCCTGGGTGATTGCCAAGTGGGCAATGACAATGGATGGGCGGATTGCTACTGCTAGCGGGCAAAGCCAGTGGATCACCGGTGCTCAGGCCCGTGAGGAAGTGCATCGTTTGAGAGCAAGAGTGGATGGAATTGCTGTGGGAATGGGAACCGTCGTGGCTGATGATCCCATGCTGACCGCGCGTCTAACGAATGATCCGACGTTGTCTTCAACGCGGGCAGCGAGTCGGTTCGTTTTTTGTCGGCATCGCTTACCTTCTGTTGAGTCGCAGTTGGTGCGTTCCGCTTTTGATGTTCCTGTCACGCTGTGTGTGGGCCCCGAAGTTGACTTCGCTCGCCTCGCCCAACTCGAGCAGTCTGGCGTGCAGGTTATTTTGCTCCACAGCCAAGAATCAAGTGAAATGGTTAGCGAGATGCTTCAGCATTTGGGGCAGAAGCAAATGACCAATTTGATGTTGGAAGGTGGTGCAGAGTTGCTTGCTAGCTTTTTTGCGGCTGATCAAATTGATGAGTGTCATGTATACCTCGGGCCAAAGTTGTTCGGAGGGGCGTCTGCAAAAGGACCCATCGGTGGTGTCGGAATCGAGCAAATTGCTGACGCGTTGCAGTTTCGTTTGATCTCGTTAGATCCGTTTGCCGATGACTTTCGGGCAATTTATCGACGGGTTATTTGAAAGGACTCCACGAACAAAAAATCTTCTCTTCATTCCGAACGGTTTTTTTGACGATAACATTACTGGATTCGTCGGCCTGCCCGATGAGCGACGGCCTACGCGTCCACCGTAACCGAGTTGCCCACGACAGAGGGTTCGCCTTTAGACGTCAACGATTAGCTGCCAATGAGCTTGCCAAACGCTGTCTGTGATCAGACGCACTGATCAAAAAGTGAACCCAATCAATCCATGAAAAGCATGGAACCCGAGAGAGTCGGGGAAGGAGAGGGTTCAGGGATGAGGTGGTGTTTTTTGCTAGCCGTAATCAGCTTGTCCATCACGGATGTGGAGTCTTTTGCGCAAGGACAGCCCGCTGATGAGCGTCTTTCTTCGACGCGTGCAGGATCTGAGGATCCTACGTTCTTTATGACCACGGGAATGGTCCGTTTTCAGTTCATTCAGGGAAGGCTGTGTTTGAACTGTCCGCAGCATCGAAAGGGCACTCAAAGTCGCGATGAACCAGGAGTAAGCGAAAGTATCACGGTGACCTCGGAGGGGGGAGTCCCGTCACTGCATTACGTGCTGCAAACAACCGAGCAACAACTCACGCTAAATGTGCAGCACGCTGGTAATGTTCGAATGGAATCGCGGTTTCTGAAATCCACGCAGCGTGCCATTGTGGAACAGCCTGTCTTTGGAATGATTCGGTGGTCCTTGTCTGATAGTGGTCACACTGAAACACGCAGCGGTGCGACTCTGTTGCATTTGCGGGAGCATGACCCTGATGCTTTTGATCTGCATTTCGGTCCATTGATTGCATGTCTGCTTCGAGGTAGGTCATTGATCATGTTGATGGATGAAACTAGCCTGGCTATGGTCGAACAGGCTCGCAGAGGTGGGACCCCTTCGGTCGCGGAGATCAAAGATATGGTTGAATCGCTATCGGCTCCCACGGTTGTTCAACGTTCTTATGCTCATCGTCGATTACTGAAGTGGGGCACTCCAGTAATCCCTGTACTGCACACACTCTGGAATGATGATCTGAATGTTGAGCAAAGGGCACGGATCCGCGATATTCGCAATTCCCTAAGGACATTTGTGGATGACACTCCAGCATCGTTGGCCAAGCTATTGGTGAACGATCGGTCTTATTGGGAGTTGACTGCTCATCGATTCAATGAAGGACAAGTCATGCTGGCTAATCGACATCTTGAGCAATTCGGTGTCGCGCCACTCAGGGTGGTTTCGACAGCTGCGCACCGAGTTGCGACGAGGACGGGGAATTCTTTGAAGTGAGGCTTGTTGGGAGCCGCGTAACAAAAATGGATGTGGGTTGTTTCAAATTTGCAGAACATCATTCATTTGGGATGCGATGTCCGTCAATCGTGCACGATCACCACCCTTCACCTCTGCGGTTGCCCAACCTTGGTACTTGATTTCTGCGAGTTCTTTGCGAACTCGTTTCCAGTCAATGCTGCCAGATCCAAGTGGCTGCCGAAATCCATTCCGCATACCTTCGCTCATTGCAATTTTCAGATCGTATTCTTTGATATCGAGTTTTTTAATTCTCGACCCTAGTACTTCGATCCAGTGGGGTGGCCATCCCCAGCGAACCACATTGCCAACGTCAAAATAGGCTCCCACCATCGGGCTATCGATCTCGTCGATGTATTTCGCCATGGCGACAGGATCGATCAAGAAAGTTGCCCATACATTCTCTAGCAGGATCATGACACGTTTTTGCTCTGCTCGTGACACTGCTGCGCGAATCGTTGATTGTGTCCGTTGATAATTTTCAAAGTAGCCCACCTTCTGGTTGTAAGGCACGACATGCAGCACCGAGTTAGCACCGAGGTAACTGGCCTGGTCGACTGCTTCTTTGAGCGTTGGGTTATCGGAGTGGATGACACCATGGATGGGAAGGCCGGTTTTTTGACTGGCATCCAGATACGAATCGACCAAGCCCTTGTTTTTTTCACCAAGAGCAACACGCGTCTCGATTCCATCAAACCCTAGGTCTTTGACCAATCGAAATTTGTCTTGGACGCTTAACTTCCCAGCCACCATGTGATACTTGACGGCCTTTTTGATCTTGTCAGTGTTCTCGGCCGCGATGACATTTGTCGCGGTGGATGCAACGGTCAATGCACAGGATGCAAGCAGGAAATTGCGGCGTTTCATTTTTGAACTCGGTGCAGAGGGAAGGGTTTTGCAACCAATATACACCGTTGTTTGCATCTTGTTGGTCTCGAATGACGTCCGCGTTTGGTGATTTGCAATTGCGTTGTAACTGCTGAGTATTCGTTGCTGAGGAGACATTCCGTTTCGCAGAAGAAAGGAATGGATGGTTAGAATAGAGAGGTCAACGGAAGCAAGTCGTCCTCAAGGGGAATCCTCATGAATCGAAGTTTGAACGAAGATTTTGACTGGCAGCGTTGCCCTGAAGTTGCACGTTTGGTCGCGAAACGAGTTGATGAGATCGTCAGTCAGGTTCGTTTTGCTGCGTGCTTACAGCAACGCATGAAAGATGAAACGGGAACGCGACTCATTGATTGGGTCGACCACATCAGTCTTCCTTTCAATGATCCGTTTTCGAGTCGAGTTGAGGAACTTGGGTATGCCCGCACTGAGCATGACTCGGCACAGGAGGTCTGGCGGCACCCAGGGGCGATGGTTCCAGTAATCATATTGCGAGAACAGGCCACAGCCGACCTCTGGCTGAACGTCGAATCAGTTTCCGATTTTCTGCTTGCCCACAATTTGGATGATGTGGTGTTCATGGATGAGCCGGCAGCACACGTACAAACGGCCATCGTTGCACGCGAAACGAACAGCCGATTAGCTGTGATCGAGCGGCACGGAACAGCCGGTTTTCGATGGCAGCCTGCAGTGAGTGCGGGAGCGGAAGATGTCGAGGCTGCATTAGCAGAGCATCGGGCTGCATTCTCTTCCCGCAAACGCGTTTTTGCCAAGGCAGATTCAGGGTGCAGCGAATCAGCCGGATTTGAACATGCACTCGGTTTGTTGAACACCGCGATTCAGGATCTTGGAACTAATCGTGTTTGTGATCTGTTCTTCGAATCAGAACGGTGTTATTGGGAAAGTCGCAATCATGCAGCGAGAGTGCAAAAGCGACGTCAGGACAAGCTTGGGCTTGGGTGGGCAAATCACGATCACCATACTTATCGCAGCAGTCGTGAAAGTTTTGCCCAACTGATTGGATTGTTGGAAGTTCTAGGGTTCACTTGCAGGGAACGCTTTTATGGTGGGGCGGAGGCGGGTTGGGGGGCGCAGGTGTTGGAGCAAACAGATGCGGGAATTGTGATCTTTGCGGATGTTGATCTGTCGCACGACGAGGTGACGGGAGATTTTGCACACGAAGGACTCGTGCCTCGTGACGAACTGGGGACAGTTGGTTTGTGGTGCAAATTGCATGGTGAAGCAATCATGGCGGCAGGCATGCACCATCTGGAGTGCCAATTTGATTTCGATGCTGCTTGTGCGCAGTTGGCGGATGCTGGCATTCGAACCATGAAACCATTTACCGACTTTGACTATCTCAAGCAGGCGTTTACTGTTGGCGAGGTCTGGAGGGTCGCTCCTGAACGCCTTCACTTCTTGTGTGAAGGTGGTCAGATCAATCGCGAGCAGGAAAAACAGTTTTTGAGGGAGGGTTCTGTTGGCTCGCATCTTGAAATTCTGCAGCGGGATGAAGGCTACAAGGGTTTTAATCAAACCGGGATCAGTGAAATAATTCTCGCAACTGACCCACGTCATCGCGGGACCGTCTGACCGGCTTTCTTGCAACAGGTACGCCGGCCTAGTTGCAACGAGGAACCGTCGGGCCGTCTCATGTTGTTGATCTTGTCAATCAAGTATCAAAAGAAAAACTGTCACGGCTGGGGTGCACTGCTTCGATCTACTTGGGACCTGACGGGTGGGATTGGAGCAGGGAATTCTCGCAGGCCGTTTATATTGTTGGCGTGTTGCGTCGTGATGCGTAGACGCGTCCCGGGGCTGCGCTGTTCGATGAAACAGTGTTCGTGAGTTTGAATTGTGTTAAAACTCTGTACGAAAACTCTGGTTTAACTGCCTGGCAGCGTGATTCTCATTTGCAATCGGGCTGTCTCATCAGAGCCTCGGTGCATTTGATGGGGGATCCCGAACGAGTCGTTTCATCGGTGACTCTCATGCTTGTCAGTTGTGCCGGCAGGTGGTGTGTGTGTCCAGTTTTATGAAGTCGAACCACAGGAATCCAAGTGTTACTTGCATCAGGTCTGGAATTGGCAACAAACATGTCGTTTTGGTCAGGCGAAGCGATCTTCGCGTTGATCGCGCTGACCATGATGGAGATCGTGCTTGGCATCGACAATATCGTATTTATCGCGATCATCACCGGAAGACTGCCAGAATCCAAAAGACCATTCGCGAGACGGGTTGGCTTGTTTCTCGCCATGATCATGCGGATCATTCTATTGATGATGGTGGGATGGTTGATGGGACTCGGGGCAACGCTTTTTGAACTGTCTGATTTCGTTCCGGAATCCGAAATCAAGGATTACTTGATCGGGGCGAATGAGGTCAATGAGGTGTCAGGACGCGACCTGATTTTGCTGATCGGTGGGCTCTTTTTGCTTTACACCGCCGTTCGCGAAATCCATCATAAAATCGAGGGGGGCGAAGATGAGTCTGAGCTTGGGAATTTGCCGGGGCAGGAAGAGGCTCAGGCTGAGCAAGGCAAGCATGCTGTCGGTATGGGAGGGATTCTGATTCGGATCGCCTTCATGGATATGATCTTCTCTCTCGACTCAGTGATTACCGCCGTTGGCATGGCGAAAGATATTCAGATCATGGTCTTGGCAGTCGTTATTTCTGTCGGTGTCATGATCATTTTCGCCAATCAGATCAGTGACTTTGTGCAAACACATCCCACAGTGAAAATGCTGGCACTTTCCTTCTTGATGCTGATTGGGTTGGTGCTCGTCAGCGACGCGGTTGGAACACCAATCAGCAAGGGCTATGTTTACTTTGCAATGGTGTTTTCGCTTTTTGTCGAGTTTCTAAATTTGCGTATGAAGTTTAAACGTGTACGACCCAGTGGTATCGATGAAGGAGAGACTGGCACCGTTCGGCGACGCAAGGTATCAACGTGATGAAATTGCACGCGGTCAACGCTGCAGTGGTTCAGCTTGGTTTTGTGGTGATTACCGTGGTGGATAAATTTACGTTGTGACGTTAGCGGACAACGATTTCAGAAATTCCGCATCCCGCTCAGTACCGTTGAATGGGATTGATCCCAGAATCGGGACAGAACAGTATTTTTCAATTTGTTCTGAATTACTTTTTGCGGAATCATCCGCTGTCCCAGTCGGGTCGCATAAAACGATTCCAATGGGTTGGATGCCCCGTTTTGCCGCTGCTTCACAGGTGGCAAGTGTTTGGTGAATCGCTCCAAGTCGATTGGCTGCGACCACGATTACGGGTGCGCTGAGTTGCTGAGCCAAGTCGATATTCAGGATTCCATCCGCTAGAGGGCTAAAAAGGCCCCCCGCGCCTTCGACGATTACAAGCTCGGAGTTTTGCTCCCAAATTTCGATGCCATCCATGAGCTTTCCGGTATCGACCTGGGTTTTTTCAAGTGCAGCTGCTTCGGGAGGGGCCAGAGGTGCTTTGAATCGCTGCGGACACACCTGATCCAGACTCAGTGGTTTTCCCGCTGCTTTCCATAGTGAAACGGCATCTTCAGCAATGAGCTGCCCCTGCTCGGAGTGGCATCCGCTGGCGACAGGCTTGTAGACACCAAGCTTGATTCCATGGGCGACAATGACGCGGGCAGCCAGAGAAGCTACATATGTCTTGCCAACATCAGTGTCGGTCCCTGCAAAGAACAGCTTCGGGGGCTTACGATGTACCACGGTGAATTGCTCGCGATGTTTTGAAGGGAGATTAATGCTGTGACACGCAATGTACGCTTAACACTTGTTCAAATGCGAGATGCCGGTTCGGCAAATTCTTGTTGTGATGCCGCCGTGAAGTGGATCGAACAGGCCGCCCTGGATGGTGCGAATATTGTCTGCTTGCAAGAATTGTTTACCGCTCCCTATCCCTGCCAAGCCGAGGATCATCGCATGTTTGATCTCGCGGAGTCGATTCCGGGACCGACAATCGATCGGCTAACGGATGTGGCACGCCGACTTCAAGTGGTGATTGTTGCACCCATTTTTGAACGGAGAGCACCAGGGGTTTACCACAATACAGCGGTCGTGATCGATGCTGATGGCACCCTGGCGGGTAAGTACCGGAAAATGCACATTCCTGATGATCCGCTGTTTTACGAAAAATTTTATTTCACTCCCGGTGACGGTGGTTTCGAACCCATTGAAACCAAGTACGCCAAGTTAGGGGTTGGTATTTGCTGGGATCAATGGTTTCCCGAGGCGGCGCGACTATTCGCTATCGCAGGCGCTGAAATTCTTTTGTATCCCACTGCAATCGGTTGGATTGATGATGAGAAAAAAGAGTTTGGTAACGGACAACACGATGCATGGATGACGTCGATGCGGGCACATGCCATCTCAAATGGTGTGTTTCTCGGCGCACCGAACCGTGTTGGCATTGAGGGAAGACTTGAGTTTTGGGGCAGTTCCTTCATTACCTCACCCCGAGGTGAGGTGGTGGCCCAAGGAAATCACAGTGATGACTGTCTTGTGACAGCAGATTGTGCCCTCGACGAACTTGATCTCGTTCGAACGCACTGGCCATTTCTCCGAGATCGTCGTATCGACGCCTACGAAGGGTTGCTCAAGCGTTGGATCGACTGAGCTTGGATCGTCTGTGTTTGGATCGTCTGTGTTTGGATCGTCTGTGTTTGGACGAGGGAGTTGAGTCTGGCTTGCACGTGCGGCTGCTCAATAGCCGACGGAAGTGCCGTCGGCGTAAACAGCTTGGGCTTTGACTTCTATAAACCAAGTCTTGCTGTACTTTTTGACTTTGACCGTGAGTTCGTAGTCGGTATCTGGTGCGACTCCTACGGCACGCTCATCCTTCGATTCGGCTGCTTCGCTGATCAGGTTGAGGATCGTTTCATTGACAGCGGGGTAAAGCGGATTCGTGTTTGTATCTGCAAGTGCTTGCAGCATTCCTGCTTGCACCTCGTCCATACTCCAGCCGATTGGTGGCTTGATTTGCAGTTGGGCGGACCGTTTCAGGGCATTACCAATTTCCCACGCTGCCTCGAAATCAATTTCGTTCTGCGTGTGGGGTACAACGTAAGATGGCCCACTCTGCGAACGGACTTTTGACATTCGCTGCGCGGCTTCGTTTCCGCTGATGGGGCCATTGATGACACGAGGCGTGTTTTCCGGCAAGCAGCCTTGTGCCGTCAGCACGCAAATGATGAATAGGACGCAGGGGTAACGATGCATGGAGGCTTCACAAGGCGGAGCACGCGGAACGAGAGAAACGGTTGTTCTGCCTAGTGTACCGAATCAGCGCTGTCACCGGAGAGGATCTGCTTACCCTTGGTGGTTCGGCAGTTCCATTGCTTGGATACCTACCAAGACCGAGTTGAAAAATACATCAACCAACTCAGTTGGTTAGTTGCACCAACTCTTTGGTACCTCGTCCTCGGTTCGCGTCGATCGCCCTTTGCTCGTCCTCGGGAGAGACCAGATTATAAAAAACGTCCCTCTGTCTTGGTTCAAACCCGAGTTCTTGGATTGCTTCACGAATTTGGTCCAGCGATAGAAAGTGAACCGTTCCAGCTTCCGCAACGACGTTTTCCTCGATCATCAGGCTACCCATATCGTTGGCCCCAAACAGCATCGCGAGTTGGCCCACTTTGAGGCCTTGGGTGACCCAACTGCTTTGAATGCTTGGAATGTTATCGAGATACAACCTGGAGATCGCTTGAGTCTTCAAATATTCAAACGAGCCGACTGCAGGCAGGTGGGACAATTCGGTGTTATCAGGCTGAAAAGTCCAACAGATGAAGGCGGTAAATCCGTTGGTCTCATCTTGCACTTGTCGCACTCGCTCAAGGTGCTCGATTCGTTCCGGCAACGTTTCAAGGTGCCCAAACATCATGGTTGCAGTGCTAATGCCTCCTAGTTGGTGCCAAACCCGCATGACCTCCAGCCACTCGTCAGTCATGCACTTTCCGCGTGTCAGTTCCGAACGAACTCGATCAACCAAAATCTCGGCACCCCCACCAGGGATACTGCCGAGTCCGGCGGCTTTTAGCCTCTCCAGCACTTCCCGCAACGACATGTTGTTGACTTTTGTGAAGTGGTGTAGTTCTGGCGGGCTGAAGCCATGGACATTGACCTCTGGGAACTTGTCTTTGATGTCGCGCAGTAAGTCCTCATACCACTCGATTTTGAATTTTGGATGGAGTCCGCCCTGCATTAAAATCTGGTTCCCACCCAGTGCGACCGTTTCTTCCACCTTCTCCAGCAGTTGCTCTCGTGAAAGGACATAACCCTCGTCGCTTTTTGGGCCTCGATAGAAAGCGCAAAAGTCACAAACAGCCGTGCAAACGTTCGTGTAGTTGATATTTCGATCAACGTTGTAGGTCCGGTACGGTTCAGGATGCATGCGACGTGAGACTTGATCGGCTGCCGACCCGATCGCAGCCAAATCGTGGCTTTCGAGCAATGCAAGACCGTCGTCCGGGGACAGTCTTTCGCCAGCGATTGCTTTGTCCAGAATGTCGCGAATGTTGGTTGTTCCAGAGGCGATCATAGAAATTCTTCGAGTAAGTTAGGCGTTGATTTTGTCGGTGGCCGGAACGAGTCCCAAGTCCGCAGCGCGTGAGCGAAAGGCTGCCAAGCCATTGCGTTCACCCGGACCGAGCCTGAAGTGTAAATTTTCGGCGAAGTAACGATGCAGGTCTTCCTTGGTGAGCCCATGACCTGCGGATTCCTCCATGGCGATCGTTTCCATGTGCTCGCGACCTGAGTCACGACTGGCTTCGAGCATCTGTTCAAGCGAATCACGATTGATTCCGCGGTGGTTTTCGACGTCCCAGATTCCGGGGCGAGCGACCCACATCGCAAACACGAACGGTAGTTCGGTCCAGCGACACCACCGGTCACCCAAGTCCCAGATCTCGCGGTAGGTGCCACGAGCGGGGTGCATGGCACGGTCACCGATCAGCATGATAGCGTCTGCGTCGACATCCTCTGGTTCCTGATCGATCCCAAGCGACACTGTTTCGGGATGAAGCCCATGCATCTCGTGAAGCAGCACTCGCACCATTGCCGCGCTGGTTCGGCTACCTTCGTCCAACGCCAGACGCTTGATTTGCGGAACGGGAACGCGGCTCAGCAGCCTGACGCTCCATACCGGCCCTCGACAAGCAATGGCGGCGTCCGAGACGACCTCGTAATTGTCGCCGCGAAAATATTCCACCGATGGTATCAGGGCCACATCCAGATCGCCCGTGCGAAGTCCCTCAGCGAGCCGACTTGGAAGATCGAGGGATAGACTACCCCGATCACCCAGACGCTCTTCAAGCGTGTGAATCAGCGGTTTCGTGTTCAGATAAGAAACTGCACCTATTCGCAACATGATCGCCTACCGTTGTTCCGTCATTTCCAAATTTCTCAAAGCCTCGACCGTTTGTTGCAATAACCGCAGTATATACCCGATCCGCAACTTCAACGTCGCCCCCTGACGCTGCATTTAAGGCAAGCTCCTCATGTGTGGTGTTTAGCCTGCAAAAAGTGCCGTTTTACCTCATGAAACTCCCCGAATCGTCACTGCTCTGCCCCATTACACACTCTGTGGCAGTTCGTCGGAAGCGGTTACCGTTTGTAAGGTTCCGTTGGTGGGATCGTGGAACTCAATTCGTTGAGCTTGTAAGAGGATCTGATCGCACTGGCGGGCAATGCCACGCGTCGTACTCTTGAACTCAGAACCCGGCGTTTCGAGCTCAGAATCCGGACGTTCGGCGGCAGCTTGCGATTCACCTGAGTCGCTTGCCTGCGCAGTCTCGTGGTTCGATCGAGATTTCGATTTTGGTAGATCGTCATCCGAGTGATCAGCGTTTTTACCCGTCTCAGCCGCAAAGTTGCTCGATTCGCCCACCATTTTTTGGCCTCCGTATTGCCAGTCACCGATGATTGGGAAGCCTCGATGGGCAGTTTGGAGCCGGAGTTGATGCATGCGGCCGGTCAGAGGTGAAAGCTCTAAGAGGCTGCGATTTGTTGCATAGTCATACAGCCGTAAACTCGCCTTGGTCTCGGCGACTCGCGCTCCCTCTGAACCGGGTTGCACGATTTCTGCATGCGACCGCTTGGGGGCTTTCCTGAGATGATCGACCCAAAGACCAAGCTGTTGCGATTGGACTTTGCCTGTTACCCAAGCAAGATAGGTTTTGGTGACTTTTCGGCTCGCAAACTGGTCACTGAGCAGTCGAGCTGCTCGTTTACGCGTTGCGACCAAAAGTACTCCGCTGACCGGACGGTCCAGTCGGTGTGGGAAAGCCAAATAATCTGTGCGTTCAGCCAGTTGCGTGCGGAGCAGGGTCTCGAGACTCTCTATGCCGTCGGCAGCCTGTGTCGCGATTCCGGCCGGTTTGTGCACGACGATAGCCGCACTGCCATCCCAAAGGATCTTGATATTGTGATTGGAAGTAAGCATCTCTGATTGCCCTAACGCTGTCTCAACCGAATATGAATTGCCGGTTTGGCTACAATTTAAGCATGTCTAAACTCGAACCAAGACCAGTGTCACCGGCGAAACCTGTGTCACCCGCGAAAGACGTGTCCAGCGGGGACTCTGGGTCATCAGAACTTGCGTCTTCCTCGAAGACTAGGGCCAGTGGTAGCACCAGTGGGGTGCTAGCTACTGCAAATGATAGTCTGAGCCATTCGGGTGAGTCACGTGATTCAAGCATGCCGGAAGACGAGGAAGCACCGTCGAGTGACGACTCAGCCGTAACCGCATCTCCCTCAGATCTGGTCGGGCGTCGAGTTCCCGCTGCCGAGGCAATGATGGAATCCGACGTCGCCAAGTCGGGCGGAGGCCGATGGAGTATCAGTTTGCGGGAATACATGGGACTGGTCACCCTCGTCATTTTGTCCATCGGGATCGCATTCTTAATTCAGCGTCTACGGCTTTTAGAGTTTGAAGTCACGAAGCTGCGGGCAGAAACCGGGTATTTGCAGGAGTCAGGACCGGGGCAAATCGCCGCAGCCAGGGCGCCTTCTGATCAGCCATTGACCTATCGCATTCGGGTTCGGGTACCTGCCGGACCAACAAAATTCCGCGTGGCCTACAGCTCGGTGTGGCCCAGTGAGGCGACGGGACCACAGTGGTACGGGGCTGTTCCGCTGCCAGCGGGCGAGTCGATCGTGACCATTAGGATTCTTGAGGACCCACGTGACAAACGGTGGAAGATTGCTGCGCTTGTCTCCAGCGTCGAGGGAAATCAGCGAATGGCGACGGTTCTGCCTCCTCCGCACGTGACTATTTTTCGAGGTTCGCATGATGTGCTTAGCAGGGGCGTGGGGCGAGAGACGCAGGTTGCCCAGCAAACAGATTCAATTCGTTTACTCGATGAAAGATGGCTGGTCGGCGAGGGAGGCCTTCTGTTGTACGGTGATAGGGCTCCGAGGACCGACCAAGTCGGTATCTACGCCGAAATGCAGCCGGATGTGGGTCCCCTGTGATTCGGGGTAAGATTTGTGTCCCAAGCGGAATTCCAGTTCTGTTGTTTTTATTGTCATTCTCCAGCTGAAACCCCTGATTGCTCATGCCCCGTGATTTCTTAAAAGGTGTTGAAGATCAATACGATGTCGTGGTGATCGGTAGCGGGTTGGGGGGCATGACCTCCGCCAACATTCTCGGTCGTGCGGGACATCGCGTTTTGTTGCTCGAGCAGCATTACAAACTGGGTGGGCTGGCGACTTGGTTCCTGCGCCCGGGGGGGCATGTTTTTGATGTTTCGTTGCACGGTTTTCCGCACGGAATGATCAAGTCCTGTCGCCGCTATTGGAATCGTGATATCGCGGATCGAATTGTCCAACTCAAGAACATCCGGTTCGACAATCCGCAGTTTTCTTTGACTACCACTTTCAATCGTGAAGATTTTACGAGGTTGCTCACAACTGATTTCGGTATCGCTCCAGACACGGTCAATGCTTTCTTTGACACAGCTCGTGGTATGAATTTCTATGACGACCAGGCAATCACCACGCGGCAACTCTTCGATCGCTTCTTTCCGGGACGCGATGATGTCGTTCGGCTCTTGATGGAACCAATCACGTATGCCAACGGGTCAACACTCGAAGATCCAGCGATTACGTATGGAATTGTGTTTAGCAATTTCATGAATAAGGGAGTCTTCATTTACGAAGGCGGAACTGATGATTTGGTCGCTCGGATGAAGAAAGAGCTGCAAGCCAATGGTGTGGATATAAGAATCAATTGCGGTGTGGACCGGGTCCATGTCGAAGATGGAAAAGTTTCGGCGGTTGAGACCCATGGTCGTCGGATCGGATGCCGTGCGGTTGTCAGCAACGCAAATTTGAGGACCACCATTCTCAAAATGATTGGACCTGAAAAACTGGATCGTGACTATGTGGATCAGACGGAGGCCGTTCGTCTTAACAATAGCAGCACTCAGGTCTACATGGCGTTGAAGCCTGGTGAAGAAATTGACGAATCTTCAGGTGACCTGTTCTTTACGAGCACTGCCGAGGAATTCCGGACGGATCTCTTGTTAAGCCGCGACATCACAAGTCGTACGTTCAGTTTCTATTATCCTCGTACACGTCCGGAGAAGAAGGAACGCTTCGCCATCGTCAGTAGCACAAACGCCAATTGGTCGGACTGGGCTGATCTGAATGAGCAAGATTACGAAGCCAGTAAAAAAGATCTGGTAGAAACAACGGTCGATGCGTTGGAAAAGTACATACCCGGTATCCGAAATAAAATCGACCGCGCCGAGGCTGCGACGCCGCGTACTTTCAACCACTACACTCAGCACGAAATGGGAGCCAGTTTTGGCACCAAGTTCGAGGGCTTGGGGGTTAGTCGAGCATTGCCGCAACAAGTAGGTGGTATGTATCACGCGGGAAGTGTTGGTATCATCATGAGTGGCTGGCTGGGGGCGATCAATTATGGTGTGATCGTCAGCAACGAGGTTGATCAACAACTCACCAGTGAGAGCCAACACACGTGAAATAGGATCCGGCGTTATGAGTTTCTGTCGCTATCAGGATGAGCAAGGCAAGCCCCAATATGCTCTTTATCGTCCGGGAGCCATTTGCCCTCTCAAGAACCTCACGGATCAGCCACCGGCGGACGGCGAGATTTTCTCAATGGATGCAGAGCGTCTGGCGAGCCTGCATTCCACCGATGAATCTCAGTGGGTACCAGAACCCGACTCCTTACTTCCCGTCGTGGGGCAGCCCAGCAAGGTCATCTGTATTGGCCTTAATTATCGGGATCATGCCATCGAGACGGGAGCAGAGATTCCTAGCGAGCCTGTCGTTTTCAGTAAGTTCAACACAACCCTGGTCGGTCACGGAGATTCAATCCGGTTACCGGCAGTCTCTTCCGAAGTCGACTATGAAGCTGAATTGGTTGTCGTGATTGGGAAAAAGGCGAAGCACGTTTCCGCCGCCGCTGCGATGGATCATGTCTTTGGGTACACCTGTGGGCATGATGTCTCTGCCCGTGACTGGCAGAAAGGACGACCTGGTGGTCAGTGGTTGCTGGGCAAGACCTTTGACACATTTGCCCCCACAGGGCCCTGTATCGTACCTGCGAGTGAGGTTTCTGACCCTGCGAATCTTCGTGTGCGGATGCACCTCAATGGTGAGGTCATGCAGGATAGCACGACGGCTCAGCTGATTTTTGATATTCCCAGTCTGATCGAACACCTGACAAAGATCGTGACGCTCTTGCCTGGTGATTTGATCTTTACTGGGACGCCGCCGGGCGTGGGAGCCGCTCGTAAACCGCCTGTGTTCCTTCAACCGGGCGACGACTGCAAAGTTGAGATTGAAGGCATCGGTACCTTGGCAAACGGTTGCGTTACCGATCAGTGAACTGCTGTCGTTTTTCTGGTTTGCGGTAGCGATGGCAAGCCGGCGTGATGACTCGTATTGCGAGCGTTGTGGATCTTGTTGGGTGGGGCTACCAATGTCTTGCTGACTCATAGGCAAAACCGGTTTCCGCGTCATACCAAATCGCGAATCCGGCGCCGTTGTCGGCTATTGGTCCTTGATAAAGCACTACCTCAGTAGGACGTGGCCATCCCAGTCCGCCAAAATCCTGGTCGAAGTCAGATTTTGTGAGCGTGATAAATTCGGGCGGTGTTTTGCCTGCTTTTGAATACTCTCCGAAGTCTTCCCAAACTGCATCAAACCAGTTTTCCAGGAATTCAGCTTCAATCAGGTAGCGTGCTCGGTATCCCTGCGCATACCGATCAACGGTCAATTCACGAGCGGCTGGCGGTAGGTAACGTTCTACCAGTGGATCACCGACCGTCTGTGTTACGTCGTATTCAAAAACCCCGAATCGGGACTTGTCCATGAAGTGCATGATCACGCTACATGAGGGGATGAAGGCAACAAGGACCATTGGAAATCCCCACAGGAAAATCTTGGAGCGTTTCTTTTTGATGGAGGGCGCGGCCAGAACGGCGATGCCCAGCAGAATGCCCAACGTCCAAAATGTGATTTTAAAAGGAAGGACGAGGTGCCAAGGCATCGAGCGTTTGCTCCAAGAAAATAAATAGCAGGAGACGCAAACGTTGTGTCACGTCTCTGTCGCGTCACGGCCCCATGGGGCAGACAGTAGTCTGATCCATGAGTCCCCGATCGGAAAGTGCCTGGCTTCGCAGAACGATCCTCTGTCATTGTTCACTCGTCAGGCAGCTGGCAGCTGCCCACGGGGCTCACGACTCAGGGTAATCCGCCACGTAGATAGCTTTGAGCTCGGTGTAGTCAGTGAAAGTTTCTTCACAATTCACACCGGCTCCGGGCCCGCCAGAAATGCCTTGGCCAGCGTACGGTAATCCGTATGCAATGGTGTTGTGGCAATTCACTTGGCACGTTCCGTCTCGGAAGCGTTTTGCGAGTTCAACACCGCGGGAGATATCTTTGGTCCACACGCTAGCGCCCAAACCGTATGGGGTGCTGTTGGCGAGCTGTAATGCCTGTTCGGTATCCGTGACTGGGCAGATTGTCGCAAAAGCATGGAAGACTTCGGCCGGATTGCAGTTCAAATCTGGTGTTGCACGGTAAATCGCGGGCTTGATGTAATAGCCGTCTCGATCTGCAACTTCTGCCGCACCGCCAGCAAGGATCGGCTGGCCGCCTCGTGAGACTGTTTCTCGTTGTGCTGACAGAATGCGCGAACGCTGAGTCGAGTTGATTACAGCACCCAATTGAGTGCCCTCGTCAGCTTGGTATCCGATTTTAAGGTCGGAAAAGAACTCGCGTTGGGCGTCGATGAAATCATCCGCAATCTTTTCAGCTACGAATACTCGGTGAATCGTACAGCAAGTTTGGCCAAAGTGCTGGTTGGTGTGGCGACCAATCATTCGAGCAACAGCCTGTGGGTCAGCATCCTCCAGAACTATGGCAGCTCCGTTACCACCCATCTCACGTTTCATGCGAGTACCATGTCGGTCGCAGGTTCGCAAAATGTGCTGGCCAACGCCCGGTGAACCGGTGAATGAGATGTAGCGAATGCCCGGGTGCTCTGCCATGAACTGACCGGTCAGTTCACCCCGTCCGGGTAAAACATTGATCACGCCAGGAGGGAATCCCGCTTCTTCTGCGAGTTTACCGATGTACAACGCTGACAGCGGTGTGTCCTCCGCAGGTTTGATCAGCACGCAGTTGCCGGACAGTAAGGCTGGGAAAATGAACCAAGACGTTAACACGATCGGATAGTTCCAAGGAATGATCCCAGCTACTACACCCCAGGGTTCTCGGTAGGTGTAACCTTCGATGTTATCTGCTACCTGCATCTTCGATCCATCACCCAACGGGATCCGTTGCGCCACATCACAAAAGTATTCGGCAGTTGCCCGGATTTGTGCAAAGTCGCCTTCGGCCAATTCGGAGACCTTACCCCCGTCACGAATCTCGCATGCTAGCAGGGCACTGCGGTCGCGTTCACACAGTTCGACCAGTTTCATGATCAACGCACATTTTTCTTCGACTGGAACGTCTCGCCAGCCGTCAGAACCGTTGCCGAGAAATGCCCGTTGTCCCGCGGTCACCGCTGCGTTGACTTCGTCCTGCCCCATTTCACAGATGGTGGCGAGTGTTTCCAACGAGCCAGGGTCAATCGTATCGAACGTTGCATTCATTGATCCGGGAATAGATTGTCCATTGATGATGCCGCCATGCGGCTTGCCATCGTTATGGCAAAATTTCAGAAACTTTTCTGGCGTCGTGAATTGACTGGCTGTTAACGCTTGAATTTCTTTGCTCGCAGTGGACATGACTTACCTGCTGGTCTGTGCGGGATGTGGCTTGCTGTCGCATAAGATAATCGATTCTGTCAATCATGTGTGCGGGCCTAAAGCGGGTTGTTTTTTGGCCGATCGGTATTTCACCTGGATCAAGGTCGAGCAGGATTACCCGACCGCACGCGGCTTCTTGAGGATCGTGCACGGCCGCGCGAACGGTT
>Ga0315320_10000734_pt1 | contig 27120 bp, 18 predicted proteins | sample M140m21515metaG_FD_203458 | JGI IMG/M metagenome (GOLD analysis project Ga0315320, IMG submission 203458) | Ammonia-oxidizing marine archaeal communities from Monterey Bay, California, United States - M1 40m 21515 | ecosystem: Environmental > Aquatic > Marine > Coastal | place: USA: California... | reverse complement strand
GTTGCGGCGCTTTGAGCGGTGGTAAGGTGTCGCGAGGCGACTCCATCTTTTTGAGTGCTTCCCTTAGGTCATCCGGAATTCCAGGAAGCTTAGAGAGCATCCGCTGGAGCAAGGTGAGACACAATCTGGCGTCAGCGGAGCGCGCTGTAGGCGCAGGTAAGCCATCAGGAAATGATTCGTTGGGCTCGGTAGGTTCAAGCGCAAACTGTCTGCGTTGCAGCGCAATCGCTAAATGCCTTGCGTAGGCTTTCTCATCGCCCGCCTGATGCGCTTGCTCGGCCAGCGACGCCGCCGCGAGACCGACCATAATCTTCAGCGCATCGAGATGGTTCCGGTTGTTGGTTTGACGCATTAGGTAGCGCGCCAGACGAAACTTCTCTCTAGCCTCGGGTATCCGACCTCTGACCGCAAGCATGGAGCCGTAATAACCGTGAACAAAAGCCAGCATTTTTGGGTTATTTTGGTCGCGCATGATGGAAGCAGATGCCCTAAGTCGAACAAAGGCGGCTTCGTCTTCGTTGTCGAGCCAGTGGGCTACTCCATGCCAGCACTCAGACATAATCTGGACCATCATGTCGCCAGAGTCTGTTGCCGATTTGAGGGACTTGCTCAGCGCCTTCTTAGCGGCTGAATATGCCCCTTCATCCAGGTCCACTAAGCCGAGCAACGTCATGACCATCATTTCGTAGGCTTGGTCCTTATTGCTCTGAAAGGTCTGAATGGCTTCATGGTAGAAGTGCCGAGCTCGCTCGAGATCTCCTCGCTCTAAGTTGATCGTACCTAAGTTCATCTGCGCGGTTGCGGCGCCTAGGATGTGCTGCCGAGAGACGCAAAGGTCATAAGCCTCAAGAAAGAGCTCTTCTGCGGTTTGGAAGCGCGCCTGGTCGTGCTCGAGCGCTGCCAGGTTGTTCAGGGTTGCGCTGCGCGTTCGGTCGTCGTTGCTCGCACGCGCTTTGTTGAGCGCTTCGCTGAAAGCCGCTCGAGCCTGAGTGACCTCAGCGCTTTGCCGGTGCAGTAAACCCAAAGACCCTAGGACTCGACCCTGAAGTTCTTGATCTTCAGCGTTGCGCGCCGTGGCGAGCGCCAAATTTAGGGTTTCTTTAGCCGCAGCGACCTCACCGGTTTCGGCTTCGTATTCGGCGCGCGCTCGGAGCAGGCGTCCGTGCAAGTTGGGCTCGAGTTTTGACAAGTCGTCAGCGATCGCTCTGAGGAGCGGCCCGCGCGATTTGATCGGCCCTGTGAGTTTACGAAGAGCGAGTTGGGCAAAGATCGACTCTCCGCGTTGGTCAGGCGATGCGCCCCCCCAAACCGAAACCGCTTGAAGGTTCTTTAGGTCGTAACTCAACTCCTGGCGGAGTCTTTTACCTTCTGATCCGTACAAACCGGCGCTAAAACGCCTCGATTCCCTCGCAAAGTACTCGGCATGACGAGTTTGCGCCGAATGCTCGGTATCGTTGCGATCAAGAACTTCGGCTGCATAAAGGCGGATGCTCTCATAGATCGAAAATCGCAGGGTTCCTTCTGCTTGGTCCTGAGTGACCAATAAGCTTTTATCGTTCAGCGATTCGAGCAGGTCCATGACCCAGGGGCCGTCAGGGTCGCTCGGTTCGATAATCACCTCAGCGGCGTCGAGATGAAACCCGCCTCGAAAGACCGAAGCCTGGCTCAAGACATCTTTTTCAAAATCAGTGAGTAAATCCCATGACCACTCGATCGCTGCGCGAAGTGTGCGATGGCGGGGCGGAGCTTCACTGCTTTCATCGCTGAGTAGGTCGAGTCGTTGTTGGATCTGTTGGCTAAGCGACATCAGGCTCATGTGCCGAATCTGAGCCGCCGCTAGCTCAATGGCTAGCGGGATCGAGTCGAGCGAGCGGATGACCTCAGCCAGCACTGAGCGCTGATTAACGGAAGGGTTGTAATCGCCGCGTAGCTCTTTGACGCGTGCATGGAACAACTCAATTCCTTCGGCTTCATTGAGCGGCCGAACCTCATGCGTGATCTCGGCGCTGAGTCGAAGACGCTCTTGGCTCGTTGCCAAAATCGTCAGGGATTCGGCCATGGCGAGCCAGCGCTCGATCGCCTGAGCCGAGGGCTCAATCGCTTGTTCTAGGTTGTCTAGAATCAGCAGCGACGTCCCGTTTTTATTGAGCTGAGTGCCAATTTGCTCGAGCAGTTCGCTGTCGTTGCGACCACTGGTTAGAGGGATCGCTAAGGTGTGTCCGACGCATGCGATCACATCGTTGAGATCAGTTGCTTCTGCGATATCGCAAAACCAAATGCCGCCGGGAAACGCTTCGAGATGCAAGCCGCCATAACGCTGCGCCAGGCGAGTTTTCCCCAGCCCGGAGGCGCCCATTAGCGTGACGAGCCGATGACCTTGTTCTAAGGACCCCTCGATCGCTTCGAGCTGTTCGACTCTACCGATAAACCGATCGCTACGGGGTTGCAGGTTGGTGCGGATGGCGTTGAGCGTTAGCGGGGGCGGGAAGCGCCGATCTACAAGGCTTTTAGGTTTGAGCTCAAACAGCTCAAGCGCACCTTCAAGCCCCCGTAATTGATGGGTCCCTAAACCGTCGATAACCCATGCGCTCTGCTCGTTCGGTGCGAGCTGTAGGCTTTTACTCAGGAGGGTTTGCCCCTCATGCGCAGCCGCCGAAATCCGCGCGGCGCGGTTTGCTGTAGGGCCGAAATAATCCATTCGACCTGTCGTGGGGTCGATTCGGCATTCAACGTCACCATGATGCATCCCGACGCTGCTGCGCAGCCCGGCAAAGATCAGCCTGCCCTTGTCACTTCGCACCGCACCGGCGGCATCGTCTTCGAGCAGGGCTTCGGGCCAGTCTGCGCAGAGCAAGCGCAGCTGCAGGTCCGCGGCAAATTCGAGCGCCAATTCTGATTCTGCAAAGGCCAGCATGAATGAGCCGTCTTCACATTTGACCTCGTAGCCTTTGTGTTGCCGCAAGGACTCGCGTAAAATTTTATCGTGCTGATTCAGCGCAATTCGCATGGTATCAGGCACTTGTGACCACAGACGCTCTGAGGCGCGCAGGTCAGTAAAGACAAGGGTGACAGTTCCGGTCGGCGCGAGCATGTTGCTTCCGTCGCGAAGGTGCGCTTACGGTGCTTGTCGCTTGTGATTCCTTGCCTGTCAAAGGAGGCCGATCTGCAAGTTTATCTCCACTACCCGTATTGCGCTACGCTCTGCCCCTATTGCGACTTTTTTTCGACCACCTCTGAAGAGGACCCCGCCTACGCTTCAACCATCATTAGAGAGCTCGAGTTGTGGAGTGAGTGGGTTGATGGTCGGGTGACCACGATCTATTTTGGCGGCGGCACGCCAGGACGAATGAGCCCGGCTCTGACCGCGCGCCTCCTCGGCACGATCGATCGCTTGTTCGGGATCAGCGCTTCAGCAGAGATTACGTTAGAAGCAAACCCAGAGGATATCACGGCGCAAGGACTCGCTGACTTTCGGTCTGCCGGGATCAACCGATTGAGCATTGGAGTGCAAAGTTTAGAGGATCAGGAATTACAGTGGCTCGGTCGAAGGCACGACGCTTTGACCGCTTTGCGAGGGGTTGATTCTGCGCGTCAGGCGGGCTTCGACAATTTGAGCCTAGATCTGATTTTCGGCTTACCAAACCAGCTTGATTCCACGCTCGATAAGATGCTCGTTCGTTTCTTTGGTTTGGGCGCGGAGCATGTCTCGCTTTATGGTTTGACGATCGAAGACGGCACTCATTTTGGGACTGAGTTTCGAGCCGGGCGTTTAGAGGAGCTTGATCGATCAACCTGGCTGCGGATGTATCAAATGGTTGCCGACAAAGCGGCTGCCATAGGGATGCATCGTTATGAGATCAGTAATTTTGCAAAACCGGGCAGGAGCAGTCGGCATAATCGGTCGTATTGGCGCGATCGGACCTTTATCGGGGTTGGCCCGGGTGCCCATGGCCAGCGGCAGCTTGGCCACGGCGGTTTAGAGCGCCGCTGCAATCCGAAGAGCCTGCGCGGTTGGAAGCAAAAAGTGGACCAAGGATCTCAGGAGCTTCGCTTTGTTCAGGATGATCATGATGAGACGCTAACGCCCAATCAGTGGCTGCGCGAGGCTTCAATGCTTGGTGTGCGCGACTTTGATCTCGGGATCGACCCTGAGCACTGGGGTAATGCCTTTGGGCTTGCGGATGCTCAATTGCTGGCTACCGTGCAGCGATTGATCGAAGAGAAAACGCTAACAAATGCTCGCCCTTATCGTCTGACGCAGGGGGCGGTTCACCGCGTGGATGCTGTCGCCGGCGATCTACTCAACGCCGAGTCGGTTTCAGCGTTTTCTTCGACGTAAGTTTTGCGTAAGGAGCGCGCCGTGCACGTTAGGGTCACCGGATGAACAAGCAGGAACAGAGCATGGAAGATGCAATCGCCGAAGCGCTAGCCGCGGTGGATTCAATCGGCGATGAGCCCAGCCCGAAGGCTGCGGCGCCAGAGACCGTCCAGGCAGCGAGCGCAGGCGCGAAGCCGGCTGTCGAGCGGCAAGAAGCTGCGAACTCAGCACCCGTCGAGCCGGCCAGAGCCGCTAGCGATCGCGCAAGCGTCGTCGAAGCAGTTCCCGTTGAGCGCGCTCAAGACGACGGCAGCGCAAAAGCGCTTGAGGAGCTCAAGACGCGCCACATGCGTTTGATGGCGGACTTTGATAATTACCGAAAGCGTGTGCAGCGGGAACAAGCAACGCAGCGGCTGTATGCGTCAGAGAACCCCATGCGTGACCTGCTTGGCGTTGTCGACAACATCGAACGCGCACTCTCGGTATCGACCGAAGAGGACAGCGCAGGCTCGTTGTCTGAAGGCGTCAAAATGATCCTCAATCAGATGCTGAGTGTTTTGGAGCGCCACGGCGTCAAAGCCTTTGAAAGCGTTGGAGAGATTTTCGATCCCGAGCGCCACGAGGCGGTCGCCCGTCAAGGACATGCTGTCCACGCAGAGGACCTCGTCTGCGAGCAAATGCAGAAAGGTTATATGCTTCACGACCGCCTTTTACGCGCAGCTTCTGTTGTCGTGAGTGCCGGAAAGTTGGACAGCGCATCCGATTCGTCGTCTAATGGGATAGATGGCCCGGAGGCTGAGAGCTAAACCGTATGTCGCGCATTGTCGGAATCGACTTGGGGACCACCAACTCATGCGTCGCTATTTATGAAAATGGCGAAGTGGTCGTTATCCCAAACGCAGAGGGTGCTCGTACCACCCCATCTATGGTCGGCTTCACCGAATCGGGTGAGCGGCTGGTAGGCCAGATCGCCAAACGTCAGGCGATCACCAACCCAGCGAACACCATTTACTCAGTCAAACGCCTAATCGGCCGCCGCTTCGACTCGAAAGAGGTCGGATCCATGTCTGAGAACCGCCCCTTCAAAGTGGTGGAAGCCGAGAACGGTGATGCCTGGGTTGAGGGGCGCGGTCGCGCCTACAGCCCGGCAGAGATCTCAGCGATGGTGCTGAGCCGGTTGAAGCAAACCGTTGAAGATTACCTCGGAAGCGAGATCGAGCGAGCCGTGATTACGGTTCCCGCTTACTTTAATGATGCGCAGCGACAAGCGACTCGAGATGCGGGTCGCATTGCGGGTTTGGAAGTTGAGCGGATCATCAACGAGCCGACGGCTGCAGCGCTCGCCCACGGATTGGGCGATGCCACGGCCGAGCTCGTCGCTGTTTACGATTTGGGTGGTGGTACGTTTGATATCTCGATCCTGAGGCGAAACAAGGGTGTCTTTGAGGTCGTCGCAACCAACGGCGACACCTTCTTGGGCGGTGATGACTTCGACATGTGCATCATCAATAAGCTCGCTGACGAGTTCCAAGAAGAGACCGGAGTCGACCTTCGCAACGACCGAATGGCTTTGCAGCGCCTCAAAGAGGCAGCCGAGCGCGCCAAACACGAACTCTCGACCGCTGAGGTCACCGAAATCAATCTCCCGTTCATCTCTGCTGATGCGTCGGGCGCGAAACACCTGACTCGCGAGCTCAAGCGCGAAGACCTTGAGGCTTGGGTCGGCGGCTTGGTCGAGCGCACACTCGAGAGCTGCGAGAGCTGCCTTGAAGACGCCGGAATGTCGGCGGGGGATATCGAAGAGGTCCTGCTCGTGGGCGGTCAAACGCGCATGCCGATGCTTCAAGAAAAGGTCACCGCATTCTTCGGTAAAAACCCCGATAAGCGAGAGAACCCTGACGAGGTTGTGGCGCAAGGCGCTGCCATCCAAGCGGGTATTCTAGCGGGCGATGTTAAAGATGTCTTGCTTCTCGACGTCACGCCTTTGAGCTTAGGTGTTGAGACCCAAGGTGGGTTGATGACGCGCATCATTGAGCGCAACACCACCGTACCGACACGTAAGTCGATGGTCTTCTCAACCGCAGTAGACAATCAGCCTTTAGTGACGATTCACGTGCTCCAGGGCGAACGTGAGATGTCGTCGGATAATATGAGTTTGGGTCGCTTCGAGCTGGTCGGTATTCCGCCAGCCCCTCGAGGCGTTCCTCAAATCGAAGTCAGCTTTGATATCGACGCCTCGGGTCTTGTGAACGTGAGCGCACGGGATCTAGGCACTGGTAAGAAACAGAGCATCCGGATCGTGTCGTCGTCGGGTCTGAGTGAAGGCGCTATCGATAACATGATCTCGGAAGCCGACGATTACCGTGAGGCGGATCGGAAAGCCCGTCAGATGGCTGAATTGCGCAACAACGCAGACGGTCTGATTTACACCACGGATAAGGCGATTGAAGAATACGCCCACGTGCTGACCACGGATGACGTGGAGCAGATTCGTTTGGATCTGAACAACCTGCGACAAGAGCTGTCTCGTGAAGAGTACGACGGCTTACGGCAGGCTGTTCAGCGCTTAGAATTGTCGAGTCATAAGATTGCCGATGCGATGTACGCAGAAGCTTCTGAAGCGATGATCGGCGAAGGTCTAGGCGGAGGCGAATAAGCCATGGATCGGGACCCCTATGAGGTCCTTGGTGTCCCCCGTGACGCGGACGCCAAAACCATTAAAAAAACCTATCGAAAGCTAGCCGCTCGGTATCATCCGGACCAAAATCCTGACGACCCCAGCGCGGAAGAGCGGTTCAAGGAAATTGCAGCCGCTTATTCGGTCGTTGGTGATGCGGAGCGAAGAGCTCGCTATGATCAGTTTGGTCACACCGGGGAGGGAGCTGCTGGGTTTGGTGGCGGATTCCCTGGCGGCTCAGAAATCTTTTCAGACCTCTTTGATATGTTCGGTCGCGGCGCGCGCGGCGCGGACGCAGCGCCTGATTTAAGCCTGCGTATCCGAGCTCGTATCCGTTTTATCGAGATGGCTCGAGGGGTAGAAAAGACGGTCCATTATAAGAGGCTTAGCCCGTGCATCCCGTGCTCGGGTCACGGGACCAAAAACGGACAACGAGCTCGGGTGTGTGCTCAGTGTGGCGGCAGCGGTCAAGTGGCTGCGCAGCGTGGTTTCTTCGCCTTTCCGCAGACTTGTCCTAGGTGTTCTGGCGAGGGTGTCGAGCTCAACGACCCATGCCTGACCTGTCGTGGAAAAGGTCTCCGAGAAGCGCGCCATGAGGTGACGTTAAGGGTCCCTGCTGGGATTACTGATGGATCGCGCCTGAGGGTTCGAGAAGGCGGTCATTACGCCCGAGGTCAAGCAGCGCCTGGTCATTTGCTTGTTGAGATCCACGTTGAGCCACACAGCTTCTTTGAGTTGCGTGACAAAAACCTACATTGCGAGGTCCCTATTCACTTCACCACCGCGGCGCTTGGCGGTTCGGTTGATGTGCCGACGGTCGATGGAGCGATGCTGCGAATGAACGTCCCAGCGGGTACGCAAAACGGGACCGATTTTCGTCTGCGCGGCAAGGGCGTTGGCGAGGGCGACCGTCGCGGCCATCAGATCGTCAAGGTTCGTATCCAGGTTCCGAAAAAGCTGACGACTGAGCAGCGTGAAGCGTTGGATCGATATGCTCAAACCTTGGGCGACGAGCCGGCGGGTGAAAAGAGCTTTTGGCAGAGCATTGCGGACTTGCTCGATTAGCTCGGGACCAAAGCTCGCAGCTCGCTTGCGAAGTGCAGAGCCGCTCGAGCTGGGTCGTCTTCACATTGCTCGATGAGCTTCTTAGTCGGCTCCCAAATCAGGCGACCGCTCGCAGTCAACCGGGCTTGTTTGGGGCGCTGAGCGACCCATCCAACGAGCGCGGAGGGCTCGAGACCGCTCCCTTGTGTGTCGAAGGTCGCTGCTAAAATTAGACGCCGATGCTCGCCTTGACCGCTGAATTGAGACTGTATTTCACTCGCTCCAGCCGCTCCTGCGCGCCAGCGTGTTCGAGCGCACAAGAAAAGAGCCTCAACCTCTTCGGGGAGTTGACCGTAGCGATCCTCAAGCTCTTCTTCGAGCTGCTGAATAATCCAGTCTTCGTCGGCGCGCGCAAGTCGATCGTAAAGACTGATCCGCTCAGCGGCGTCGGGCATGAACTCCCGTGGGACCAAGGCGGGGCGACCCGGTTTAATCTCCACGTTGGCGAGTGTGTTGATCTGCCCGCCTTTAACTCGAGCGATGGCCTCGCGTAAGAGCTCCGAGTACAGGTCGATACCCACCGCTTCAATATGGCCTGATTGATCGGATCCGATCAGGTTTCCTGCACCGCGCAGGTCTAGATCCTCTCGCGCAATACGGATGCCCGCGCCGAGCTCGGTGAACCGTCGGAGCGCCTCTAAGCGTCTTTGTGCGTCGACGCTGAGGTGGTCTTCATCATGGCGCAGCAGCAAATAACAATAACCGCGCTCACGCCGTCGCCCAACCCGTCCTCGGATCTGGTGCAGCTGAGCGAGACCGAAGCGGTCCGCACGGTGGACTAAGATGGTGTTGGCGTTGGGGATGTCTAAGCCAGACTCAATGATGGTCGTGCACACCAAGAGATTGGTCTCGCCGCGGATAAAGCGGATCATCGCTCCATCGGCTTGGTCAGCGCTCATCTGACCGTGCGCAATACCGATCTTGGCTTCGGGAATGAGCTGCCCTAGGTGAGCAGATACAGCCTCGAGATCCTGCACTTTATTGTGCAAAAAGAAGACCTGTCCACCGCGCTCAAACTCACGAAGAATAACCTCCCGAACCATCTGCTCTTCGTATCGACATACGGTGGTGCGAACTGCTCGTCGTGCCGCCGGAGGCGTGCTGATGGTGCTCAGTTTTCGAACCCCAAGCATGGCGAGTTGCATGGTGCGCGGGATCGGGGTGGCGGTCATGGTCAGGACATTAACGCCCTGACACAATTCTTTGATCCGCTCTTTGTGCCCCACCCCAAAGCGTTGCTCTTCATCGACGACCAGTAAGCTCAGCGCCTTAAAGCGAACCTGCCGGCCTAGGAGTTTATGGGTTCCAATAACCACATCGACGGAGCCTTTGCTTAAGCCATCCAGAACGGCCTGGGTCTCTTGAGTGGTGTTCAAACGACTCAAGCCAGCGACTTGAGCACCCATCGCCTCAAAGCGGTCGCGAAAGCTCCGCAAGTGCTGCTGACAAAGAACCGTGGTGGGTACTAAAATAGCGACCTGTTGACCTGCTGCAACCGCAGTAAAAGCGGCGCGCATAGCGACCTCGGTCTTACCAAAACCCACATCGCCGCAGACCAAGCGATCCATGGGTTGGGATTGTGCGAGGTCATGCGCAATCGCATCAAATGCGGCTTCTTGATCAGGGGTCGGTTGAAAGGGAAAGAGCGACTCGAAATTGCGAGCGAGCTCCCCGGCGTCGTTGAGCGGTTTGACCTCAAACGCGTCACGTTTAGCCTGCGTTTCGACGAGGCGATGAGCGATCTGTAGGAGCCCTTTGCGCACTCGAGCGCAGCGCTTGGTCCATGAGCTTCCGCCGACCTTATCGAGTTTGGGCTCACCGCCTCCATCGTAAGGACGCAGCACACCAATACGCGCCACCGGAACAAAGACTTTGTCCTGGTCTCGAAAGTCCACTCGGATAAAGTCGTGATCGATCCCATCGATGCTGCGCCGCTCGATCCCTTGATAAAGGCCGATTCCAAAATCTAGATGAACGACAGCCTTTCCAATTTTGAGTTCGGCTAGGGTGGTATTGAATTGGTTGGGACGTTGCGCTCGAAGGTTGCGCCTTCGACCGTTGACCAAGGTTTCAGGAATGAGGACCAAGAGGCGCTGTCGGTCGACGTAGCCGCGCCGAAGCGCCGCGTCGCCAATGTACACCGAGACCTTCGGGTCGCGCAGTGTTTTGAGTTCATCGTTAGGTCGCCAGGTCGCGCTTTGGTCAAGCTGACGCACGATCAAGCCTCGCTCGGTCAACTGTTTCGCTAAGCGCTGGCGCCTGGTTTCATGCTCACTCAGCGCAACAAGGGTCATGTGTTGTGCGCGCCATCGCTTGATTTGAGTCACTAAGGGCTCAAGCAGATCGCCGTCATCAGCGAGGGCTCTTCGGCTAGCTAGCGTGAGGTCGCGACGCAATTCATCGAGATCATCAAAGCGGCTGCGCTCCTCATCGGGCCCTGAGGCGCTATCGAGTTCGATGACCGAGCGCTTCGCGAGCACTTTTAATAAACCACTATGATCCAGCCGGTGCTGCTCTGGTGGCGCAACAAGCTCTTGTTCTTTGCGGTCTGCAAAGCCCTGACTGAGGGCTAGATCGGTTTCAATCCAGGCGTTCTCGATGGCTCGTGGACCACATAAGACGATGCGAGTGGATTGGGGTAACAGCTCAAGCAGACACGTGCTTCCAGCGCGCAATAAAGGCTCTAAACCCTCGATGCCCGGATAACGAATTCCTGCTTCGATACGTTGCCAGCAGCGGAGAAAGTTTTCGGAAGGAAGCTCAAGCTGATCACTCAGCGCTAATAAAGCCTGTCGTTGTTTTTCGGCAATCGATGCACCGACAGAAAACGCTCGCGCTGGAGGGACCACCAACAGGTCCAGCGTTCGTCCTTGGCGTTGGGTCATCGGATCAAACAACCGCAAGGTCTCAATGCTGTCGCCAAAGAAATCAGCGCGGACAGGCTGAGCCTCACCCGGAGGCCACAGGTCAACCACTGAACCGCGCAGTGAGACCGTGCCTGGGTCCTCGACCAGAGGGGTTCGATGATAACCAGCACCCTCAAGATGATTAAGCAGCTGATCGCGTTCGAGCTCTTCACCGGTCATCAACAGCAAAGAGGTCGCATTAATGGTCGCTAGATCTGGGACATATCGACCGATAGCAGCCGCTGAAGCGACCACGATATCGACCGGTTCACCGACGCTTAGCCGAGCGAGCAAGCCCAGCCGAGACCAGGTATGACGGGGGTCCGGCGTCAACGGCGAATAGGGGCTTTGCTCATCGTCTTGATAGCTCAAGATCTGCCGATGGGGTGCGAGCTCACTAAGATCGGTCGCTAATCGCTCGAGGTCTGAATCGCTGGGGGTTACGATCAGATGAGGACCCGGCTGATCAAGAAGCTCCAGACTGCGTGCAGCCCAGGCACAGTTCGGTATGCCATAGTCTCGAGTGCTCATGACGACCCCGGAACCGAGATTCCGAGCTTCGCAAGTCGCTCAAGAAGTGCTGCATGGTCTTGTTTGAGTTCGGTTGAATCGCGCTGGGGCAGCTCTTCAATGTCCTCTTGCACGATGCCGCAACCTTCAAGGTCATGAAGAAAGCGAGACGGGATTCGCATCGCACGCCGCTCGCCGCGTACCGCTTCTTCGCTTCGGGTCAGGACCAAATGGTCTCTAGCCCTGGTGATCGCGACATACAAAAGGCGGCGCTCCTCCTCGATCTCTCCCAAGTCGTCCGAGTCAATACTTCGCTGGGTCGGCAGTGAGCCCTCTTCGATGCCCGCGACCCAAACGCGGTCAAACTCCAAACCTTTGACCCCGTGGATCGTACTCAGGGTGATCCGACCCTTTTTATCGGCGCTTTCATCTTGAGCACTGGCTAGCGTCATTCGATTAACGAACGCGTTGAGTTTGGCTCTTGGCGAGTTACCAAGTGAAGCGTTTGACCAGCTGCGCTCCACCAGGTCGAGGGTGCGCTCAAGGTCAGCTAGGTGGCGCAGGAGCGCCTTTTCGTTGCTGATCTCTTCTCGAACTCGATCATCGTAGTTGCTTGAGTCCAAGACACTTCTAAGCACCTTTTTTGGGCTTGTACCCGCTTTGAGTTCGCGCCGCGCAGCGAGGATATCAGCCTGGAAGCTGTCGAGCGCTTGACGCGCAGGAGCGCGCATCGATTCGACCTCGCTGCTTGAGACCGCAGCGATGCCTTTGCCCTGGCTGTCGGCTAGCGTCCTTAGGCTCTCAATCGTGGCAGCGCCGATCCCTCGACTCGGTGTGCTGATCGCCCGCCGAAAAGCCACCTCGTTGCGATCAGAGGCGATGACTTGCATGTAGGCAAATAGGTCTCTGGCGGCTTTCTTATCCGCCGTTCTTTTTCCGCCGATCAGGCGAAAGTTCAGCTCGCGCCGGCCAAGCTCTGCTTCAAACAGTGGAGCTTGGGCGCTTCGTCTGATGAGAATTGCCATTTCATCGAGGTGGATCCCGGCGCGTGCCAAACGAGCCATATCACGCACCACCACCTCCGCCTCGAGTTCGTTGTCTGCAAAGACCTGCAACCGAACGGGCGAGCCCTCTCCACGAGCGGCGGTTAGAATTTTTTCTTTGCGGTGGCGGTTGCACGCAATGAGCTGGTTTGCGGCATCAAGAATAGGACTTTTGCAGCGGTAGTTTGCGGTCAAGTAAATGGCTGTGCAGCCGGGGAACTGTCGCTCAAAATCTAAGATGTTGCGCTGATCTGCCCCTCGCCACCCATAAATGCTTTGATCATCATCACCCACCACACATAGGTTTCCGCTCGGACCCATCAGCTTGCTAAGAAACTGAAACTGCATCGTGTTGGTATCTTGGTACTCATCAACGAGTGTGTAGCGCCAGCGCTTGCGAAGCTGAGCAAGAACCTGAGGGTGATCATCTAAGAGCTTAAGCGGTAGATCGATCAGGTCATCAAAATCGACAGCGCCTAAGATCCGCTTTTCTTCGTTGTAGCGCTCCATCAAAAGACCCAGCGCATAATGATCATCGTCATCACTATCTTTGAGTGATTCAGAGTCGAGACCTTCATTTCGAGCTGAGGATAAGAAGCTTGCGACCAGGTCAATCTGGCGGCCTAGATGCGTCCGGACACGTGAGCAGACGCGTCTGAGCACAGAGTTTTGTTCGCTTTGATCGAGGATGCTGATCTGGCCTGGAAGGCCTAGCTCATCGTGGAATTCTCGGACCAGCCGTAGCCCAAGCCCATGAAAAGTGCCTAGGCTCATACCCTCTGAGGCTTGTCCGAGTCGTTCGCGCATCTCAGCGGCTGCTTTGTTGGTAAAGGTCAACGCGAGGATCGATTGAGCGTTGACCCCAGAGCGCAGCATGTAGCGAATGCGCTCGGTGATCACCCTGGTCTTGCCTGAGCCGGCACCTGCGAGGACCAAAACGGGTCCTTCAATCTGTTCGACAGCCGCTTGCTGTTGGGGATTGAGTTGCATTTTTGTCTCGCCGAAGGTGGGTTCGGCTAGCACGCTCCAAGCGATGGTTCCAGCGCGCTGCAAGGGGCCGGCTTGACGCCGTTCACGGGCGCATGCATGCAAGAGCGAACAGGACCGAGTTGTGTCGAGGTGGTATCCACGGTGAGTGAGCAGCATCTTCCAGAAGTACTGCACCACCTCGTGGTGATGTCGCTGCGAATTGCGGCGAATGGTACATCGCCAGATAGCGCGGCCCGAGCTGCGCTTGAGCTGCGCACAAATCAAGCCACGGGCCTGGTCAACGTCGAAGCAGCGATGGCGTTTCTAGAGCAACTCAAAGGTGACTATGAGAAGGGTCAATTCTCATCTCAGCCGCCTCAGGATGGGGACCTGCCCAAGCAGCGCACCAAGCTTTTGCTCGACGCCGCCGTGGATGCTTTACGCACCGCTGCTCATGCTGACCGGAACTTGGTGTTCCCGTCGGTGGCGGCGCCTAAAGAGGGTGAGACAGCCGATCAGGCGCTAGGGCGTCAACTTCGAGAGGTTGGCGAGGCGATCAAAGATCGACTTAAAAGCACTCTGGCTGATCGCAAGCAGTTGGTACTCAGCCTAGAAGGTTTGGTTCGCCAGATCGCAGAACTGCAAGGCGGAGGCGATCAATTAGGCCGCGACCTTGAGGGCGTGAATGAGGTGATTCAAGAGGTCAGTGAGGCTGAGGAGCTCTCGCCGGCAGTGCGTGAGAAACTTCTGAATCGAGCGGGCACGCTCACCACTCGAATGGGTGAGATGAAACAGCGCATCAGCACAGCCCACACAGAGATGGCTAAAGCGCAAAATCGAATAGCGGGCCTTGAGCAAGAGCTCAAAGAGCGTGAGCAAGAAGCTCGTAACGATCAATTGACTGGGCTTCCCAACCGCCGCGCTCTGGACGCTATGCTCGCCGATGCGTCGCAGAAAGCGCATCAGCTAGGCGAGCCTTTGACGGTGGTGATGCTCGATATTGATCACTTCAAACGGTGCAACGATAACTATGGCCATCGTGGTGGTGATGCGGTCTTGACCGAGGTTGCCGCTCGCTTGCGCGCTGAGATGCGCGGCTCTGACTTTGCCGCTCGCTACGGCGGAGAAGAGTTTATCCTGGTGCTGCCAGGTTGTTCGTTGATCTTGGGTCAGCGAGTCGCAGAGCGAGTCCGACAGGCGATCGCTCGTCGACCGATCGTCTTTGAGGGGAAAACCATCTCGGTGACGACCAGCTTGGGTTTGGCAGAGCTGCAACCTAAAGAAACACCAGGAGCGGCGATTGAGCGAGCCGACCAGGCTTTGTACAGCGCCAAGAAAACAGGTCGTAATCGCTGGGTCGCAGCCTGCTGAGTTAAAGCTTTATCCTAAATTCGCCGTGTTTTGATGGTGATGAGTGCTTTGTTTCGAGAGCGCTTGTCGGGGTGACATAATTTTGACAGACCAATTCCAGCGCCGGAGGGGTTGGTGCAAATCCTGATTGTCGATAGCGACCGCCGCACTCTCTCGAAGATGGATCGAGCGATGCGGCCTCTGCGCAAGGCGCATATCTCTCAAGTCGCGAGCTTGAAGAGTGCTCAGCGCTGTATCTCGAACCAAGCATATGATCTGGTGGTGACGAGCCTCGAGCTCCGAGATGGCTCTGGCTTAACGTTGTTTGAGGCAGCGAAGGCTAGCGAATCAGCGGTCATTGTCGCCTCGGGATTCTTTGATGAGCCGACCAGCTTAAAGATCCTTGAGTATCCGCGTGCTCGGATTATTGAGAAACCCTTTGAGTTATCAGATCTGACCTCAATGGCCGAGGGTTTACTTGGCGTACCGCGCCGTGGGGAAGCGGCGGATGAGCGCGCTGAGTTGCTGACATCGATGCGTGAAGAGCCTGTTCAGCCAGAGATCCAAGCGCTGCAGAGCCGCCCTTGGGAACAAGATGCGATCATCGGCGAAGCGGCTGCCTGGAAAGAGGTGCTGCGTCTGGTCAATCAGGTCGCTGATACGCGCGCCGAGGTGTTGCTGCTCGGTGAATCAGGGACCGGTAAAGAGTTGGTCGCCAAAGCGGTGCACGCGGTCAGCCCTCGTAGCGGCCAAGCTTTCGTTGCGGTCAACTGCGCAGCGATCCCTGCAAACCTTTTAGAGTCCGAACTTTTTGGTCACGTCAAAGGCGCTTTTACGAGCGCGGTCAAAGATCGAGACGGTCGATTTAAGAAGGCTCATCGAGGGACAATTTTCTTAGATGAAATTGGCGAGATGCCCCTGGATTTGCAGGCGAAACTCCTACGTGTTCTTCAAGAAAAGAAGTTCACACCTGTCGGGTCAGATAAAGAGGAAAGCGCTGACTTTCGCGTGGTCGCTGCGACCAATGTGCACTTGCAACAGATGGTTCATGACGGCTGTTTTCGAGAAGATCTTTACCACCGTTTGTATGTCTTTCCGATCTCGCTGCCGCCACTGCGCGAGCGGCGAGAGGACATCACCGCGTTGGTGCTGCACTTTCTTGAGGCTGCCAACGGTCAGTTTCGACGCTCGGTCACCGGCTTCTCAGCTTCGGTTATGGCCGCTCTATGCGCTCATGATTGGCCAGGGAATGTCCGTCAGCTTGAAAACACGGTGTATCGATTAGTGATTATCGCCGCTCAAGGACTCGTCGAGTCGAGCCATGTTCCTTCGGATCTAGGGCTTGATTTAAAGGCTGAGCCTTTGACGTCATCGCAAGTCATTGACCCGGCACCTCAAGCTCCGCTTATCGCCGAATCTTTAGCGACCAAGCCGAGCGCCCGCGTGCTGCCAAAAGACGGTATCGAGCTACGCCAGCTGCTGTCTCAGATTGAGTCGGATTACATCGATCAAGCGCTTGAGCGCACCGATGGGAATCGAAATCAGGCCGCTCGATTGCTGGGTTTGAACCGAACCACCTTAGTTGAGAAGTTGCGCAAACGCGGCGAATCCTAGGTTCGGGATCGAAAGTTGGTCCGCGATTTGCACTTCGAGCGTGCATGCGTGCCCTTGTTTTAATGACCTTGATCTTCCTCGCCGTGCCCGCTTCGGCGCAGCGTCGGGATATGAGTCGTTATTCTGAGGTTCAGCACTTGGTCCTTCCGGCCGGAATGAGCAGCGGAACTCGAGTTGAGCGAGTTCCCCTTCAGGCTGCTTTTGATTTGGTGGTCCCCAGAGCAGGGTTTAAATTGCTCGCTCGACTGCAGGCAAAGACCCTAAGTTTAACGGACCGTATCAATGAGATACCCCAACCTAAACGCGCCCCAAGGCGGTACCGTTACAGCGTTAGAATTTACAACTTTGACGTCTGGACCAAGTCGATATCTGGGCGTGTGCATCTGTATGTTGCCCGAGACCGAGCACCCTACGGTGGTGGAATCGAAGTTCCTTTGATGCCCTACTATCCAGAGGTCGAGGTTCCCGAGCTTTTAGTCGGAGAGCCTGCCTATTTCCCGATCGACGCTCGCACCATTCGTGACGGCGTTTTCGAGCGCGGTAAAAACCTCAAAGATCCTGCCGCCAAAGAACAGCAAGATACTTTTGCTCGGCAGGTTTTTCGAGCCGCTCAAGAGTACAACGGAGCGCTTGAGTTTTTAGACCAACCCGAGCTCCAAGAGGTCCAACTCAAGGCGATGGCCGAGCGCGCTCAGCGAGCCACTTTGCTGTTTGGTAATCATGAGGCGGGATACAACGCAAAGCACCTCGTCGCCGAGATCCTCTTTGAGCTCGCAGCGGTTGAGGGAGAATGGGATCAAGTGATCAATCACTTGACCAAGCTCGTTAAAGACGTGCCCGAAGGGGTCGACCCAGACCGACAGCTTCGTTTTCAGCGAGCGGTTTATCGGCTGGGTAGGGCTCGGTATGAGCGCAATAAGGCAGGCGATTTGGATTCGGCGGCGCGCCGGTTTAATCAGGCAGGCCGAACATGGCGCAAACAACTTGAAAAAAAAATCGGCTCTGCGCTCGCCTCAAAGGGTGAGCCAGACAGCGACGAAATCGAGGGAGCCATTGCGGCTTTTGAAGCCGCTAAAGAGCTGGCTTCAGCCGCTGAGGTCGCTGAGCTTGAAACCCGGATTCAGCTCGATCGAACGACCAAGCAAGAAGGGTTGATTCGAAATTTCCTGACCTTGCGCGGTGAATTAGCCGACGTCGCCCGGTATCGCCTCGGGACGCGGCTGTATTCGCTTCGGCGCTTTGGTCTGGCTGCGCCCTTACTTGCCGAGGCTTATAAGCTCGCTCCCGAGCTTGCTGACCAACAGCCAGCCATGTCGTTGATCGTGGCGGAGAGCCTTAGGGTTTTAGGCCAAGATAAAACGGCTCGCCGGTTGATTGACCAAATTGTCGATCGCTACAAAGCGGAGGCTAAGGCCGATAAGTCAGCGATCGATCCTGCTGATGCTCAAGCCTATGCTTTTGCGCTGATCCGCTTGGGTGATTTGGTCTGGAAGGATGGCGATCGAAACGAAGCCAAGGCGATGTATTCTCTAGCGATTAGAGACTTCCCAAAGACCGAGGGCGGTTTTTTGTCGCGGATCCGATTGGTGGAAGTCACCGGTGAGGTACAGGCTGAAGAATTCCCGCTGGAGGTCTTTCGGCGCCTGCAAAGCAAGGTGAGCCGGCTGAGTGATGCGAGCGCAGAAGAGAGCATGTATCGTGAAGCGCGGTCTCGGTTCTTGCGTGGCGATTACGCCTTGGCTCACGAAAAACTTCTACAGATCCAAGATGAGTTCCCCGGGGGGTTCTTATTGAGCCAAGATACGGGTCTGCTGGACCGAACTCGGCTTAGCCTGATGGAGGAATTCTCCAACCGGCAAGAGTACGCACAAGTCATCGAGGCTTTTGTCCTAACGGATCCCAAAATAGATGAAAGCCCAGTTGGAGCAAGGACACTGTATCTTGGGGGCTTAGCCCTCAATCAAATGGGGCTTTATCGGCAGTCAGTGAAGGCTTTTCAGCGTGCGCTAGCGACCAATGTTGTACGAAGCGACGCTTCCCAAGAAGAGCGGGTTCTAGTCGCCTTGAGTCGGGCGTACATGCAAAATCTAGATTTGTTTCGGGCGAAGCAGACGCTCGAGTACCAGGCAGCATTGTTTCCTAAAGGTCAACACGTCGGCGAGATGTGGTTGTTGCGCGGCGAGGTCGAAGAGTTAAGCAAGCGGCCGGACCGAGCCATCAGCGCCTATGCCGAAGCGACCAAGACCCTTAAAGAGGACATACAGCGCGCTAAAGTGCTGTTGCGCATCGGTCGCTTAGAATCGGCTCGTGGCGCGCCAGGGAGCGCCGCCTCGGCGTTGGGGCGAGCGGTTAAGCTCTTTGATAAGGTCGACGCAGAGAATACGATCCCCGACCATCTCGACGCTCTTTTTGAAATGGGCGACTCATTTTACCGCCTGCGCAACTGGCGACAGGCGGCTAAAGCCTACGACCTAGGTGCTAGGATGGCCTCAAAAAGAGACGACCGACGCTTGATGGCATCGTTTCGAATTGGCGAGATCCGCGCAATTTTGGGCGACCTGGCAGGCGCCTTGCAAGACTGGAAGAAGCTGGCAGCCGAAGGCAAAGGTCTTTGGGAAACGATGGCCGCCGGCGCAGTCGAGGACCTCACGTGGCGCTTACGTCATGATGGCCTCTTGAGCGAACGGAGGTAGCATGGACCGAGTATCGAAAGCAGCCGCATTAGCGATGACCTTGCGGATGGAGCGTAGCGCCGTGTTGGTGGCGAACATCGCCAACAAGGACACGCCCGGATACACCCCCCTTGAGCTGAAGTTTTCTGATGCCATGAAAGACGTCCTCACCGGGCGCTCACAGCCCCCGAGCCTGAGCGCTCCAGACCGGGGCGTCGGTATCGCTGGCGAGCCTGGTTTGAGCCTGGGTGAGGTGGTCTTTGATCCAGGCAGAGTCCCAGGTGAAGATGGCAATTCTGTCGATATTGATCGTGAGGTTAATCGGCAGGTTGATAACGCCATTGGTTATCAAGCCGCATCCAAGATCATCAAGAAGAAACAAGGGTTTATCAACTATGCCCTGAGCACGAGAGGGTAATGAACCATGAATCTTAGAACTGTTTTAAGACTCAATTCAGCGGCGATGGGTGTCGCCCGAACCCGGCTTAATGTGACGGCAGCCAATATGGCGAACGCTGAAACGACGCGTACCCCTGAAGGGGGACCTTACCAGCGCCGCATGGTCACCGTAGAAGCTCAGCCGCTCAAGGACGCTGAGGGGCACCCTATCGGCAGGCAGCATGGGCTCACCTTGCGCGAGCCGACCGCAATAAAAGTGACCCGTGATGAAGGGCCGGCGCGCATGGTTTATGACCCGAGTCACCCCGACTCAGATGGTGACGGTTACGTCGCCAAGCCGAACATCGATGTGGTGACTGAGATGGTGAATATGATGGCCGCCACGCGCGCCTATCAAGCGGCAACGAACGCAACGAAGAGTGTCAAGAGCATGGCGCAAAGCGCTTTGAACATCGTCAGCTAGGGAGATCGATATGAAAATACGTCCTGACTTGGTGGCTCCGGCCAAAGTACTTCAGGCTCAAAGTCGGCCGACCGGTGGAAAAGGGTTCGCCGACCTGCTCGCTGAAAAGGTCGCTGAAGTGGATCAAACGATCAAGGTTGCGGACCAGCAAAGCGCCGAGCTTCTCGCTGGTACGGGGTCTATTCACGAGACGATGATCGCCTTGGAAGAGGCAGGGATTCAACTGCGTATAGCCGGCACGGTGCGCGACAAGGTTGTCAGCGCTTATCAAGACCTCACCCGCATGCAGATCTAAGGTAATTCATGGACGCGTTACGCGATTACGCCAGACAATTGGCGCAAATTTGGGAGAATATGAGCAGCCGTCAGCGCAGCGCGTTGGTGGGCTTGGTCTCTGTTGTCCTTTTGGGAATGGCTTGGATCACGGTGGGTCAGCGACCCCAGGCCATGCAAATTCTCTTTGCTGATCTCGAGCCATCAGACGCAGCCGCCATTCGCGATGCGCTTGATTCTCGTAAAGAGCCGTTTGAGTTGACTGATCAAGGCCGCTCGATTCGAGTGAACCAGGGCCGTGTCCACGCCTTGCGCATCGATCTGACCGCAGAGGGATTGCCCCGCGGTGGCGGTGTGGGCTTTGAGCTGTTTGATAAGAGCGGGCTGGCGATGAGTCAGTTTCTTCAGAACGTCAATTATCGCCGCGCCCTTGAGGGTGAGCTGGCGCGGACAGTGTCCAGCTTGGATGAGGTTCGGTCCGCTCGGATCCATTTGGTGATCCCGAAGCGCAGGGTGTTCGCTGACGAGCAAGAGCGCGCCACAGCCTCGGTGGTTTTGCACCTTGGTGGAGGCGGCTTAGCCAGTCGATCGACCAAAGGTGTAGCCCACTTGATCGCCTCTGCGGTTGAGGGGATGGACGCGCGTGATGTCACGATCATGGACCAGCGCGGCGCCGTGCTGCAGCAAGCCCAAGAGGATGAAGGCTTCGCGGCCATGAGCCAGTACGAAGAGCAGGTTCGGACGCGAGAGCGTGATCTTGAGCGGCGTGTGGTGACCTTGCTTGAGCCGATGCTCGGTATCGGCAACGTCCGGGTCCAAGTCAGCATGGATTATGACTTTGATGCGGTTCAGCGCACCATCGATAAGTACGACCCTGAGGTTCAGGTCGTTCGCAGTGAAGAGCGCACGGAAGAGGACCGCGCCATTGAGGGCGCCAAGGCGGCACAAGGAGGCCAGGCTGGAGCTCAAGCGAACGATCCGGGCGCCCAAGATACGGTGGCATCGGCGGGTGGAGCTTCGAGCACCAAGCGCAACACCGAGCGCGCCAACTACGAAATCGATAAAACCACCGAAGTGGTGGTTCGCCAAAGCGGCGTCTTAAAGCGCCTAAGTATTGCGGTGTTAGTCAATGAGAACACCGCCGCTCCTGGCGCACCGGAGGGTCAAGAACCCCAAGCGCTGCCGCAGGCTACCCGGAAACTCATTCAAGACTTAGTGGCGAGCGCTGCTGGGTTTGATGAGCAGCGCGGCGACACCATTAAAGTCGCTGCGAGCCCCTTCCAAACCAAGGGCACTGTGCTGCCCGAACAAGGCACCGACTTCGCCGGCATGATGCCGCTTGTGCAAGGCGTTGTCGCCGTCATTATTGCCTTGATGGTCGTCTTTATGGTGGTTCGACCTCTGCTGCGCCAGCTGGCGGAGATTCGACCCGAACTGGTTGAGGCTGCCGCCTTGCCTGGAACGGTAGAGGACGTCGCCAAGCGGCTTGAGGAGGCTGAGCGCGAAGCCGCCAGCCGCAAGATGCTCGAACAACGAAGCGCAGTGGTTGATTATGCCACTGACGAACCCGAAAAGACGGCCGAGATTTTACGCGGCTGGTTGACTGAAGGGTAGCGAAGCGTGGCTGAAGAAGAAGGGCAAAAGCTCAGCGGCGCCCAAAAGTCAGCGATTTTGTTGTTGGCGATGGGCGAGGAAGCCGCGGTCAAGGTCATGCGCAACATGCGCGATGATGAGGTCAGTCAGATCGGCGAAGCCGCTGCAGGGCTCGCTGGTCTTGATGCGGTGACCGCAGAACATGTTTTGGAAGAGTTCTCAGAGATTATCGGCTCGAGCTTTAACCTGACCGGTTCAGACGAGTATGTGTACCGCCTCAGCGTTCGTGCGTTCGGTGAGGACAAAGCGACAAAACTGCTCAAAGAAAACGAGGGCGAAGCGCTCTTTCGAGAGCGGATTGAGCGCATTGACCCAGTGGCGCTCGCGGGGATCCTAAAGAAAGAGCAACCGCAGACCATCGCCATGGTGATGAGCAGTCTAGGTACTGAGCGAGCCAGCCGGGTTTTGGTCCATTTGGATCGCGACTTGCGCCAAGATATTGCCCTGCGTTTAGCGCACCTTGATCGCATGTCACCGGATACTTTGCGTGAGATCCAAACGGCGCTCGCCGATGAGCTCGGTAACTTTGCCGCCGGTAAGGTCAATGGTCGTGAGTACGTCGCTGAGATGTTGATCGCGATGAGCCGGGACGATCGCGATGAAATTCTCAATGCGATCTCCGACACCGACGTCGAGCTTGGCGAAGAGATCCGTAAGCAGATGTTCACCTTCGATGATCTGCTCAACTTGGACCCTCGGGGAATGCAGCGCTTGGGTCGTGACGTGGACAATGCGAACTTGATGCTCGCGCTCAAGACCGCAAGCGAGCAGATGAAATCTCATTGGTTTAACTCCATGTCGTCACGTGCGGCTCAAATGCTTCAAGAGGATCTCGAGGCGATGGGGCCTGCGCGACTTCGTGAGGTGGAAGATGCGCAGCAAAAAATCGTACAAACGGCGCTGTCCTTGGCTGAAGCTGGCGAGCTCGATCTCGGCGGCGATGAGATGGTGTGACCATGGTAAAGCAGCAACGCCAAAGGACAGGTTCGATCCTGCGCGACGTCGACGATGACCAGATCAAAGAGACACTCTTTGGGTCGTCGCTGCCTGGCGCTGGAGAGGTTCAGCCATTGGACCTGCCTCAGTCGGTTGTCAGCGGGCCACAAGCCGAGCCTTTAGACCCCCGCAGCTTAGCGCTTTTGGTTCGACCCGAGCGTTACCAAGAGCGGGTCGCTCGCCAACAAGCTGACCTCGCTGATCAAGCGCAGCAATTAGCCGACCGTGTTAAGGTGTTTGAGGCGCGTGAGCAGCAACTTGCCGAGCGTGAGCAAGAGCTTACGGATCGTCAGGCAGAGCTCGAGTCGTTGGTCCTAAACGCCGTGGAAGAGCGCGTTGAGCAATTGAGCGAGGAGCGCTTGGGAGACGACCGCGCACGCCTCGTCGCAAGCGTGACGCAGCTTGAGGCGGTGTCTCATGGTTTGTTGGATCAAGCCCGCCTGGACCTGTTGGAGTTAGCGGTCAAGATCGCGTCAAAGGTAGTCGGTGCAGAGCTTGAGGCGCGTCCGCAGTTGCTCGTCGGCCTGATCCGCTCAGCGTTAGAATCAGCGACTCCAACCGGTCAAGTTACGCTGAAGCTTCACCCCAAAGACCACGCGATCCTCAGCCGTCGCGGACCCAAGGTACTAGGGCGTTTGCCTGCCGGTGTTCAGATCCAACTCGCAGCGGATGAATCCGTTGATCGGGGAGGCGTCATCATCGTTTCTCAGGCGGGTCGACTTGACGCTCGGATCAGTGAGCGCCTGCAGCGAGTTGGTGCTCAACTGGCTGAGATTGCGGAGCGCTAGGCGATGGCATTAGGCGCTCGTATTTTCGATTTTGATCGAGTGGATGAGCTGCTCGCTGACGCTGAGCCTTTACCTCGGCGCGGCCAGGTTCTCAGAGCCTCGTCACATCTGATCACGGTGGATTTACCCGGCGTCAAAGTGGGACAGCAGGTGGTCTTGGGAAATCCGTCTGGTGGTCGTCTTGGTGAGGTCGTTGCGGTCGAGCAGCGTCGCGCCTTGGTGATGCCTTACTCAGCGGTCTCTGGCGTGAGCTCAGGGATGGTTGTCGAGGCAAAGCCTCGGGTTGACAGAGTCGCTGTGGGCAGCGCGTTCCTTGGCCGGGTTGTTGACTCCCTAGGCAGACCGCTCGACGGCTTGCCGGCGCCGAGCGCGCAAGCCCGGCGTCCGCTTCGAGCGGAGGCACCCAACCCTTTGAGCCGCCGAAGCATTGATCGGGTGATCCCGGTCGGCGTGCGCGTGGTGGATGCATTATGTACCCTCGGCGAGGGGCAGCGGGTAGGTATCTTTGCGGGCTCGGGTGTGGGCAAGTCGACGCTGCTCGGTATGATGGCGCGCCATGCAGAATGCGACGCCGTCGTGATCGCTTTAGTCGGCGAGCGTGGTCGCGAGGTGCGCGAGTTCATTGAGCGCGATTTAGGACCTGACGGTCGTGAGCGTTCGGCGATGGTGGTCGCGACCTCCGATAAGAGCCCCGTCCTGCGCATTCGCGCGGCTGAGTATGCGGTCGCTTTAGCCGAGCAGCTCCGGGATGAAGGCCAGCGGGTTTTGTTCTTGATGGATTCGGTAACTCGTTATGCCCACGCGCTGCGCGAGGTCGGTTTAGCGTCGCATGAGCCGCCTGCGACGCGTGGGTATCCGCCCTCAGTCTTTGCCGCTATTCCGGCTTTACTTGAGCGGCTAGGAAATCATGATGGCCCGGGTTCAATCACTGCGCTGGTGACGGTCTTGGTCGAAGGTGATGATCTTGATGAGCCTATTTCGGACACCGTGCGCGGCGTCCTTGATGGTCACCTGGTGCTGAGCCGGCAGCTCGCAGAGCAGGCGGTTTGGCCGGCGCTTGATCCCTTGGTGAGCCTCAGCCGCTTAGCGGCGCAGATCACCAGCCCTGAGCACCGAGCTGCAGCTCAGCGTTTTCGAACGCTGATGGCGCGCTATCGCAGCGCCGAAGAGCTCATTCGTTTGGGCGCGTACACCACCGGAAGCGACCCTGAGGTCGATTTTATGGTTGAGCGGCGGGCGCAAACGCAGGCGCTTCTTTGTCAGATGGCTGATGAGTCTTCGGACTTTGAGGTCACGATATCGGCTCTGACCGCGTTGCTGGAAGGTGCCCCATGAAAGCCTGGTTATTGGTTGCCGTCGCCGCGCCGGTCTTAGTTGCTGCTCCTTTTACCTTGCCTATTCTAGCGCAGGATCAAGCAGCGGCCCCGGGCCAAGCGGGGGCAAAAGCCGAAAAGACGGACAAGAAAAGTACGGAAACACCCGAAGAAGCAGCGACCGCAAAAGAAGAGGCTGAGCTCGCTTCTGAACGAAGAAAAAGATCGATTATCAATGAGGTAGTTCGGTGCCCCAAGCGCCCGACGGAGAACCAATTTAGGACCTACAACCTATTCAACGACCAGATGCTCAAGCTCAAGCAGCGGCGCGCACGGCAAGAAGCTGCAGAGCGTCGACTCACCGACTTGCAAAGGCAGATTCTCGCCAACCGAGAAGAATTACTAAAACTCCAGCGGCTTCTTGACGAAAAACTGACTGATAAGGAGGTCAAAGAAGCTGAAGCGCGTGCGGATCGGATCCGCAAACTGGTCAAGATCCTTGAGGTGATGCAGCCAGCAGCCGGGGCAAAAACAGCAACAGGTATTACCATGGAACTTTTGGTGGAACTGTTGCTGCGTATGAAACCCAAAAAGGCAGCCGCTATTCTCAACTTGGTGCCAGGTCCTTTAGCTTCTCGAACCTTCGAAGAGGTAAGCAACCGGAAGAAGGGCTTGATCGAAGCGCTTCTCGAACGAGTCGGGGGACCGTAATGCGCGTTGAAGCTCCAGTCTTTGCATTTGAACCGACGAAACCAAAGACCGCGCAGCCGGCGCGATCCACAAAGTTTGAAACTGTTTTGACGGAGCGAGTAGCGCCGCAACGCAACGAAGCGGCGAGCGCACCGTCAGCCCTTGATGCAAGCAGCGAAGTAGAGGCTGAAGAGCCCGCTCAAGATAACGAGCTCGGGGATATGGTTGATGACCAACAAAGCCAACAAGCTCAAGGCGATGAGGCGGGCGAGCAGTCTGAGCAAGAAGACGCCAATTTTTCAGCAGAAATAATCGATGAAATGACGCTTGAGGAGCTTGAGTTCGCGTCGGGCGAAGACCTCCTTATTCAAGACACTGACCTTCTCGAAGCGCAAGCCTTGGCGGCTCCGCTCGCCGTTGCGATTCCTCTCGAAGCGCTCACCGAAGCCGGCACGCTGCAGCGAACAGAGGCTCCGCTAGCTAACGCCTGGTCACAGGCATTTAGCGCCCAGCCCGTTGAGGCGGACGTGGTCAACCCCGATGCTGCGCTGCTCAGCGCTGAAGAGCAATCGAGTCAGCTGATAGCGACCGCAGAGTTGTCGGGGGGAAGCGTTCGATTGCCTGAGGGCATGGTGGCCATCCAGCCAGAGCTTTTGGCGCCGCTTGACCTGGCAAAACCTCAAGCGATGGAGCGGCTTCAGGATTTAGTCGAATTCCAAATACGAGCAAGCAAGAGCCCCAACGGAGCCAAGCAGCTCAGCTTGACGCTCAACCCCGAGGGGCTCGGTAGGTTGCGGATTTTAGCGCAAACCGACGGCGATAAGATGCGGGTCATGCTCAAGGTTGAGCAGGGTGATGCGGCTCGGTTGATCGAGCGAGTGCTGCCCCACCTTGAGGCGCAGATCGCAGCCTCGGTGGCGATGCCTGTTGAGTTCGAGTTGGTTCAAGAAGAGATCTTAGGAAACGATGCTGGCCTTCAACTCGGTGAGTTTGCCGACCAAGAAGGCGATTCAGACCAAGCTGATTCTGGCGAGGAAGGTGACCTCGTCGATCAGTGGACCAAACACCTAGAAGAGCCTGTGCTTGATCTAGGTCAAACCCTTCACGTGGTGGCTTGATATGCCGATTTCAGCGAGTCAGACCGATTTTCTTTTGCAGCCTGGTAACCGCCCACAAGATGTGGCGAAAAAGGACCTCGACCGTGAGGCGTTCTTAAAGCTGCTGGTGGCGCAGCTCAAACATCAAGATCCGCTCGAGCCTATGGAAGATGTCCAGTTCATCTCTCAGCTCACGCAGTTCTCAAATCTTGAGCAGGTGATGAAGACCAACACGAAACTCGATGAGTTATCGATCGCTGCTGGCGCTGAGATTTCGAGCCAAGC
>Ga0315320_10000730_pt1 | contig 27147 bp, 24 predicted proteins | sample M140m21515metaG_FD_203458 | JGI IMG/M metagenome (GOLD analysis project Ga0315320, IMG submission 203458) | Ammonia-oxidizing marine archaeal communities from Monterey Bay, California, United States - M1 40m 21515 | ecosystem: Environmental > Aquatic > Marine > Coastal | place: USA: California... | reverse complement strand
AGGACGGCTCGATATTCCGGGCTTTTACACGCCCGTTGGTGTGGTCCAGGAGTTCGAGGCGGCCATGAATCTGGAGTTGGACTTCCTTCAGGAGGCCCGAGCAATCGAGCGCTTTCGGGCCTACTTTAAGGATCACCCGGACATTACTGCCCCGGAAGTCTACGAGGAATACACCACGGGCCGTGTTTTGGTCTTGGAGTTGCTTCAAGGTCGCTCATTCTCTGTTCTGGATCCTGCCGAAACAGAAATGGTAGAGCACGTGATGGATAAGGTGATCGACGCCACCTATTTACAGGTGTTCGAACACGGTTTCTTTCATGGCGATCCTCACCCTGGCAACTTGATGCTGCTTGATGATGGACGCTTGGCCTATTTGGACTTTGGTGTCACAGGAATTCTCACCGGCGAAATGCAGGACACGCTGATGAACCTGTTTATGTCTTTGGTCTACCGAGATGCGGAGAGCGTCGCGTTGACCTTGTATCGAGCGGGTGCCACCGATGAACGAGTGGATCTCAAGGGTTTTTCACGTGAAGTCGAGCGACTGATCACCAAGTACCATGGTGCTTCGTTGACGGAATTGACGGATCGCGGAACGCTGATGGACTTTATCGAGGTTGCATCTCGATATCGGATCCGTCTTGTGACCGAATTTGCTGTTCTTGCTCGGGCCATGTCTCTGTTGGATGGAGTCGCTCGTCGATTTATTCCCAACGTGAACATCGTCGCGAAGGTGACGCCATACGCGCAGAAGCTGGTCGGTCAACGGTTGGGGCCGGAACGATTGGCGCGGGATGCGCTGCGATTGATGCAGCAGGTGCAAACCACCGCCCGCGATGTACCGCTTCAACTCAATCAGTTGATGATGGATCTACAGACTGGAAACATCGATATCGGCATGGTGGATCGGGGTGCTGACCGAATGCGGAATGAGGTCAAATGGGTGGGGATCCGTCTCTCCATGGCCATGATCGCAGGATCACTTGGTTTGGCCGGTTCGATACTGTTGACCCCATTCTCCAACCTTACATTTCAGGGTTTACCCGTACTGGCTGTCACCAGCGCTGTATTCTTGGGTACGTCCTTTCTCATCTGGCTGGGACTTCTGATGCACACCTTGTTTGCTGCGCGAATTCACCCACGAGACTGGTTGCGCCGCTGGTTCGCCATCATACGGTTCTTCCTTCCGGGTAAGAACGGATAGACGCTCGACTCATTCTCGGGTCTCTTTGTTGTGTAGATGCTGGCTGTGTGGTAGTTTTTCGCTCGGTTTGCATCAGCGGAACAGCACAACGAAACGGGTGAAGAAGTGGCGGAAGATAAAGCCTGGAAGACACTGACACGTGGCGATGTGATCAACGGACGATACGAGATTGTCCGTGGGTTGGGAGATGGGTTGCTTGGCGCAACGTATTTGGCCAAACATCTCGCGAGCGAAAAACACGTAGCCATCAAGTTTCTACATGCGCCATTGGTGCGGTATCCGAAGGATCGGGAACGCCTCGAAGCGGCCTTTCGATCTGCCAAATCGCTGAAGCACGATGGCATCATCCGCTATGGTGAACTCGGTAATTTTGAGTCCACGGTGTTCTTCACACAGGAGTACTACAAAGCACAGTCACTCCGTGAGTTGATGAATGAGTATTTGGCTGAGGGCAAAGCGTTCACATTGCAGGAGGCCTGTCAGATCACGCTCAAGATTCTGGAGGCCATCCAGCATCTGCATGATTTGGACATGGTTCACCGGAACCTCAAGCCTGAGAACGTACTGATTCACAGCAAGCCTGTTGGCCCCGGTGGTCAAGTGGTGCGCACGGTCAAGCTTACGGATGTGGGTCTGGCCGATATCGTCAACCCAAGTATTTTTGCCGAGGGATACGTGAGCCGCGAAGAGGCGCGCTATCTCGCTCCTGAGTTGGCTGGCTTCGGCCTGGCAGGCTCCTCCGCCTCGGACTTGTACGCGTTGGGTGTGATTTTGTACGAGCTCCTCGTGGGCCAGCCCCCGCGTGGAACATACCTTTCCCCGACTCAGCTTCGCAGCGACTTGCCAGATCACATTGACGATATTGTCGAGGTGGCGATGGCGGCCGATGCGGCCGATCGGTATCCGACTCCGCAGGACATGATCAACGACATTCAACAGTCCTTCCAGGGCTTGATCATGTCAGAGAAGCCGCGGACGTCACTCAAGAACATCATGGTGGGTCTTGGTGCCGCACTCGCTGTGGTTGCTTTTGTGGGCATGTATGCCTCTACACTGACCCCCGAAGAGCAGAAAAAGTCAGCCACTGAGTTGAGTGCCGATGCCGATGCCCGAGTGCGGGCGCGGGTCCAAAAACAGACCAAGATGCCGGTCGACCTCAAGAAGATGAACAGTGCGCACAAGGAAATGCTTTTTGTGGCAGATGGCCCCTTTGTAAAGGGTCGCCTCAAGCAAGAACCCATGTACCGCAAGGTCATGCGTGTAAAGACGGACGGTCAAGGCAAACCCGTATTGGGTGATGATGGCAGTCCTCTTTTGGAGCCCACGGGGCAACGGAAGCCCGTGGCCAGTCAGTCTGAGCCGCTGCTTCAAGTGGTCAAGGTGCCAGGGTTCTACATTGATCGGTACGAGTTTCCGAACGATCCCACTTCCGATGATGGTGCGCCGAATATGCCCACCCACAAGGTGACATGGCAGCAAGCTTCGGACACCTGTACGACACGCGGAAAGCGTCTGTGTACCGAAGAAGAGTGGGAGAAGGCATGCAAGGGTCCAGAGAATGAAATTTACGGCTATGGCGACACCTATGATCAGGTGAAGTGCGGTGATGGTGTGGATGAAATTCATCACCTGGGCCAGACCAAAGAATGTATCTCTGGCTACGGCGTGGCGGACCTGAGCGGAAACCTTCGAGAATGGACGGCATCCAAGCCCGGAGGCAAGGAGGGTCGTCGTTTGGTCAAGGGTGGACTGCGTTCCAACAATGAGCGTGGAAGCCGGTGTGCTTATGCGAATGACGAGCGCGAAAACTACGCCGATCACACACTTGGCTTCCGGTGTTGTTTGAGTGTGGAAGTTCCTGCGGAGCCTGCTTCAGGCGAGTAGGTCTTTACTTCTGTTTGCGCTCTTTCCAGATTTGACTGGCATAGTCGAGCTTGGTGTGGACGATTCGATAGACTTCTGGATTGCTGGTGAGTGCGGTGTGTCCAACTCCCGGTACTTCGACATTGTCCATACTGGTTTCGCCCGGCCGAGGCCGAAGGGTGGAGCACCACCATGGACAGACCAAGTCCGATTTGGAGTAGATACTGGTGACTGGAATGCCTGGAGGAAAGTAGTCCTTTTTGAGCATTCGAATCAAGGGTGAACCAGGAAGCATTTGGAATGGACTGCGAGAGATAAGCCCCCCGGCCATCAGACCCACTCCGACCAATGCGGTTGGGGTTCCGTGGTGGGGGCTTCCGAGGGTAATCAGGCTTTTCGCACGTTTGTCTCCCCCGTGGTGCTGAACGTAGTGCCGCGCGATCATGCCTCCCTTGGAGTGACCGATAATATGAAAGCGCTCCAACCCAGTTCGTGCACAGATGCCTTCTATTTTATCGGCGATACTGGCCGAAAGGTCCGGGATCGAGCGGGTGTTGAATCGCCACAGCAGTCCACCGAGATCGAAGCTGAATACTCCGTAGCCATGATCTCTCAGGCGATCTTCCATGATCTCCCAGACATTTCTGGTTTGAAAAAAACCATGCAGTAGAAGCACGGTTTCTGGAAATCGCGCGAAGTCATCTCTTCGTACGATTCGATTGCCCCGCAGGTAGACGCGTCGGATGCTCCCAAGTTGATCACGCAGCAGCTTGGTCAGGGGGAGGGGTGTGTTGGTCAGCGGGTCCATTCAACTCCTGTATCCGGTAGGCGAGGTCCGTGATAGAGGCTCGCCGGAGGTCATCATGGACGGAGACGCATACCGGGATGCTGGAGTGAATATCGAGGCGGGATATGCCGTGGTCGATGGCATCAAAAAACATGTTGCCCGTACGACCCGTCCAGAGGTCATGGGTGGCCTCGGTGGCTTTGGTGGCTTGTTTTCATTGGGTTCACGGTTCACAGATCCGGTGTTGGTAAGCGGTACCGACGGTGTTGGAACGAAATTGCTCGTCGCGCAGAAATTGGAAAAGCATGAGACCATCGGGATCGATTTGGTCGCAATGTGCGTCAATGACATCGTGACGGCGGGTGCCGAACCCCTCTTTTTCTTAGACTACTTTGCTACTGGTACACTGACTCCAGAAGTCACAGTAGAGGTGGTCGCTGGAATTTCGGAAGGCTGCGTACAGGCTGGATGTGCATTGATCGGTGGGGAGACGGCAGAAATGCCTGGAATGTATTCACCGGGCCACTACGACCTTGCAGGCTTCTGTGTTGGGGTGGTTGAGCGTGACCAACTGATCGATGGAACGCGAATCGAATCGGGCGATGCGTTGATTGGTGTCCCATCAAGTGGGATTCACTCCAATGGGTATTCGCTGGTTCGCAAAATCTGCGATGGATTGGACTGGTCCAATGAGTATGGCCTCGGTGCTCCGCTCGGCGAGGTTCTTCTTCGCCCAACCCGCATTTATGTGTCCGCCTGTAAAACCTTGATCGACGGGTTCGATGTTCGTGGTTTGGTGCACATCACTGGTGGTGGTTTTCATGAAAACATCCCCCGGGGACTCCCCGATGGTTTGGGTGCAGTGTTGAACCGAGGTTCATGGCCCATTCCACCGATCTTCGAATTCTTACAAACCCGAGGTGGTTTGACGGATGCGGACATGGAGAGCACTTTCAACAACGGGTTGGGTATGATCGCGGTGGTTCCCGCAGCGTCAGCCGCGCTCGCTGCAGAGGCCGTCGGTGGTCACGTGGTCGGCATGGTTGTCGATGGTGGTGGGGTTGAGCTGAGATGAGTGTGCGCTTTGCCGTTTTGCTATCGGGGTCGGGGACAAATCTCGCCTCGCTTATTGATGCGGCTGCGGCGCCGGAGAGTCAAGCTGAGATCGCTGTTGTGCTGAGCAATCGTGCCGATGCCTATGGACTACAGCGTGCCCGCGATGCTTCCATTCCTGCGGTTCATGTTTCCCATCGCGGAAAGGACCGGCAGACATTTGATACCGATGTGGTGGAAGCCCTGCGTTCATACAATGTTGAGTGGGTGCTGTTGGCTGGGTTCATGCGGATTCTGACCCCTGTGTTTTTGGATGCATTTCCGAACCGTGTGATCAATATTCATCCAGCGCTGCTTCCGAGTTTTCCAGGTATTCGGGGCCAGCAGCAGGCCTTTGACGCCGGTGTTCGAATTGCAGGTGCGACTGTACACGTGGTCGATGCAGGCATGGATTCAGGGCCGATAATTGCCCAAGGTGCGGTTCCGGTCCTTGATGAGGACGATGCAGAATCGCTTCAGAAGCGAATCCTATCGGTCGAGCATCGGTTGTTTCCGATGGTCATGCATTGGGCAGCAGAGGAGCGGTTATCGGTTGTCGATCGACACGTACGGGTCGAGTTGCAGCCGGGTGAGCAGCGCCATCTGTGGGGTGGTTGATTAGTTTTGAGCGTGGGTACGAACACGGTCGACTGAAATCACGCCTTTGATTCGCTCCACATAGGCCATCAACTTCTCGAGTTCCCGCACATCAATGATGGAGACTTCCAGAGATATCTGGGCTTTGTTGTCTTCGATTTGAGCGGCTTCCATTCGGGTGACGTTGATCCCGGTTGTTTTACACACTGCCCCGATTTCGGCGAGCATTCCCATCTGATCGCTGCATATGATTCGCACTTCTCCCGAGTGACGTCCTCGTGTTGCATCGTGCCATTGAACCGGCACCCTACGGTCGGGGTCCAAGGCCAACATCTGCGAGCAGGTGGACAGGTGTACCGTGATACCCCGGCCGCGGGTCACGAATCCGGATACGGCTTCTCCCGGCACCGGTCGACAACACTGCGCGTAGGTCACCATGACATCTTCAACGCCGTTGATGAGTACGGGACTTTCGGTCTTTCGACGAATCTTCTGGAAGAGCTGCGTGATGGCGCTTTGATCTTCTTCTTTGACCTCGAACGCCTCCTCCGGCAGGAGCTCTCGAACCAGGCGATGAACGGTCACTCGGCCTTGAGCAATGGCGAGGTAGAGTTCATCTTCTTTGCGGCATCCATTGGCGCGTGCGGCTTTCTTGATCTCCCCATTTTTGAGGAGCTTTTTGAAGTTGCCGCCATATTTTCCAACTTCTGTCTCGATCAGGTTGTGCCCAATCTCACGTCCTTTTTGGCGTTCGTCTTCTCGGATTTCCCGACGTATTTTCGATAAAGCGCGACCGGTTCGAGCAATGTTGAGCCAGTCTCGACTGGGTCGTTGTTCGTCACGGGTGATGATTTCAACGGTGTCGCCGCTCTTCAGCTGGTATCGCAAGGGCACCATGCGCCCGTTGACCTTTACGCCGACACAACGATTGCCGACTTCGGTATGAATCGAGTACGCAAAATCGAGGGCCGTGGCACCGAGAGGGAAGAACTTCACATCTCCACGCGGAGTAAATGCAAATGCTTCAGCCGCAAACAGGTCGACCTTCACCGTTTCGAGGAACTCCGCAGGATCTTCCACTTCACGGGCGGCTTCAAAGAGTTCGCGTAGTTTGGTGACTTTTTGGACGTCCTCGCGCGAGAGTGCCAAGTGGCCCTCTTTGTAGCGCCAGTGCGCAGCGATTCCGTTCTCGGCGATGGCGTGCATTTCGTGGGTGCGGATTTGGATTTCAATCTGTTGGTTGTCGGGTCCGATCACCACGGTGTGGAGAGATTGGTAGCCATTTGATTTGGGGTTGGCGATGTAGTCTTTGAGCTTGTCTGGAAAGTGGCGATATTTGGCATGGGTCAGGCCCAGCACGGTATAGCAGGCACCAATGTCATCCACGAAGATGCGAAAGGCCAAGAGGTCATGCACCTGCTCAAACTCGAGGTTCTGTGCTAGCATCTTGCGGTAGACGCTGAACATGTGCTTGGAGCGTCCAACAATGGTGCCTTTGATGCCATTGTTGGTCAGGTTTGTCAGCAGGACGCGGCTGGCATCATCGATGTACTGGTCACGGTCCTTGGCGCCAGCATCGAGCTTTCGCATCATCTCCGTATACACTTCTTCGTGGAGATACTGAAAGCACAGGTCTTCCAGCTCCTGTTTGACCTTCGAAAGACCGAGTCGATTGGCAATGGGCGCAAAGATATCCAGTGTTTCTTGGCTGATGCCTTTTTGCCGTTCCGACCGCATATGCTGCATGGTTCGCATATTGTGTAGCCGGTCGGCGAGCTTGACCAAGATGACCCGTACATCCCGAGCCATGGCGAGCACCATCTTTCTGAAGTTCTCCGCCTGTGCTTCTTCCTTGGAGCGGAATTCCAGCTTCCCTATCTTGGTGACACCGTCGACCAGTTCGGCCACTTCCTCTCCGAACAGTTCAAAGATGTTTTCCTGTGTGACGAGGCAGTCTTCCATGGTGTCATGCAAGAGGCCAGTAGCGATCGTATCTACATCCATCTTCCATTCGGACAAGATGCCTGCGACGGCGAGGGGGTGAGTGAGGTAGGGCTCACCACTTTTTCGAACCTGTCCAGCGTGGGCTTTTGCGCTGAACACATAAGCCCTCATGATGATGTCAAGGTCTGCGTTCGGAGCGTAATCGCCGACCGTATCGAGTATATCGTTGAGTCGCATACGGGCTCGCTGCCCCCCATCCATGTCGACTCAGGGTAGCATTGAAATTACGAGAAGGTGATTACACCGTTCTTTTTCTGCCTCTACAGATCGCCCGTGAAGCGTTTAATCAGAGAGGAATGTCGTCCAGAACGCAGCAGTTCTGCAACCAGAATCGATTGGAATTGGTCGTGGGCGCTCGATAATTCGTCGTTGACCACCACGTAGTCAAAGTGTCTGCATTCTTGCAGTTGTAGCTGGGCCTCTTCGATCCGAAGTTTGATGACATCTGGAGCATCGGTGGCGCGTGCGTTCAAACGGTCTGCCAAGGTCTGTAGATCGGGCGGCAAAATAAACACGCTTACGTGATGAATGTGGGTAGCGCGAACTTGTTCTGCGCCTTGGGTGTCGATATCGAGCAAGATGCTTTCACCCGTGGCCAGGGCCTCTTCTACAGGGCGTCGCAGTGTTCCATACAGGTTGCCATAGACTTCGGCCCATTCCAGAAACGCATTGTCCTTCACCCGTGCCATAAAGGCTTCGCGATCGAGAAAGTGGTAGTCGACCCCATTTTGTTCGCCATCACGGATGGGTCGGGTCGTGGCACTGACGCTGAATGCTACGCCAGGAATTGAGTTCAATGCCTCGCGAACCAATGTGGTTTTTCCCGTGCCACTGGCTCCCGTAACAACGAAGAGCGCGCCCTTACCTGGAGCTGTCCATGTGGTTGTGTTCAGGCTCACGTGACCTCCTGCAGGCCCCTAACCAGCCTGGCCCGTTTTGCAGACAGGCAGGAGACTGCAGGGGGTACAAATCTGCTCGATGCGACGACCTTTACAGTGTCCAGAGATTCCCAAATGCGCCAAAATAAAGTCGAAGCGAACCGGGTCGCTGGGATCCATTTTTTTCAAGTTTTGTGTGATCTCTCGCGCGGTTTTCCAACTTCCATCTTTGCGTCGTGTCAGCCCGACAAATCCAGCGATGCGGTGAATATGGGTATCCAACGGGATGATGAGCTTGTCCGGAGGCAGTTCCCATTGGCCGACATCGGGAGCCTGAGGGCGGACCATCCAACGCAGCAGCATGCACCATCGTTTGCAGGCCGATCCGGAGGAGGGATGAGGAAGAAAGTAACGGTAGCCGCGGGGAAGGCTTGAGAATGATTGCTCGGCATGCTCGATGGATGCGGCTCGAAATGCGTCGATCACTGCGCCAAGGGCCGATCCAATGTCGGGATCCGATGAGCGATGATGAAGCAAGAAGAGGTGTCCAATCGATCCATACTCGGATCGAAGACGGCCGATTGTCCGTGCAAAACGAGCCAGATCCGGACCCCTTACCCACCGATAAAATAGGGGCTGCAGTACATCAGCATCGTCCTGATTGAACGAGTCTACCCATGCCGCCGGACCGCCCCGTTTGTCGGCCTGGGTGAACAAGGTATCGAGTACGGGCCAAAAGGATGCGACGCGACCAAATGCGAGACCAGAGGCGAAGAGCCCGGCCACTTCTCGGTCAGCCGGGTCGGCATAGCGAAGCACGAAGTCGATGGGGTCCGGCCCAGGTGCCGCATCCGTTTGTAGAAGGATGAAGCGTTCTCGTAGGCGGTTGGCCCGTTGCTTCGAGATTCGCGTAGCGGGCAACCGTGCCACTATTCTACGTTTGCCGCTTGTTCTCGCATTCGTTCAAGCACACTTTTCATTTCAACCACACGATTTGCGACGGGAGTTTCCGCGGCCTTGGAGCCGATCGTATTGATTTCACGGTTGAGTTCTTGAAGAAGAAAGTCGAGTTTTCTTCCCACGGGTTCGCTGCTTGCAAGGGACTCCGCGAACTGGCTGGCGTGACTGGAAATGCGGGCAAGTTCTTCCGATACGTCGGCCTTGTCCGCGAGGAGCGCCGCCTCTTGAACCAGTCGTTCTGGGTCGACTCGGTCTCGGAGTAGTCGCGTGATTCTCTCTTCGATTCGGGCATGGAGGCGCTCTACGATTCCGTCGGAGTGGGCCGCAACCTCAGCCCGAAGCTCCTGAATCTTTAATAGGTGCTCGTCCAGGTCCCGTTGAAGAGCCCGGCCTTCTTTGGCGCGCATCTGCGTCAGTTCGTCTGCCGCAAGATCAAGGGCTGTTGCCACCAGGTCCCATTCGGCCAATGGATCGGTTTCGGCCTCAGCGGTGACCAGAACGCCCGGCTGTGCGAGTACCCAGGAAGTTGGAATCGACTCTTCGCCACGGGCCAGTCGTTTTGACACCTCTGTCGCCGCATTGAGATAGTGCTCGGCCAACAACGGGTCGATGCGAACCGTTTGGTCGGTACCGGCCACATCTCTTCGGACAAATACGTCGATCCGGCCCCGCGTGTAGCGATCTTTGAGGGCCTTTTGAATCCTTGATTCAACGACACTGTAGGGTCGAGGCAAACGGATTTGCACATCGCGGTAGCGGTTGTTGACGCTCTTCATCTCCACCACAACAGTTACGTTGCCGTTGGATGCCTCACCGCGCCCAAATCCAGTCATCGAGTTCATACAGGACCCGTAACCGGTGCTCGCGTAGAGATCAGCGGAAGACGGCCCATGCGAGTTCATCCACGGACTCATCGCACTGCGCTTTGGCCCAGTAAAAGGCGCTGATTGCATAGACGTCGAAGGTTTCTTGCTCGAACTCCACCTTGGATACAGTGTAGGGCTCGAGCGTTACCGTGGCGCCCGTCAGGAATTCGATTTGAGACCCTGCGCGTTTTCCACAGTCCTCTTTGTTCGCACCGATGTCCAGTCCTCTGCGGACCATGAGACCCTCGACAGCATCGGACTCCAGGGCACCACCGCTGATGCCATTGTCCATTGCCGCCACCAATCCTTGCCCATCTACGATGACCATACCGCGTGCGGCTGGACTATTTTCGACTTGGCGGAACAGCAGATTTACCGTTTCTCCTTGGGTGAGATCGAGCACGGGTGCGGCTTGAGAACCATCTTGGTCGATAATCCCATATGCGACGGTCCAGGTGGTTCCATCGGTCTCTTGAATATCGAGGGCGTAGGCCGCATCTTCCGCACAATCGAGCATTGGGTGTGCGCTGCCATCTAATTCGGAGAGGTTCTTCACAGAGCCAGTCACATCCCAAGATGCCGTGGCCGTCGCATGAATCGGAGTGCCGCCGTCGTTGGCCAAGCACATGACAAGTTCGCCAGAGCGAATGTCGGTGGCTGACTTACAGCCTGTCAGTGCGAGTATTGAGAAGGAGATAAATGAGCGCATGTCGACTATCCGGGGCGAGGTAGTGCTCGCCGTTGGGAGGATGCGGAAGACCCTTTTCGGGGCCACCCGGGCTAATCGTATGGTCGCTTGCAAATCAGTGACTCGCCAGAAACAGTTGGGTGACAGGAAAAAAATCTATTCGAGATGAAATGCTGTCAATCGATCGACATCGCCCTGCTCGAGCTCCCACGCCTCAGCCAGCGGAAGGTTTGGCTGCGTGGTCCAGGCGGTGGGTACGGGGATCCCCCGAACGTCCTTTGGGTATAGATCGAGACGCATACCGCACTCCATCCTGATCAGTCCATCCACCAAAGGGTCGGTGACCAAGGCGTGAATGATTTCGGGCGTGATGGTCGGCGTGTCGGGGCGAATCACCGTTAGTGTATGGCCTGCGTACAGTCCTGAGCGATCGATCCATGCTCGAACCGGGCCTCGTCCACGCAGACGCTGAACCAATACTTTGGGGGGGAGAAACAGTGCGGGAGACTTGGCTCGGTGCATGTGCTCGGGCGTGTAGTCCAGCCAACGTGTGCGATTTTGTGTGAGGTCTTTGGCGTCCACATAAGGAACCCGATCGGGAGATGGCGTGTCGTACAGGAGGGCTTCTTTACCGCCGAGTGGACCATGACTCACCACACCCGTATCAATGGTGGCGAGGCTTCCTAAGGGCACCGATGCGGTCCGAATTCGTGCAATGAGTTCGGGATCTCCGGGTCGAAGGGCCGGTTGGAGAGGGACGGCTGCCAGTGAGAGTAGGCTTTCTGCGCGTAGGCCATGATCCGGTAGCGGTGCGGGACCCGATCCGGTCGTGAGGGCCAAGCTGACGACATGTACTGCAGCACCTGGAAAGGGTTGATGACTAGAAAGTGCACGGATGTGGTGTTGCTCAACCCATTGTTTCCGCAACGGGGTGGCGTAGGGTTGCACCATCAAGGAAGCCGGGAGAACCAGTCCAACTCCACCGTGGTTGTGCGCGCGCTGAACCGCCGTTGCGGCAAAGGGCACCGCGAGATCAAAACGTCCTTTGAGCCACGGGTTTTTCTTGACCAGCCGTGCCCGCAGAGCTTTGTCTTGTCGTTCCGGAGGAATGAAGGGTGGATTTCCGACCACGACATCTGCAGTTCCATCGAGTGTGAACCCGTCTCCAATGGTGATGGAGGCGTGAGGGGCTGCGATACGTGCCACGGCAGCAGCCACGGGATCGAGCTCGAAGCCCGAGACTTGGTTGACACCAGCTTCTCTCATCGAGACCAAAAATGCCCCGGTTCCGCATGCAGGATCCAGCCCGCTTTGAATCGTCCGACGCGCAGCAGCGATGGCCAAGGCGGTCGTGTGTCGTGCCATGGTTTTTGGGGTGTCAAAGGCGCCTCGTTTTCTGCGTCCAGTGGTATCGAAAGAAGGGAATGGGGCTCCCTTGGGTACGATGGCGATGACTTTTGGGTGTCCGGGATCTTTCACCTGTAGATCGATGGTCAAGCCCAAGTCTCGGTGGGCGAGACGCAGTTTGGCTCGCGCCAAAGCCCCGGCACATTCGATGACCATCCAGGGATCAGATGCGATGGCTTCCGCCGCCGCCGTTGCGGCCCTCGCGGCATCTTGTGAATGTGCGGCGGACTGCAGCCACGCATGGGTGGCCCGTGTCATGGGATGGCCGGTGTTCATGCGATCCGCTGCATCATGTGGGTCAACTCATCGGCCCGTTCGGCCCATGTTCGCCGAAAAGGTGTTCTGGGTGGGGCTTCGAGAGCGGAGTGTAGGGCTTGTTGGACGGAGTCCACATCGCCAGGCTCATACAGAAAGACGTGGGCGGATGCGTGAGTGCAAATCTCCTCGACTGCATTGGTGTTCGCTGCGACGATTGGCCGATCTGTGGCCAAGTAGTCCCACAGCTTGAGGGGGGAGGTGAATTGATGACTGAATGGATTGTCTCCAAGAGGTAAAAGTAGCACTGCTGCCTGGTTCAATACACGTTCGATGGCCTGGTGCGGGATGGCTTTTTCGAGTGTAATCAAGTCACTGTACCGTGCTCGCTCTTCTTCTGTACCGCCCACCCAACGAAAGGGAACGGACAGCCCATGGGCGGCGGATAGAACGGTATCGATTCCTTTGTTGCGTCGCATGGATCCGAGGACCAGCACCCCGTGGGATGGCCCTGAACCATCGGTGAACTCAACATGGGTGGCGTTGTGGCAGACTTCTGCAGGCATGCGTACCGAGTGATGGGTTCTCCATGCGGTGAGGGTGCCCTTACAGTTGGCGATAAGCCCATCGGTGAGCGCCAAACAGTCGCTTTCGATGGCATATTTTTCTGCATCGATTTGTTGATCGGGTTTCAGGCTGTCCAATTCATGGGTTTCCAAGAGTATTCGATGGTTACATTTTCCGTGGGCTTGGACGGCGGCCAAGAGTCTGCGTTTGTCTCGCGCCAAAATGATCCCCGGTGCACCCCGCCACCATCGACGAATTTCGCGACGAAACCATATGCCTGCCAGCCCTGGATGGCGGATGGGTGCCAAGCGAACGTTCAGTCCTGTTGTGGGGCCGAGACCCATGTGGTTCCACAGCATGTGGGGCGCGTCTCCACGGTCCGCAATGAGGGTCACCTCGTGTCCCCTTTCGGCGAGGGCATGACACGTTCTGAACACTTGAATTGCCTGCGCTCTCGTGCTTGGCAATCGTGGTCGATACAGGTGGAGCACCCTCACAGCAATGCTCCTTCAAGAACAGCAAGACAGCGCGCTGGGCCATGGTGTGCCTGAACCCACGTTCGGGCATGTTCTCCACGACCGTCCCCCAAAAGCCACGCATTTATTTCATCGCCATCGGGTGCATCGGGGTCACCAAGCAGGAGTCCGGGCCCCAAGGCTTCAGGGACGCCCCCTGTTGAACAGCCAATAGCGGGAACCCCACGGGCCGCGGCTTCGAGCAACACCAACCCGAGACCTTCCCCACCCAGTCCGTTCTCGTTGGTGCCGGGTGTGAGAACGATGGCTTCTGATTTTGCGATGAGATGCAGCGTTTCAGATCGGGACAGTGCGCCGTGTGCCACCGTGCCTGTGGGGCCTTCTGTGGGACCAATAAGGTGCAAGGTTCTGCCCGTGACGTGCGCAATTTGTACAGCCCGATCGATGCGTTTTCGTGGACTTGGTCGAGCCACACAGATGAGATCACCCGAGCGGCTCGGAGATGGGGTTGGCTCTACATCGAGGGGCATGGGCAGAACCCGCAGTCTCGGATCTCCAGGTTGAATACACCCGAGGCGAACCAATTCTTCACCGAGAAAATTGGAGACTGGAAACAAATGGGTTGCCGCATCCACGGCTTGCTGGAGCGCCCGTGGTGCCTGGGTCAGTTCCGTGATCTCACTGCCATGAAATGCGATGGCAAGTTTGGCATGCTGCTTTCGCACAGCCGCGTGAATCTGGGTTGCGAGGGGCCATGTTGCAGAGAGAACCAGGGTATTGGATGTGATGCGCGGGGCCGCCTTCATTCTCATCCATAGCGACTGCCAACGACTCCAGGAACGCCCCCATGCTCGGACGACTTCAAAGGGTTGCTCATTATCGAATTCGTGGGTGTCTCCACACCGTTTGGCCACGACGGTGACCGACTTTTCGTCGCGATGAAGTGCGCATGCAATGTCACTCGACCAGGCACTGATACCGCCGATAAAGGTGGGCGGAAAATCGAGTGTGAGCAGCAGGACATCTTTCATAGATGTTCCAGTTCGGCCCATACAGCATCGACTTTGATGGATTCCATACAGGCGTGGTCACCCATCGGGCAGTGTTGACCACCATGTCGACTACATGGACGACAAGGTAGATCGGATTGAAGCACGGTTCCTGGATGGCACCAATGTCCATCATCGGCATGGGTCGGACCGAACAGCGCCACGACCGGGACACCGCTTGCAGCCGCCAAGTGAAGCAGGCCGGTATCTCCCCCTACGGCCACTTTTGCTGTACGAATTGCGGCCAGGGTCTGTTTAAATCCGCGTTCAGCGATGGGGGTGGCTTTGGGGCCAATAGTGTTGGCGATTCCTTTGACCAGGCTGGATTCCGACTCGCTGCCCAAGATGCTTATGGTGCCATTCCACCGCAGACCCAGTTCACTCCAGAAGCTTGGCTGCCACCGCTTGGTGGCATGCTGTGCACCCGGGATGAGCACCAAGTCATCTCCATCGGCCTGTTGCAGCCACGGGTAGGGAGAGATGTCCACCTGTGCGGCTGTGGCATACCGGTCGACGACTCGGGGAGGGGGCGGTGACTTGAATGCGACCCGCATCCTCCGCTTGAGGTCATGCCGCTGGATCCGACGAACGGGCGCGGGATGAAAGGCTGTCGCGAGGCGAGAACGGGGGGAGGCATGAAGATCGACAATGCGGGTTGCTCCGTCGAGTGCACGTCGTCCGAGGGCTTCCCAGGTGCGGACTTCTACAACCCCAGGAAGCTGTCGAGCGATATCGGCGTACCGCTCGAGTGTGAGGAAGACCACGGGTTCGAGAGATGCGGTCACCGCCCCCGCAAGAATGATGTCACCCAAAGACGAAAAACGAATGACCATGGTGCTCATGCAATGGCTTCTTGTAAGGATGCCATCTCGACATTCAGACAGGGAGGAACGGCCGCGATGGCGCAGTGCTTTTTGTAGCAAGGCTGGCATGGAAGTGGCGACGTTTGATGGGCGGTACATCCGATCGGACCGGTTCGGTCGGGACTGGTTGATCCAAAAATGACATGGACGGTTGCGGGATTACACCCGGTGGCGTGCCGGGCAGCCGCGGAGAGATGCGCCAATCCCGAATCGTTGCCGACCACGTGGGTGGCACGCTGCGCGACCGCTCCAAACACTCCAATATCCAGAGCAGGTAGCGTTTTGTGCGGGCCTGCGATGGAACGCAGTTGTTCGCACTCCCCTGGTCCTGCGGCAAACACAGCCCGGGGACCAATGGCGTCCGCAAGGGCTCTGAACCCCTGCCAGCCCACGGTGCGCTGACTGTTGCTTAGGGGCAGCAAGAGAACATGTTGATCCGATACGAGACGTTTGGCCTCACGTTGTTCGTCGGGTGTGGTTGTGAAAGAAGGGAGGCCGGTCACAGTCGCGTTTACAGCCGCTGCAAGGGCTGCATATTGTTCAGCACGATGCCCTTCGCGTTGGGGGAGCGCATCGGAAAGGAGCCATGTTCTCCATTGGCCCGAATGTCCCACCCGTCGAGACATGTGTCGAACCTTCCATGCAGCGGAAAAGCTGGGTTTAAACAAGATTGCGGTGTCGGGCGCCGTGGTTGAGTTGATCCGGGTACCAGCGTACAGTCTCCGTACCCACTGTGGGCCGACCAGGTGAATGGCCCCTACGCGTGCGATGGCCAGAATCGCTGGAAGTGCCATGACGCCATCACCGAGGTGATCCGGTGTTCGTACCAGAAAGTGGTCCATGACATCTCCTATCCGGCGACAGGCCGGATAGTGTTTGAACTGGATTCGAAAGTTGCGGAAGCCACCCAAGTAGACGTCTTCAAAGCGTTGTTGAACGCAAATCCGGTGGATGGGTTGGAGGTCGACTCATGGTGTTTCCGGAGCGCAGTGCGAGCGAGTTCGGTGGGGTAGCTCATGGGCTCGCGGGTCACCAAACCCAGTTTGCCGTCCAAGAAAGGGGGGGCATCCACGGAGACCGATTGGGGTGACTGGTTCGCCATCGCGTACCGAAAGATGTGTCTTGTCACGCACACGGGGCTCGAACCGGATGGTAAAGCCGGAGGAATGGATCGTCTATTCGACTGCCATCGGATACAGGATGGCCATGTTCTGGAAGATGTCACTCGCCGCACTGTCCTTCGTCGTGTCGATTGCCGCGCTGGAAAACTACCTTCACGCTCAACCGCTCAAACGTGTGCAGCGTGTGCGCAAACTTCAGGAACAAAACGATGTAGAGATTGTGGATGGAGTGCCGTTGTGGTCTGTCCTCAATCCTGGTGGAGACGTTGTTGCGAACCGCGCTTGCATACGGGATGTTTCGGACAGACCAGATGTCTTGTTGGTGGGAGATTCCATTTTTTATGGAGTGAAGCTGGACCCGACCAAGACGCTTGCTCCCCTCATTCAGCAGCGACTTACGACGGCCCTAGGGCGACCGAGCTGTGCTGTAAACCTCTCTCAGCCTGGATATGCTTTTCAGAATGAAAACGTGGTGATTCGTCGCGCTGTAGAAGACTTTCAACCACGGATTGTGGTGTTGGAAATCTGGGCCAACAGCATCCACAATTTCGCATTGACCCACGATTCGGCGTACAACTTTGGCCCAATAGAGCTCGATGAATTGGGGTTCCCAAATCTGGGTGTTCCGCCCTCGCTCAACCAGAAGTTGTTTTCCTATTCTGCAATTTGGCGGCAACTGTCTACCGGTTTTGCGACAGTCAGGAAAGATGGAAGCCGGTACTTGTGGGAGAGCTTGTTGACCGATGGCCTCGACCCGCTGTTGGTTTGGTTGAAAGAGCGGAATGTTTCTCTGGTGCTTGCATTCCCGACGGCCATGTCTTCTCCATTGTCCGAAAAGCGCGAGAAGGAACGGTTGTTCTCATTGGTGATGCAGTGGGCCGAACACCATGATCTACCGCAGATCTACTTTTTGGATGTCATGGCTTCAGAAAAAGTAGAAGACATGAGTATCGATGTGTGTTGCCACCTGAGCGAACAGGGGACAGAAAAGGTGGCGGCTGCGCTGGAGCCCATTCTGTTGGAGTTGTTGTCTGAAGACAAGCCGTAGACGCTATTTCTTCTTTCGAGACTTCTTCCTGGCTTTTCTCTCTGCCCGCTTTTTCTTGGCAGCAGCCACTTTGTCGGCCTTGCTCATCCCATCGTTCATGCCGATCGCGCCACCAGGGGTCCCACCAAAGGGGTTCATGCCGCCCATCATACCGCCGCCACCTGGCGGCATGCCGCCCATGTCGCCCATGTTCTTCATCTGACGGCGCTGAGCACGCCCACCTGGCATGCCCGGCATTCCTGAGAACATGCCCGAATTGCCCATATTCGACATCATCTTTCGCATCTCATTGAAGCGCTCGTAGAGATCGCTCACTTCATCGAGTGGCCGTCCTGAGCCTTTCGCGATGCGGTTCATTCGAGATTCATTGACCACATCCGGATTGTTCCGTTCCTGCTTGGTCATCGATTGGATAATGGCTTCGACTTTCTTGAATTCTCGGTCGTCGAGGGCTTCGGGAGGCAACTGACTCATCAGATCCCCCATGCCTGGAAGTTTCTCCATGATGGAGCGCATGCTGCCCATCTTCCGAATCATGTTGATCTGCTTGATAAAGTCGCTGAAGGTGAACTGGCCCTTCAGCATCTTCATGGCATCTTGTTCAGCCGTGTCTTTGTCGACGACCTTCTCAAAGTCGGACATCAAGCCGACGACATCGCCAAATCCCAAGATGCGATCCGCCAAGCCTTCGGGGCGGAATTCGTCTAGTTTGTCTAAGCCTTCGCCCATTCCGAGGAACTTGATGGGCTTGCCGGTGACCTCTTTAATGGCCAAGGCTGCTCCACCGCGGGCGTCACCATCGAGCTTGGTGAGAACAAAGCCTGTGAAGCTTAGGCGGCGATTGAATTCGGCCGCGGTACGAACGGCATCTTGGCCAATCATGGCGTCGCAGACAAACAAGATATTATTTGGATTGGTCGATGCCTTGATGTCTTCCAATTCGTTCATCAAGGTGTCGTCGATCGCAAGACGGCCGGCGGTATCAAAAATGACCACGTCTTGTCCGTCCGAGCGGGCTTGGGCCATGGCGCTCTTACAGAGGTCCACGGGCTTCATGCCCGGCACGGTGAAGACGGGTACGTCCAGTTTGCGGCCCAGGGTCTTCAGTTGATCGATGGCGGCCGGCCGGTAGATATCGGCGGCGACCATCATCACCTTTTTACCTTCATCGCTAAGCTTCTTGGCGAGCTTTCCAGCTGTGGTGGTTTTTCCAGATCCTTGAAGGCCGACCATCATAATGGTGGCGGGGTGGCCAACCAGGTCCAAACTGCCGTCGACAGGGCCCATCAAGTTGACCAGTTCGTCATGGCAAATCTTGACGAAGTGATCCGCGGGTTTCACCTTGGTGCCTTTGTTGACCCCATGAGCGGATGTGGGGGCCTTGAGGGCAACCACTTCACCGATTGAGCGTTCGCGGACCCGATCCAGGAATGTTCGAACCACGCCGATCTCAACATCGGCTTCCAGCAGACTGCGCCGGACATCGGTCAATGCTTCTGCAATGTTCTCCTCGGACAAACGGGTCTTGCCTTGGAGTTTCAAACGGGCGTTCTTAAAGCCTTGCGATAGGGTCTCGAGCACGAGGATCTCCGGTGGAACGGGCCACCTAACAAGCCCTACGTCTTTTTCGAGCCTTCTCGCATCCAGTTCAGGCTTGAGTCTCGTTCAAGCGCCGCCTTCCATGCCTGATTCGCCTCATCTTGTTGGCCCAGAGAATCGAGAGCATTGGCTCGCCCTGCATGATGAAGTCCACATGAATTATCGAGTGCAATGGCGTGATCATAGGCGCGAAGTGCCGACTCATGTTGACCGGAGAGTTGCAGTGCATCCCCACGGCCATGCCATGCCCACGAGGCATCGGGCGCATGCTCAAGAGCCACTCCGAATTGATGGAGCGCCTCTCCGTAGTCTCCGTTGGCAAAGGCGGCCTGGCCTTGTTGGATGTGGTGTGAAGCCTGGACGAGGGGTGGTTCGGATGTGGCGTAGCTGCGTCCGGGCCGGTCGCGACTGGCCAGTTGAGTCAGCAGCGAGTCGGATGGTCGGCCGATGAGACGGCCACCCACTTTGGCCAGAGCCAAGACCACACGATCGAGCGTTGGACGGAGAGAGTTCACCCGTTGTCTGTATCCATCATCTTCACTCAAGGTTTTAAAAATGATTGGAGTTTTTGGTTCACGATGGCTGGTTTATCGAGATTGGGTGCATGTCCGGCATTGTCGATCACACAGAACTCCGCTCCGATCAGTTCAGCTAGGGATCGGCCCATATGGGTGGGAAAGATGGGATCATGTTGACCCCAGATCACCAGGCTGGATTCATATTGGGCCATAGTTTGAGCTTGGTAGCGGTCTCGGTTTTTCTTGAGGTCTAGTATCAGGGCTCTTTGCTCATCTTGGTTCGCGCTAAAAAAGCCTTCCTTGAACTGTTTTAGGACGAATTGTGGGAGCGGGGGAGGCCGGTGGTAGGCAAGTCCGATGAGGGCACGAACATGTTCTGTGGTTGTCGGAACGAACAACTCATCAACCGTGTCTACCCGGTAGGTCTTCAATATGGCGACTTCGTCTTCATCGGTAAACAAGGGGCCTGGGCTGTCCATCACGACCACTCGACGCTGCTGTTGGGGCGCAATGCTGCCATATCGCAAGGCCACAAAGCCCCCGTAAGAAATGCCAACTACATCGACGTGTTCACCGTCTTCCACCAGATGTGTGACGAGGGACTCGACGGCATTCGCTTGGGCGTCGAGCGACGGCTGTGCATCCGATTTACTGTCCCCGAACCAGAGTAAGTCGGGGATGATCACACGGTGTGATTTGGACAGTGATCGGGCCTGCAACCACCAGGTAGCGAGCCCATTCCCTCCAAAACCATGAAGCAGTACAAGCGGAGGACCCTCTCCACCCACCCAGTGGTGGATACTGTGCTCACCCAGTTCAATGGTTGCCTCTTCAAATCCGTGTCGTTCCACCGCGTGGCTGATCCGGGCTTGGTGGGTTTTTACGACGTTGCAACCCATCACCCACAGGGTGAAAAACCAGCTGAGAATCATGTTGAATCCCTAATGGTGTCCAACCCAAGTTGTGTTGAACACCTCCCAGGTGTCCATGTCTTGCACCCATACAACCACGGCGAGGTCATCGAACTCTTCGACGGTGTGTGCGGTATCGTGGTCCACCATATTGCTGTACCCGGCCTCTTCGTCATAGTCTCCGGCAAATGTGTGGCTGAAGGTGTATGACATCGATTCACCCGCGGTCATGGGTGCGAGGAGGGTGCCGGAATCATCGGGAACGTTCTTTTTGAACACATTGTGAAACTCGGTTTGCCCATTGGAGCCAACGTTGGCGAATGTGGTGTTTTCATTGATGGCGATCATCAGTCGTAGGTTGTCACCGTCGATGTCTTCCCAGGGCTCAAGCGTGATGTCCATGTCCACGGTTTGTCCGGTGAACGCAACATCAGCGGTAATCCTCAACACGGTGGGGACTTCCGCAAATGCGACGAAATCCTCTGCGCTGTATGGTGTTTCTTCCCCATCCATATCGTTGGGGTGGAAGCCGGTTCCGTCTGCATGCACAAATGGAATGCCGTAGCTTTCCTCGCCGGGCAGATACAGCATGCGTCGATTCACCGCTTCTCGAGTCATGTACGGGTCGCTCCCAATTTGGTACTCGACAATGGCGTACTGTCCATCGTGGTCGGCCAATGCGGCGGCAATGTTGTCTGCTGCTGGTGCGCATGGACCACAGTTAGAGCCACTAAAAATTTCGTGCAAGACCATGCGCTCGGGCGGTTCAGCGGGCGGCGTTTCAACGTCTTGCTCTTTTGGGCTACAAGAAATCAACAGCATTATCGTCCACATGGGTGCCTCCGTTCGTCAGTGTAGCCTACCGGAAAAGGCGTCTGGATTGGACACTCATTCAGGCGTGTGATTCAACGCTTGGGATGGTTGAACGGATCATCACTCTTCTGTGCGTTGGTCGGAGGGTGCGTGAAGACATCTTGTACGTCTCGCGCTGCTGGGCCCGGTCGCGGGGTACCGATATGGATTCCCTCGAACTGCATCCGGTCCTTCAATGTTCGTTTTACGAGCCCCACCAACAGTTTTCGGCTGAGCGGGAAGATCAATGAAAGTCCGAACGCATCCGTCATGACTCCGGGGGTGACCAGTAGAATCCCGCCCACCAGCACCATCAGTCCTTCGACGAGTTTATCGGCTGGGGGCTCGCCATTGACCGATGCTTCCTGGATTTGCCGGATGACACTGATTCCTTCCCGTTTGGCCATGGATGCGCCCACAATACCGGTCAGAAGCACCAGGTAAATGGTTTCCAACCCGCCGATTTGATCGGAGATTTGGAACAGCAGATACAGTTCGAGCGTGGGAACGACCGTGAATAAAAACAGCAGCTTTAGCATTCCTTCTCCTCTGCTTTGACCTGTTCCCACAGGGTATTCAGGTCTTGTTCACCGGTGGAACCGTTGAGGGCCAGTCCTTGTTCCTTGGCCAAGACTTCTAAACGCTCGAAACGAGCCGTAAAGCGGTCATTTGCATTTCGAAGTGCCGCTTCAGCGGGCGTGTTGAGGTGGCGGCCGAGACTGGCCGTGGCCAACAGCACATCGCCATATTCGTGCTCTATCTCGGAAGGATTTCCGTCATGAATGGCTTGGCGCAACTCCGCAATTTCTTCTTCGACCTTGGCCAACACACCATCGGCATTCGACCAATCAAACCCGACCGCGGCGACCTTTTCACCTTGACGGTGGGCGCGCAGCAAAGCGGGGAGGCTGCGTGGTACGCCGGCAAGTCGTGAGCGCCCTTCTTTGCTTTTGCGCGCCTCCCAGGCTGCGATCCCACCGGGGTTTTCCCCTTCTTCTCCGTCACCAAATACGTGAGGGTGACGGGTGATCATCTTGTCTACGATGCGCTGACACATGGAATCCAAGGTCAGGCGGCCTTCGTCTTCTGCGATGCGGGTCAGTAGGAGGAGCACAAATAATGTGTCGCCCAATTCACCTTCCAACCCGTCTTCACCCGCATCATGCTCCATGGCGTCGAGGAGTTCGTAGACCTCCTCCAATAAATACGGCCGCATGCTTTGGAGGGTCTGCTCCTTGTCCCATGGGCACCCTTCGGGTCCGCGCAAGTGGGCCACGATATCGATGAGAGAAAGAAGTGGGCGTTGTGGTCGGGACATGGGACGTTACAATCTTCGCGAAGGAGAATCACCGTTGAGTCAGACGACCCCCGAGCACTTCGGAAAATACCAACTGCTCGAAAAGATAGCGACGGGTGGTATGGCGGAGGTCTATCGCGCTCGCGCCTTTGGTATGGCGGGCTTTGAAAAGATTCTCGTGATCAAGCGTGTGCTCGACCACATGGCTGCGGATCAGGAGTTCGTCGATATGTTCATCGATGAAGCACGGATTGCGGTGCAGCTTCAGCATGTCAATATCGTTCAGGTCTTTGATCTCGGCGAGGAGAGTGGCCACTACTTCATGGCCATGGAGTACGTGCACGGCCTCGATTTGTCTCGATTGTTGACCCGTTCGAAGAACATCGGACCATTTCCGATCCCGCTCGCGTTGTTTATTGCCGGCGAAATGCTCAAGGCCTTGCAGTTTGCCCACCAGCAAATCGATGATCAGGGCCGACCCATGCAGATTGTCCACTGTGATGTGAGTCCACAAAATGTGCTGATCTCGTATGCGGGAGAGGTCAAGATTCTCGATTTTGGTATTGCACGCGCCGCATTTCAAGCGGACACCAAGCACCGGGTGGTGCGGGGCAAGTATGCCTACATGAGTCCTGAACAGGTGGAAGGACACACCTTGGATGGTCGCTCCGATATGTTCAGTCTTGGCATCGTGTTGTACGAGATGATGACCGGTCGTCGGCTGTTCAAAATGAAGAAGCGAGAAGACACGCTCGCGCGGGTTCGTCGGGCTGAGGTACCTTCACCCCGCACCTACCGACCCGATATTTCGGAAGAGTTGGAAGGGTTTCTTTTGCGTGCATTGTCTCGCAATCGGGATGATCGTTTCGAAGATGGTCAAGAGATGTACGCGGCACTGACCCGGTTGATGGTGCGAGAAGGCCACCGCGCGACCAACAATGATCTGGCCGCTTATTTAAAGGAAGTGATCGAGGCTGCGGCCGCCGCAGCACGTGGACAAACCAGTTCACCTCGGAGTCTGTCTGGCCGAATGGTCCCGCCGAGTGCGGTGGTGTGCATGGCTGTGGAAGCTTCCGCTCCGCCGCGATCCATTGCGGCTCCCCGTACAACCTTGTCGGCAGTGGGCGAGGAGTGGGCGGCCTTGATTGGTGAAGCCGGGGGCGAGCTCTGGGAGCGCGGAGATGGATCCATGCTGGTGGTCTGGGTCGCGGGCGGCGGCTTTCGAGACTCGATTGCCCGTGCCGTGAGCACAGCCCAGAAGTTGCAGTGGTCCGCTCAAGATGCGGGCTATCGTTTGAGTGTGGGCATTGCGCCGGGAGTGGTTCGAATTCAGCCCGATACCAAGCGACCGGTGACCGGATGGGAGCTGGCCGGACCATTTTACCTGGCGCGATGGTTAATGAACTTCTCCGCGCACCGCGGCTGTACGTTGCTGACTGAGGTTGCCGCCCGACATGTGGAAGGTCGAACCCAGTTGTTGGGTCGGATTCCGATCAAAGGAAATCGGTTCATCAATCTCTATGAGATGAACTAAATTCTTTGATCGGGTGCAATCAAAGCCCAATCCTGGCGTAATGAAGACGGAGGTTCCCATGGAATCGATCGAAATGTTCTCCGCCGTAGCGATGGGACTGGCCCTGGCGGCCACCTGTGGCTTGCGTGCATTTCTCCCTCTGTTCGCAGTGGGCTGTTTGGGGGCCTTGGGGCACATCGAGCTGGCAGAGTCCTTTCAATGGCTCACCCGTCCTGTGGCTCTGATCGGCTTGGGTTTTGCGCTTGTGCTGGAAATTTCGGGGGATAAGTTTCCCATGGTGGACCACTTCTTGGATTCTGCAGCGGTGGTGGTCAAGCCCATCGCAGCAATGGTGGTCGCGGCCAGTGTGATGACCGATATGGATCCGATGGTGACCACGATCTTGGGCTTGATGGTGGGAGGCACGATGGCCGAGGGGGTCCACCTCGTCAAAGCGAAACTGCGACTGATGAGTTCGGCATTTACGGCCACCTTGGCCAATCCAGTCATCAGTATCATCGAAGACCTGCTCGCCGTGGTTTCAACCATCCTGGCCGTGTTGATGCCCGTCTTGATTGTATTCTTGGCGCTCGTGGGCTGTGGCCTGGGGCTTCGATGGTGGATTCAGCGGCAGTCATTGGAGTCTGGGTAGGGGTCGTTGCCTCAGTCTGCAAGGGCCGTCGGTTGAGGGATGCTAAGGTAGCCTTCTGTTGTCTTTTCTCAGGGGTGCTGAATGAAGTATTCGATAAGTATAGTGTTGTTTTTTGGCCTATTTGGGTGTGATCTCGGTTCCTCAAAATCAGTAGATTCAGCTGGAGAAGAGCCACCAAGTTCCTCCGACGTAGAGGATGCCGATGGGACTGTCTTGGACGATACGGGCTCGGTACCTTCAGGGGATGCCGATGGGGCGACACCAGACGATACGGGCTCGGTACCTTCAGAGGATGCCGATGGGGCGACCCCAGACGATACCGGTTCGTTGCCTGTAGATAGCGGCACTCCTGTCGAGCCAGGTGACGGGGATACCGGGGTCTCCCCTCCGGCTGATCTGGATTCTGATGGCGTCAGTGTGGAGATGGGAGACTGCGACGATGCAGACCCCAGTATTTATCCTGGTGCAGAGGAAGTGTGTGACGGTATCGACAACAACTGTGATGGCACCGTGGATGAAGGTGTGCTGCTGACGCTGTATGTGGATTACGATGCCGATGGCTTTGGCTCGGATTCACTGACCACGGAAGCCTGTGTGGCCGAGGGCATGTGGGTGGAGTCTTCATCGGACTGCGATGATCTCGATCCCTCTACCTACCCGGAGGCCCCAGAGTTGTGTGATGGCTTCGATAATGACTGTGATGGGACGATTGATGAGGATGTCGTCAGTACGCTTTACGTAGATGGTGATGGTGATGGGCATGGAGACCCCACGAGTGCTGTGGATGGATGTCTCCCCTCGGAAGGGGTCGTGGCGACAAGTGGGGACTGCAATGATGGAGATCCGTCCATCTTTCCCGATGCAGAAGAGGTTTGCGATGGAGTCGACAACGACTGCGACATGGTCATTGATGACGGTGTACTGAGCACCTTCTTCATCGACTATGACCACGATGGGTACGGGAGTACGGCGTACACAGAGGAGGCATGCGAGGCGCCTGATGGCTACGTCGTTGACTCCACGGATTGCGTCGATACCGACGACGGGGTGAACCCAGGTGTGGTGGAGTTTTGCGATGGCATCGACAATGATTGTGATGAGGAAATCGATGAGGGTGTGATGTCGACCTTTTACGTCGATGCCGATGAGGATGGGTACGGTGATCCGCTGGTTGCGGAGCTTGGCTGCGAGCCGCCGGATGGCTTTGTTGGTGACAGCTCCGATTGCAACGACGATGACCCCTCGGCCTATTTCGGAGCGCTGGAGGTCTGTGATGGGGTGGACAACAACTGCGATGGCAGCACTGATGAGTTGGTGACCACCGCTTTTCACCGGGATGAGGATGAGGATGGGCATGGAGACCCGGATACCGTCATCCATGGCTGTGTGGCGCCCGATGGCTACGTGACCGATGACACCGATTGTGATGACACCGTAGACACCATCTTCGTCGGTGCTCCAGAGCTATGCGATGGCCTCGACAACGACTGTGATGTGGCGATCGATGAAGGGGTGATGAGCCTGTACTACATCGATTATGACTCCGATGGATACGGAAGCGATGCGTACACGACCGAAGCCTGTGCACCACCGTCGGGTTTTGTGGACGACATGACCGACTGTGACGATTTCGACGGTGCCATATCGCCGGGTGCCGTTGAGGTCTGTGACGGTGAGGACAACAACTGCGATGGGGGGATCGATGACGGTGTGGGAACCACGTTTTACTCCGATCTCGATGGAGATGGGTTTGGAAACCCATTGGCCTCGGTCGAAACGTGTACACCCGGTCCGTGGATGGTTGAAGATGGAACGGATTGCGACGATACATCCTCCGATATCCACCCCGGTGCGATTGAAGTATGCGATGACGAAGACAACAACTGTGATGGAACCATCGATGAAGGGGTGACATTCACCTTCTATATGGACTTCGATGGAGATGGGTTCGGGAGTGCAGACGACGCGGTAGAGCAATGCGAGCCCACCGTGGACTTTGTCGCCGATATGACCGACTGTGATGATGATGACGCATTCATCTACCCCGGGGCCCCCGATGAATGTGACGATGGTGTCGATT
>Ga0315320_10000729_pt1 | contig 27149 bp, 23 predicted proteins | sample M140m21515metaG_FD_203458 | JGI IMG/M metagenome (GOLD analysis project Ga0315320, IMG submission 203458) | Ammonia-oxidizing marine archaeal communities from Monterey Bay, California, United States - M1 40m 21515 | ecosystem: Environmental > Aquatic > Marine > Coastal | place: USA: California... | reverse complement strand
ACAGCCCCAGGTCATGCCGAGATCCACCGGGAAACTGAACGGCCAACCAGAAGTCTGAGAACTGCCCAATGTGATCATGCGCCGTGAAGCATCCAAGACGGCCGAACACCCACGCAAAAGGAAAGCCATACATGATCGTGTCCGCATGGATCCAGTAGTCACGTTTTCGGATCACCTTGAAGAAGAGCATGCTTCCAATGATGGCCCCAATAAAGCCACCGGTAGAGGAGAATCCAGCCCAAATTCGGAGCAGCGCCATGATGCCATCGGTCTCAAGCTGCTGTGGATTGTAGGCCACCACATGAACGATGTGGCCCACCACAAAGCCCATGGCCACCGTCACCACCGATCCATCGACGATGTCACGCACATCAAGTCCGAGCTTGATGGCCCGTGCTCGTGTGATCTCCAAACCGATCACAAAACCAGTCAGAACAAGGGCAGTCCATGAATCAAGGACAATCGGACCCCACTCAAAAATTGGAATCTCAAAATAAGGAATCAACGCTTGCATGCGTTGGCCTAACAAGGCGGCGGCCACCCATGTTAGATTTCGACATATGGCAATCATTACCAAAGACATTCTCTTGACCGGGGTGCGACGCGACGATGTGTTCGAGTGGCTCGGCGATCCCGCAAACCATGACGCCATCGTGGCCGGTGCATTTGACTCGTCGAGTGGACACAACGGCACATACCAGCTGGAAATCACCACACCCGGCCGCAAGCGCACCATGGGGTACCGGTTTGTTTCGAAGGATGATGAACATGGTGGACGCCGGGTACTCATCGAGACCGACGGCAAACGCACCCGCGGAAAGCTCAACTACAGCTTGCGAACCATGAAGCCTTCCACCAACACATTGGTGACCATCCGCATGGACTACGAACCGGGAGGAACCTTGGGGGGACTGATCAACTCGACCGGATTGGCCGAGGCCCTCGAGTCGGGACTTGGCCGCATGCTCGAGAACATCTCAGCGACCTGTCCAAGAAGCGCATAGCTATACCGCTCGGGCCATCATCAAATCGTTGCGTTGAGTGCCATCTTCTTCCATAAACTCACCGACCAAGCGACCTTCCACCGAAAAGCCCAATCGCCGGTATAAATCAACCGCACGATGATTGTCTTCGAATACATTCAGCGCAAGTTTTCGAAGGATCGGGTTGGTCTCCGCCCACAAGATGCCCGCCTCCATCAGTGACCGGCCGACTCCCTGTCCACGGGCTGCCTTATCGACATACACCTCGACCATACCCACATGGCGGGTGCGCTCCATACTGCCACCTTTGATCGACAGTGACCCCGCCAATTCGCCGTGAACCCGTGCCACCAAGAGCCGACCGTTGGTTTCAGCATTCCGAGCGCGAATCGCACGAGCTTGGGTCTCTTCTGTTCCCGTAAACTCATCTGGATAGGTGATAAACCATTGCCCTTCAGCCAGAACTCCGCGATAAATCTCTACCAATATCGGCGCGTCTGCATCCGTGGCCGTATCGATCAGGATGGCCGGTAAAACAGGCTCCACGACCGGTGGAGTCACTTGGCCGCCGCACTCGGCGAAGCCGCACCCGCATTGGCACCCGTCATTCCTTCCAGGCGTGCCTCGAAGCGCCCCAAACGATCCAGGGTACCCAATGCTTTTGCCCGCTCAATCGCTGGGTTTCTCATCACTTTACGCAGCACAGAAAAGGTGCGCTTGGCCAGTTCACCCGCAGGCGCCATGTAGTCACTCGTGGCCAGCTTCACGACCCGTTCATCGATGAGCACTTTCAGAATTGGATGAGGAAACTTCCCGGACCGGGCCAAAAACAGCAATGTGTTTGTATAGCTATCGTGACGCTCAAAAAACATGCGGTCGTAGATCTCTGCTTTTTCATCGTTGACCAGGCCATCTCGTGACGCGATCGTATGCAGCGATGTACCCGGGTAGTAGATGACGCTGAATACCTGCAGGCGGTACGGCTTGGGCAAATCGGAGATCAACTGTAGCGTGGCGAGTTTGTCATCGATGGTCTCATACGCCAAATCGTAGATCACATCGTACTGCGGTGGTGCAGTCCGATCGGCATACTTGGTAATGACTTCCGCCGATTTGAGGATCTTGTCGTTGCCCATTGTCGACCGCTTAAACATCTTCTGCAGACGCGGACTCCCGTGCTCAATCCCCATCTGGATGCAGATTAGACCCGCATCAACGAGGGCTTCATACTTTTCATCCGTGATGGTGCCAGGAGAGCCCAGCACGTAGAACGGGTCACCAATACGCTTCTTGTATTCGGACGCGAAATGCAGCAAGTCAGGTAGCGGGCGCCCAAAAAAGGAATCGTCCGAGAACCAAATAAAGTCGATGAATGGGTAGGCCCGTTTAGCTTCCTCGAGCTCTACCATGACATGCTCTACGGAACGATAACGAACGTAGCGCTGCCGTTTGTACAGATCCCTGTAGAAGGAGTTTCCGCAATACGTGCAGGCATGCGGGCAGCCTCGCCCCGTCATGGTCTGATATCCGGTGCGCCCGAACATCCTTGAAACGGTTCCATTGTGCAAATACCGACGCAGCAAATCTCGCGTCACCGGCAATATCTCGCCTTCAAAGAGCACATGATGATCATCGGTTGAAAAGTCTGGAATTGGGTAGGCATCCAGGTCTTGCTCCAAGGAGCCGACCGCATTTCGAATGACTGTCTCCCCCTGCTTCCAAATGAGCGACTTGATGTCATGGAGCGCGTCGCTCTCTCCCGCCTCGAGTTTTTCCACCAATCGAAGAATCAGGTCCTCGGCATCTCCCACCGCAACATAGTCACAGTGATGAATACACTCATCAGGACGAACAGACGGATGGAAGCCACCCCAAATCACCGGGGCACCCAACCGCTCATGGACCGCACGGGTAATCTGCTTGGCGGAGTCAAAATAGTGAGTCATCAAGGTGATGCCCACCAAGTCCGAGCCTTCCATGACGTCAAGCATTTGGTCGATGGCGGAGGCTGAATACCGGTCCTCGGACATCTTGGTGTGGGCACTCTCGCCGTCTCCAGCAAAATCTGGCATGCAAATCACCTGGGTCTCGTGGCCAGCCTTACGCAACACCGCGGACAGGGTACGGAGCCCATAGTTGGTGATGTCTGGGTAGGGACTGACGAGACTGATCTTCAAGCACACCTCTGTGAACACATGTTTCTATGCCACACCCCAAGTTTGAACCCCAAATGCAGGGTGGTCAAGCCTTGTGTGTCCTTTCTTCGCTACCAGGCGCCTTCTTTTTCACGAATTTCGGCAAGCTTATCGTCATCGACGATGAGTTCTTTCAAATACAGACGAGCCGCTTTGTAGGTATCTTTGCTGCCCTTGACCCACACCTGGTGAGAATGGTCCTGAAGCTCCTCAAACCGGTAGATAAACATCTCCGAGCGCTGTGCTTTACGGCCCGGAAGCTTCCGACGAAGGTAGGGGCGGCCCCAAGCCATGTACACCATGTGTTTGTCCCAGCCGACCTGAACCTGACCATCGATGATCTTTTGGCGGATGTGGGGAGCATACTGATAAAACCGGTCCCAATGACCCTGATCCTTGAGCCACTGATCCCGCTCGGCCCGGGTCTTGAGTTTAAAAAACTCTTTGCGCTCCGTCTTGCCGCGCTTTCCAGCGCCATCTGGCTGATCAAGGTACACACGCAAGGCCATATAGTGGCTGTATTCTTCCCCATCGAGCTTCTTGAGCTTGCTCGACATCGAACAGCCAGTGGCCAGCGAAAGGGTCAGCAAAGCGAGAATGATGCGCATCTGGGCCTCCATGATGGGGATGCCTAACCGTTAGCGGTTCCGAACGAGGGGAAATGATCGGGATGGATCGGTCGAAAGCAAAGACGAACGACTCACCCAACCTTTCCGCCCATCGGCGAGAACAATCAGCTGATGAGTCTCCGTTTTATCGGTGACCAATACTTCGGCCCCCTCGTGCAGAACAAACAAAGAGACCCCTGCTGGACCGAGCGCACTCCGCACATCAACCTCTTCCGCCACCACAACCGCACCTTGACGACTGTTGATGGCATCGAAGGTGGATACGGAAAGCAAAAGACCCACAGCCGCGGCCAGACCGGCCACCCACCGCGCCGCAGAAGAAACACCCCCAAGGCTTCGCACCATACGAATACGGCCCCATACAACGATCCAACCAGCGAACGAAAAGGCAATGGAAGCCACGATACCGGTCTCAAGTGGGGCCAATTCAGACTGCCAAAAGAACACGCCACGATGGACCACCGGCGGATCCACCCGATCCGTAAACTGTGCCCGAACGTGGTCGAGATTGGCCGCGATGTCACCATTACGAGGTGCCAACAACAGCCCTCTTCTCCAGGCCGCAGCGGCCTCGCCCATATGACCCAAACGATACAGACCGTTCCCAAGCGCATGGTAAACCGCAGGATCGCGCCCTCCCGCCTCGACGGACACAGAGAGAGACTCAACCGCAGTACTCGAATCGCCATTCCGCAACGCTGTAAGCCCCTCTTGAAATGCTCCATCACCCGAGGCTGAACACCCCAAGAGCACCATCAGCCAAATCCAGATCATTTGCCCTCCACGAACCGGCGGACACGCTGTTCCAGATCCTGGGCATCACCACCGCCATACCGGACTCGATCCAGATCTGCGTACAGGTCTCGGGCCAGATCACCCAACGATTCGGCCTGCTCGGCATCCACCGACGGAGCCGGCACTCCAAGCCTCAACCCAGCCGCTTCCCTAAAGATGTCTTCGAGGATGGACAATCGTTCTGATTCAGCGGATGGCAAGGTGCGCAGTCTCCGCTTGAGTTCGACCCGCGGGTCAACCGTTCGGTTTTGCACCCACCCCCAACACGACAGCAAAAACCATCCCAACAGGGGAACTGATGGAAGAGCGGTAAGAAGAGGCAGGGATGCCACAAGCGTACGATCTCCGACCGGACCGTGTACGGACACAGGAAGGATGTCCTCGTCGAGCGACGCCACCGTCTCACGCGAATCCGCACCCGCGTTCGCAAAGCTCGCGACCTCTCCCGCACCTTCCTCGCCCGGGAGCACCATTAAGCGCACCGACTGCGTGCGAATCGAAACATACGACTCTTGCACCGGATCATACGTCTGGATTTCGATGGGAGGAATCGTAAGCGGACCCGCCACCTCGGGGACCACCGCGCGGCGGACGGTCATCTGCGACCGGAATCGGCCATCCAAAACCCGGGTACCGATCTCTGGAGCATCGTCGTACACCCGAAATCCAGCATCATTTGGCGCAGCAGGCAAGGTGTAGCCCGCGAGTGTGCCATCCCCGGCAATGGTCAACTCTAAGGTGACCGACTCGCCGAGCTTGATGACATCTTGTCCGGCCTTCATTCGAACCTTGAACTGACCCACCAAACCGCTGAATTTGGGGGGCTGCCCCTCACTGGGCAAGCCCGCAATCTCGAGGGTTACCGGTTCCGTTGAGTAGGCGCGCGTCTCAGTGTTTCCGCGAATTCCAAACGGCGAACCTGCAAACAAGTCATCCACAGGACGTCGACTGCGACGCTTTCGCTCCGTACGAAACTGTGCGGTCACAGTGGCGGGCGGAATCACATGTTGACCCGTCCCGGCCGCCACCAACGGAACCTCGATGGTCTGAACCGTGTATGGCCTTCCATCTTGAACCATCTGGTATTCGCGCTGGGCAGCCTCAGCATGAACCTCTTCCACCAATCCTGGGAACTCCGGGCGACCCCACCGCGCATTGACCACCGGCTTGTCGTGTTGAAACTGAAACCGGTACACAATCACCTGACCCAGCACTGGCGTTTCATCGGTGACAGTGGCCATCACGGGCGCACCTCCCTGATCCGCAGGAGGAGCGCCGACTTCGATTCGAATTGGACCGGCGGAGAGCGTTTCACCATCCACCACCAACTGCACCGGACCCACGGTCCAGCTTCCTTCCTGGGTGGCGGCAAGCTGGTAGTTGTACTCTACGATTCGACTCGACTCGAAGTTCACGATCACATGCCGCTGACTTTGGCCTTGATACTGTGCGAGAAGACCTTCTCCTGCTGGGATCTCTGGCGCCCCTGAAGAACGGCCATTGATCACCTGCAACTGCAAAGGCACCGCCTGACCGACCACCAATTCACGGGTGTCGATCTGTAAGGCGAGTTCAGCGGCCAAGGCGGCGGGTATGAGTGCAAGAATCACCAGTCTTTACCCCCCTTACTTCCCGGGTCGATCACCACCCGAGGGTCGCCTTCCTCCACCGCATCAAACATCCGTTCAGCCTCTTGTTCTGAGATCTCGCCCACCTCTACTGGTGGCGACGCTGGACTTCCCGTATCCCCACTCGACTCGTTGGGCTCTGATGGTTCGGGCGGCTCGGGAGCGGAACCTGTATCGTCAGCAGGCGGTGGTTTTGGAGGCTCGCGGGTCCCATCATTTTGCGGAGCAGCCGTGTCATCCGATGGGGGCTGTTCCTCCGAATTCTCCTGGTTGTCTCCGTCCTGATCCTGTGGCGGCGGATCCTCTCCCAATCGTTGTTGAATCTCGGACTGAACGGCAGCAGCATTCTTCTTCGCCGCTGCATTGTCAGGATGATCCTGCAGCACCCGCTGCCATGCTTCCAAGGCATGGGTCAGCCGACCACCCCGATACGCCGCCAGTCCGCTGTTGTAGCGTGTTCTGGCCTTGGCTTCGGCATCTTGACTGCGGTCGGCCACCGAGCGAAGCACCTCCTCCGCCTCATTGAATCGACCTGCCTTGAACAAGGCGGAACCCAACCGCTCCGCCAACGCCATATCGTCTGGACTTGCCACCTGTTCCGCCGACAAATCAGCAATACTCTGTGGGGCGGCCTGGGCCACCGGAGTCGTCAACATCATGCCCATCAACACAATCACAGCCGCACCACGACCACGCACAGCGAATGCCAGCAAAGCCAACACCCACGCCATGCCCAACGGCCACTGATACCGCTCCAGCCAAACTTTTTCTCGGCGAACCATCTGCTCACCGCGCTTCAGTTTGCCAACGATTTCGTCGGCATAAATGGCACGGATATCTGCCGATCCAGCCACAGATCGGACATACGCACCCTGCCCAATCTCGGCGACTTCTTGCAGCACATCTTCGCCCAGTCGGGTCAGCACCAACGCTCCAGATTCATCTTTCTTGAATCCACCACCCGACAACGGAATGGGGGCGCCATCGACGGTACCCACTCCCATAGCGAAGATGCGCACTCCGTCTTCGATGGCGGCCTCGGCGGCAAGAGGTGCCTGACCCAACTGGTCCTCACCATCGGAGATAATAATCATCGCGCGATCCGCCTCTCCCGCCGGTCCCAAAACAGTATGAGCCTCTCGAATTGCTGCCCCCAGGTCACTGCCCTGGGACCGGAGTGTTCGCGTGTCCGACTTGCGGGTCATACTGCGAAGTGCGTTGTAATCCAGCGTGAGCGGCATCCGGGTGTATGCGCCTCCCGAAAACAACACCAGGCCCACCCGATCTCCCTGCAGCAACTCAGAAAGATCCATCACTTCACGATGCGCACGCTCCATTCGACTCGGCGAAACATCCTCCGCATTCATCGATAAAGATGTGTCCAACACCACAACGACGTTGAGACCTTCTTGCTTGAGCTCAGTCCAACGAAAACCCCACTGTGGCTGGGCCAATGCGACCAAAATTAGACTGACCGCACACCACATCAGTACCAATCTTCGGCGATTCCGCGAACGGCTATTGATGCCGACAGATGCCTCAATCAACGGCCCCAACGATGCGAGTGCTCGGGAACGTGAACGAAGTGCGATCACAATCAACAGGGCCAACACAGGCAACACCCAAACCAACACCACCCATTCGGGTGCACCCCAGTTCATGGAAGCCTCCGAAGCCAGGTCTCGCCAAGCAGCGTGGAACACAACAAGAGAATCAAGCCAAGAATGGCCGCCGGCTGAAATTTTTCTTCGCGATGCACATACACTCGCGCTTCGGCAGTGGTCTTCTCCAAGGCGTCAATGGTCGCATATACCTCTTGTAAAGCCCGGGTATCTGACGCCCGAAAATACCGGGCATCCGTCTGCTCGGCAATGGCACGAAGAGTGGGTTCATCCAAGTCCGAACGCCGCCGAGTAAACAAGCCCAACAGACCACCTTGACCGCCCCCATCCTTTGATCCGACCCCGATTGTATAGATCCGAACACCCAAGGTATCGGCCGCTTTTGCCGCGACGATGGGGTCGACCTTGCCCGCATTGTTGTGACCATCTGTGAGCAGAATCATCACACGACTTTCTGCATTCAACTCTTTGAGGCGTTTCCCACCGACCGCTATTGCATCTCCGATGGCCGTCGAACGGCTTCCAGCCATTCCGATATCGACCTGCGATAGCATCGAAGCCAGCGCATCGTGATCGAGTGTCAGCGGTACCTGCGTAAATGCTTCCTCTCCGAAAATCACAAGGCCCACCCGATCATCGGGCCGACCTTCAACGAATTGAGCAATCACCGTCTTGGATACATCCAGCCGGCTCGCGGCTCGACCACCCACGACAAAATCTTCAGCCTCCATCGAACCCGACGTATCCAAAACAATCTGAATATCGATGCCTTCTCGTTCCACCACACGCTCGCGGTCAACCAACTGAGGACGCGCCAGGGCCACCGTCAGCGCCATGAGGGCCAAGCTGCCGATCAGGGGGGACGCCAAGGCAGCCCAAACCCGGAAACTGCGCGTATATGTCACCGCCCCCAAGGAAGAAAACCGAACCCGAGAACCCCGCCGCAGCCATGGAACCAGCACAGCGAGTGGCAGCCCCAAGAGCCACAATGGTGTTCCAAACTCAAGCACCGTCACCCCCGGTGACCGTGGCGCGAGGTCGGGTCGCATCAATGATTCCCTCAAAGTCTTTGTCGAGGGTCGCAAAGAAGTCTTCTCCCCCGCCTTCTCGAGCAAACTTCAGTCGATCCGTCGCATCCAAAATGCGCTGCACACGCATGCGGGCCTCAATGTCGAACTCCACCCCATCAAAGCCGTGGTGTTCAAAGTGTTTCAAAATCTCATTGGTCGTAGCCCGGGTGGCCGGTACACCCGCTTTGGCCTCAATGTATTCCCGCAACACCATCGATAAACGGATCGCAAGCGGATGATCTTCTGTGACCTGCGCCCGGGCATCGGCCCAGGCCCCTTGAGCCACAATATGGGCGGGAATCGGTGGAGGGAGAACAACCGGACGGCTCTTGAGTTTTCGACGAATAAACCAAATCAGCGCCATCAGTCCCAATACAGCCAATGCCGTCAACACCATCCATCGGTACGGGGGCGGCGATACAGGAGGCGCCACAGCAAACCCATCCATCGGGCCACCTGTGGGCCCTTTCACCCCGATATCGACAAACAACGGTAAGGACTCAAACGTACGTTCTTGGTCACCGGGGCCACGGCCATGACCTTCCGACGTGCCCACTACATAGCTTCCGTCCGGTCCAGACAATGCGTAGCGCCATGTTCGCACCGCGCGGTCATCAATCTGAACAGGGCCTTCTTCGTTGACCAACTGAACCTCGAGACCATCGGCAAAGGGAATCCCAGGCTGAACGTCCCAACCTGTGGATGACCAGGACTTCACGTCCACCAAAACGGGCTCTCCCGCAGCCACCTTGGCCTCGACCGCAACCACCGTCACGTCCGCTTGCGGAGGTGCCAAGGCAGGCAACACATCGCCACCCAAGCAAGCCATCACCAACAGAAACAGCATCATCGGCCATGCTCCAGTCGACGAAAGTGGCGAAGGAGATGCTGATACGGATCTTCATCCGTTCCCACCGTACTGACCCGAACACCCAACTTGCGAAGGCTTCTCATGCGCGTGTCGACGGAAGCCCGACCCGCCAATGTCGACGAATCCACCAACACCCGGGCACCGGTTTCGGCATCTTCCATTTCCACCAAGCCCACGGACGGCATGGCGGCCTCCATCGGGTCGTGTACAACAAAGGTGTTCACCCGATGACGTCGGGCCAGAATCGCCAGTTCACGCTCAAAGGGACTGTCAGAGATAAAGTCCGACAACACACAAATGACCGACCGGCGGCGAAGGTGTTTACCCACCTCTTCCAAAGCGCCGGCAAGATCCGTACGCCGCCCCTGTTCGGACCGCTCAAAGGCAGAACGCATCACAGCCCACGCATGGCCACGAGACTTCCTCGGAGGAAGGAATGTCTCGACCTTGTCCGTGAAGCTCATCAGCCCCACCTGGTCTCCATTTCGAATGGCGGCATATGCAAGCGCACCAGCCAAGCGAGCAATCTGTAGCCGCTTGTCGGTCCGACCATCCTCACCACCCGAACCAAACGCCACGGAGCCGGACACATCCAGCACCAACTGTAAACAGAGCTCGCGCTCTTCGCGGAACTCCTTGATGTGGGGGGCGTTCATTCGCGCCGTGACATTCCAGTCGATGTGACGAACATCGTCTCCCGGAACATAGGGGCGCACTTCCTCAAACTCCATCCCACGCCCACGGAAGGCGCTCCGGTACTCTCCAGCAAAGGGTGAATCCACCCGCCGGCCCGCTTGGATGTGCAGCCGTTTAAGCTGCTTGAGTTCTTCTGGTGTCAGCATGGGCTAGGGCGTACGCACGCGCTCGAGAACCTTCACAATGGCATCATCGGGGCCGATCCCATCCGCCTCTGCCTCGTAGCTCAGCATGATCCGATGCCGAAGGACATCCGGCGCCATCGCTTTGACATCATCCGGAGTCACATACCCGCGCCCCCCTGCCAAGAACGCATGTGCACGCGCGGTGGCAGCCAAAGCAATCGTGGCCCGCGGACTCGCACCGACTTCAATCAGTCGAGATACATCGGCCACTTTGGCATCGGTCCGGGTCGCACGAACCAAATCTACGATGTACTCCTCCACCACCCGTTCCATCCGAATCTGAGCCACAGCAGCCCGAGCCGCCTCGAGATCTTCCATACTCGCCACGCCGTCCAATACCGGTGTTTCTCCAGCTGTACGACGAAGGATCTCTGCCTCATCCGATCGGCTTGGATAGTCGATTCGAACCTTCATCAAGAACCGATCCGACTGAGCCTCTGGGAGTGGATAGGTTCCCTCCTGCTCAATCGGGTTTTGGGTCGCAAGGACCATAAATGAAGCGGGCAGTGGGTGAGACTGTCCATCGAGTGTGACCTGACGTTCCTGCATGGCCTCCAAGAGGGCGGACTGCACTTTGGCGGGCGCACGATTGATTTCGTCCGCAAGCACTATGTTGGTGAAAATGGGCCCCTTGTGCGTGGAGAAGGTCCCCTCTTTGGGACTGTACACTTGGGTGCCAAGCAGATCAGAGGGGAGCAAGTCCGGCGTGAACTGGATGCGCTTGAAGTCGAGCTTCAAGGCAGAAGCCAGCGCCTGTACCGCCGTGGTTTTAGCCAGTCCAGGAACACCCTCAATAAGTACATGACCGTTGGCCAACAGTCCGATCAGAAGGCGATCAACCATGGACTCTTGACCCACGATGACCCGGGCAATCTCCGCACGAACCCGATCAACAACGGGCTTTACCCGGGCAATCTCAGCTTCAATATCGGTAACAGATGTGGCTTCAGACATGTCGACTCCGCAAACAGGGACATCGCCATATCACCCAGCACCATTGATTCAAGCCAGATCAGGCCCGTTCGTCACAGAAATCAACTGGTGAGACGATCCCAGAATTCACGAAGAAAACCCTTGTCCACCACGTTGGCATCCTGAAGCTCAGCCAATTCACGCAGAAGCTCTTCTTCTCGCGGGCTCAGCGCCGTCGGAACACTGACCACCACTTGAACGAATTGACTGCCCACACCACGCCCATCTAAACGTGGGGCGCCATGACCATTCAATTGGAAAATCTTGCCCGATGGCGTGCCGGCAGGAATATCAATATCGGTTTCGCCGCTCACAGTGGGAACCTTCACATCCGTTCCCAAGCATGCCTGCGCGTAGCTCATGGGAAGTTCACAAAAGATATCTGGGCCGCGACGCTCGAAAAACTCATGGTCCTGCGCGACCACCTCAACATACAGGTCGCCCGGTGATGCCCCCTCACGCCCGTCGTTGCCCCGCCCACTAAGGCGCAGCACCTGCCCGGACTCAATCCCCGCAGGGACTGTCACGGTCAGCTTATCCGTGACCCCTTCCGTTCCGCGTCCATCACATGCCTTGCACGGGTGGCGAACCACTTGCCCTCGGCCGTGACAACCAGGACAAACCGTCCGGATTCGCAGAAACATCTGAGACTGAATGACTTCGCCTACGCCACCGCAAGTCTCACACTTTTCAGGCTCTTGGCCAGGCTCAACGCCGGTTCCCGTACACGGATCGCACTGACCCGCACGTTCGACAGTGATCTCCTGCTGACAGCCATGGACAGCGTCCATAAAGTCCACAACCAATCGAATATTCAAGTCTGACCCGCGTCGCGCTCGACGTCCGCCGCCTCGACCACCACCGCCGCCAAACCCAAACAGATCACCGAACATATCGCCAAAATGAGAGAAGATCTCATCTGCATTACTGAAGCCAGGATTGACCCCAGCACCATGCAAACCCTGATGACCGAACCGGTCATAAGTAGAGCGTTTTTCTGAGTCTGAAAGCACCGAGTACGCCTCGGATGCTTCCTTGAACAACGACTCGGCCTCCGGATTATCCGGGTTGCGGTCGGGGTGATGCTTCATCGCAAGCTTGCGATACGCTTTCTTGATTTCGGCATCCGAAGATTCACGGGAGACCCCGAGCACCTCGTAATAATCCCGTGGTGAACTCATGAAGGATCCCTCGTGTCTTCACCTGGCCCTGGGGCTCAGGCTTCCTCGAACTCGGCGTCGATGACATCATCGCCACCGTCGTCATCATCGGCACCACTGTCGGCTTGTCCGCCCGCTGCAGCGCCGCCAGGAGCGGCGTCATCTGTGTTCTGGTAAGCAACCTCAGCCAACTTGTGGCTTGCTGCCGTGAGGGCCTCAAAAGCAGCCTTGATGCCATCTGCATCATCGGTATCGAGTGCTTCCTTGGCCGCTGTAAGGGCCGTCTCGACATTCTCTACCTCACCGGCTGGCAGCTTCTCTTTGTTTTCAGAGAGCACCTTCTCAGTCTGGTAAATCAAGTTGTCGAGTTGGTTGCGATTTTCGATGACATCCCGGCGAGCCTGATCGTCCTGCTCGTTGGCTGCAGCCTCAGCAACAAGATTCTCAACCTCATCCTCAGACAACCCGGAGGAGCTCGTGATCGTAATTTTTTGTTCGCGACTGGTCGCCTTGTCCTTCGCCGACACATTCAGGATCCCGTTTGCATCGATATCGAACGACACCTCTACCTGTGGAACCCCGCGGGGGGCTGCAGGAATGCCATCCAAGCGGAAGGTACCGAGCAATCGGTTGTCCTTCGCCATGGGACGTTCCCCTTGGTAGACGTGCACATCGACTGCCGTTTGGTTGTCGGCCGCAGTGGAGAATGTCTCCGCCTTCTTGGTCGGAATGGTCGTGTTTCGCGGAATCAGAACCGTGTTCACACCACCAAGTGTCTCCAATCCCAGAGAAAGAGGCGTCACATCGAGAAGCAGCAAGTCCTGCACATCTCCCGACAGCACACCACCCTGAATCGCGGCACCAACGGCCACAACCTCATCGGGGTTTACCGAATGGTTGGCGCCCTTGGCGAACAACTTCTCAACCTTCTCCTGAACCAACGGAATCCGTGTGGAACCACCCACCAGGATGACCTCATCAATCTCCGCAGGACTCACGCCCGCATCCTTGATGGCCTTTCGGCATGGTTCAAGTGTGCGCTCAATGACCGCATCGATCATCCGCTCAAACTGACTGCGCGTAAGGGTCTCCACAAAGTGCTTGGGACCTGCAGCATCCGCCGTCAAGAACGGAAGGTTGATTTCAGACTGTTGCTTGGTCGAAAGCTCAATCTTGGCCTTCTCTGCCGCATCCTTGAGGCGCTGAAGAACCATCGGTTGACCCGCAACATCAATGCCACTGTCTTTCTTGAAGGATTCGATCATCCATTCAATCAAAACCCGGTCGACGTCGTCACCACCGAGGTGGGTGTCTCCGTTGGTCGATTTCACTTCAACAACCGAGTCTCCAACTTCGAGAATCGAAATATCGAAGGTACCGCCACCAAAGTCGAAGACCGCAATGATCTGGTCTTCTGTTTTGTCGAGACCATAAGCCAGGGCTGCAGCCGTCGGCTCATTGATGATCCGCTTCACATCAAGGCCCGCAATCTTGCCCGCATCCTTGGTTGCTTGGCGCTGTGCATCGTTGAAATATGCCGGGACAGTGATGACCGCCTCGGTGACTTCTTGGCCCAGGTACCGCTCAGCTTCGCGCTTGAGCTTCTGCAGGATCATCGCCGAGATTTCTGGCGCTGAATACTGCTTGTCATCGATTTGAACACGCGGTTGGCCGCCATCGGCACGCACAACCTTGTAGGTCGACATCGAAGTCTCAGACTCGCACTCATCAAACTTTTGACCCATGAAGCGTTTGATCGAAGAAACCGTCTTTTCCGGATTGGTGATGGCTTGGCGCTTGGCCACAGACCCCACCAACCGCTCACCATCTTTGCCGAATCCGACAACCGATGGTGTGGTGCGATTTCCTTCTTCATTGACGATCACGGTGGGCTTGTCGCCCTCCATTACGGCCACCACAGAGTTTGTGGTTCCAAGGTCGATCCCGATGATCTTACCCATGCTTCCTCCGGCGCCTTCTTGGGCGCTCCCAAATTATGGAGATTAAAACCGAACTATTGAAAAACACATCCCCGACGGCCTTTCAAAGCACCGGCAAACTAATCGCCCTGCGATTCTCGGCAACCCGATCATTCCCGTCTATTTGCAGCGCATTGACGCTACCAAGCCCGAATCATCGTGACACCAATGTCGCGAATTAAGTAAATAGAAACGCATACCCAACCGCTAAGTGATTGGAATTGCGTAACTACGACACTTGGCACGCAGGTTGCATTCCCTACTACCGAACCCAAATCAACATCTTTCTATCAACGTCCGTGCCCGACAACTTGGGATGTTGAGTTGGGTTTGGGGTGGCCGAACAATTCTGTTTGCCCCACCTCTACCTCTCGCCCCCTGGTCTTCCAGGGGGCATCTTCATATGGGGCTGAATGCTTGACAGAAGGCCGCCACAAGGTAACTGACTGCCCGCTACGCCCGTGGGGGGTCCAAAGCACACCATCGTGTATCGATGGCTCCTCACATTTTATTGTTCACACACACACAGGGTTTCATCCATGAACTTCCGTCCCTTGTACGACCGCATTCTTGTCAAGCGCGTCCAAGCTGAAGAAAAGACTGCCGGCGGACTAATCGTCCCCGATTCTGCCAAAGAAAAACCCCTCGAAGCACAGGTGATTGCCGTCGGTTCTGGCCGTCAACTTGGGGATGGAAGCGTTCGCGAGATCAGCCTGAACGTGGGTGACGTCATCCTGTTCGGAAAGTACACAGGCGACGAAATCAAGCTCGAAGGTGAAGAACACATCATCCTCCGAGAAGAAGACGTCTTGGCCGTTGTCGAAGGCTGACCCCCCCCGCTTTTTATCAATTTGTCTCTTAAACGCTCGCGTGCAACGCAGGAGAAGCCATGCCCGCCAAGGAAATCAATTTTCGTGAAGATGCCTGGTCTGAGGTTCTTAAGGGTGTCAACACCCTCGCCTCAACCGTCAAAGTCACCCTCGGTCCCAAGGGCCGCAACGTCGTGCTTGAGAAAAGCTTCGGCGCACCGGTTGTCACCAAAGATGGTGTAACGGTCGCCAAGGAAATCGAGCTGCCAAACAAGTTCCAGAACATTGGTGCACAGATGGTCAAGGAAGTCGCTTCCAAGACCTCCGATGTCGCCGGTGACGGAACCACGACGGCCACAGTTCTCGCTGAAGCCATCTACGCCCATGGTGCCAAGATGGTCGCTGCGGGTGCAAACCCGATGGATCTCAAACGCGGTATCGATGCCTCTGTGAAAACACTGCTCAGCGCATTGACCGAGCTCTCTCGGGAGACCACTGATGCAGCCGAGATCGCCACCGTTGGTACCATCTCCGCAAACGGTGATGAAGAGATCGGCGGAATCCTCGCCGAGGCCATGGGCAAGATCGGCATGGACGGCGTCATCACTGTCGAAGAGGCCAAAGGTCTTAAGACAGAGCTAGAGATTGTCGAAGGCATGCAGTTCGACCGCGGTTATCTCAGCCCGTACTTCATTACCGATGCGGACCGTATGGAAGCCGTACTCGAAGATGCATACGTGCTGGTTCACGAGAAGAAAATCTCGAACATGAAGGATCTGCTTCCTGTGCTGGAGAAGGTCCACCAGGCCAACAAGCCTTTGCTGATTCTGGCTGAAGACATCGATGGCGAAGCACTCGCAACCCTCGTTGTAAACAAGCTCCGTGGCAACATGAACGTGGTCGCAGTCAAGGCGCCTGGCTTCGGAGATCGCCGCAAGGCCATGCTCGAAGACATCGCAATCCTGACAGGCGGCAAGGCAATCATGGATGATCTCGGCATCAAGTTGGATGGATTGTCCGTCGATGATCTCGGTACGGCTCGCCGCATCGTGATCTCCAAAGACAACACCACCATGGTCGATGGCGCAGGTTCTTCAGACGCTGTTCGGGCCCGCGTGAAGCAAATCCGTGGACGCATCGAAAACACCACTTCCGACTACGACCGTGAGAAGCTCCAAGAGCGGCTCGCCAAGCTTGTCGGTGGTGTGGCCATCATTCATGTCGGCGCAGCCACTGAGATCGAGATGAAAGAGAAGAAGGCCCGCGTAGAGGACGCCCTCAACGCGACCCGCGCTGCAGCAGAGCAAGGTGTCGTCCCTGGTGGCGGTGTCGCACTCATCCGCGCCATGAGCGCCCTGGACGATGTGAAGCTCGACGGCGACGAAGCCTTCGGTGTGAAGATCATTCGGGACGCGATTCAAGCACCTCTGCGGGCAATCTCTGACAACGCTGGACTGGACGGTACCCTCGTGGTCGACAAGGTCAAGAATGGCGAGGGAAGCTTTGGCTTCAACGCGGCTACAGAGACCTATGGCGACATGTTCGAGATGGGCGTCATTGACCCCACCAAGGTGGTTCGGACCGCGCTGCTGAACGCAGCTTCCGTGGCAAGCCTCCTCCTCACCACCGAGGCCATCATCGCCAACAAGCCTGAGAAGGCTCCCGCTGGCGGCGGCGGCGGCGGCGGCGGTGGAATGGGCGGCATGGGCGGCATGGGCGGCATGGGTGGAATGGGTGGAATGGGTGGAATGGGCGGCATGATGTAGCCCCACCCGGCTCACGCAATATTAAAAGCGCCCGCCCTGTCTTCAGGGCGGGCGCTTTTATATAGGGGACGGTTATGGGCGCACAACGGAGATTGATCGTGCAGATTCCACATCCAACACAGCGCTGGGCCCGTATTCTTGCAGCCCTCTTCAGTGGTGGTTGCTTGATGCTGGTGGCCCCTCCCGCCAATCTATGGTGGCTTCACTGGTTTTCATGGGTTCCACTGCTGTGGGCACTTCACCCTGGCACCGTAAAAAGTAACTTCCGACTTGGGTACTTTGCCGGTTGGTTCGGCATGTGCTCAATTTTCTTCTGGGTGGTGGAAACCGTCCAGCGTTTTTCCAGCCTGAACCTTCCCCTGTCATTCCTCATCTTGGGGTTGTTCGCGACCGCCTTCGGCCTGTACTACGCCGTCACATGGGGCACTGCGATGTGGTTCCGTAAGCACTTTGGCTCACTTTGGGTATTCCTGACCCCAGCCATGCACGTCGCCATGGAGAACCTCAGCCCAGCGCTCTTTCCCTACTACGAAGGTGTGACTCAATACCGAGTGCCTGCGATGTTTCAGCTGGCAAGCGTGACCGGATCAATGGGCCTCACGTACCTCCTGTTCATGGTGAACTGTATTCTCGCGGAGGGGCTCTTTCGCACCATGGAGTCCAGACCTCAGAACCGACGCCTGTATGCCATCGCCATCGGGCTCGTCTGTGCGAACCTGGCCTTCGGAACCTGGCGACACGGTGCAGTAGAGGACGAATTGGCCCAAACCCGTACCATTGATGCGGCCATCGTACAGTTTGACACCACCATGGAAAAACGCATGGAGGAGAATGTTTGGGAACAAATCGACGGGTGGATGTCTCGCACAGCCAAAGTGCTCGATGACAAACCAGACTTGGTCGTATGGCCCGAAGGCTCCGTCCACGTCAATCCCAATTCGGAACGACGCTACCGGAAACTAGAGGGTCATTCTCCTCGTACATTCTTTGAGGAGTATGCCCAAACTGGAAACTTCCACCTGCTCTTGGGTGGAGGCACCTTGGAGCGGGGACGAAACCCAGACGGCAGCAAATGGCGCAAGGCATACAACTCCGCCTACAGCTTCACCCGCGATGGAAAGCTCGATCTCCGATACGACAAAATGGTCCCGCTCCCTTTCGGAGAGTACATCCCTCTTGCAGACACATTTCCGTGGCTTCGCGGGATTGTACAGGGCCCTGGAGACTTCCGGAAAGGGAAGGTCGCCACCGTTTTCAAAGCCAAAGATTCGGATGGAAATGAGTACAGCTATTCGACCCCCATCTGCTACGAAGGCATCCTAAACAGCGCGATGAAGCGATTGTCCAACGTTGATCTGTTCGTCAACATCACCAACGACGCTTGGTTCGGCGATACCGGATGCCCGCATCAACACGCCATGCTGACGGCCGGCCAAGCTGTGCAATGGGGGCGACCGTTGCTCCGCATTGCCTACACGGGAATCTCCTGGGTCGTCGAGCCACACGGAGACATTCTGTACGAAACCTTGCCCTTCTCTGAAGTCGCTACAGTCGAACAAATCCGACTGGGGTCGATCGACACTGTGTATCGCCGAGGAGGATGGATCTTTCCATATCTGTGCTCCCTTGTGGCCATTGGCGCCGTTTTCATCGGACGGCGACGACGAGATAACCACCAAGAAGAGTAGACCGTGGCACACTGAGCGCATGCGACAGATGTGGACATGGACCCTTGTGCTGGCCTGCGGAACAAAAGATCCGCCGCCATGCCAAGAGTGGACGCTCAACAAACCGTCCTCTGGCGTCACCATTTCATTGAGCCGACCCGATGGGCCCAACATTGACCTCGAGGCGGTGATTCCTCAACAAGGGCAGGCCCAAGACGGTGCGGGAACCGCCATCTTTGTCCACGGGGGGTGGAGCCCTGTACAGATTCCACTGACGAATGATTCCGTGACCTTGAGAACCGATATGGGGTTCACAACCCTCTATCCAAACCTGGGGCGAAACGATGCGCGAGGTGAACCCTCTCGGGCCATTCTCGCGCGTGTTCTGCAATACGCAAACGGAGACATCGCGGACACCAGTGATTGCACCCTCGATGAACGCATACCCGATGGACGAGCCGAACCCGTTGTGTTGGCGGGGTTCTCCAATGGAGGAAACCTTGCGTGGGCCACAGCGGGAGATGTAAACCAACCCATTCCTCGTCTCGACGGTATCGCCACCTTCGAGACCCCCATCTCCAGCCAACTCATTGTCGGAGAAACAGGAACCGAGAGACACCCCAACCCACGGTTTAAGTCGGAAGACTGCACATTCGACACCACAGGCTCTGTCAACTGTGCGTTCGACTACACGCCTCTTTTCGCGGTGCCCTCTTCAGAATGCAGCGAAACCAACCGGTGTCTCTTTATCGATATCGATGAATCGGACAGCCTCACAGAGGCCGATGTTCAGCTCGGAGGGGTCTGGGATCCCGTTCAGGAGGCCACGGTGTATTCCGTGCCCGCGACGATTGCGGCGGAAGAATATGGACGCTTGCCGGAAGCAACACTGGCCTCCAATGATGCATACTTATTTTGGGAACAACGCGAAGCGCCCCAGTCCATGAGATCCGCGGTTGAGCGGTTTCCTAATCTTGCGGGAATTGCGACGGGTACAGAAATCGATCATGTACTGAACAATCTAGATCGCGCAATTCATGTGATCGGCATGGTTCACGCAATGGAACATTCCGGCATCCAGTGGGCAAAATTACACCCCGATCCAAAGTACCTCGCGGACATTCATGGATCGGGCGAAAACTGGGCCGATATTCCGCCCAATATCGGCGTCCGAATCGAAGACACCGAATGGCCCATGGAACCCGAAGATGGTCCCACAATACGGGGCACCGACTATCTGTCCGCCGCGATTGCCGAACTTATTGACAGGTCAAGAACAATGGGCGACTCTGCTGACCACTAAAATGAGTGGGTTCGACAATCATTGACAGAAAACCATTGCCAAGGGCGTTCGGTTGCCCTACTTTATTTATGGAAGCAAGAATACTGTTTCCGGGAAAGAACCAGTCCCCCCCGCCGAGTCCACACTCATTACGTCTCAGCGTCTCCTCCATCTTATGCGGTGAGGAATCGGAAGGGGGGGGCTCTTTTTTTTGCCCAAACGCATCACGCACTGGTGACGATGTGGGCATCAAGTGAATATGGGACTTACATGGTTCCACGTATGTACGCCCAGGCTGCCTTGGTTGTTGTGTGCTGCGCCCTGTTTGGGTGTGCACAAGATGTACAATTAAAGACGAAAGTCCCCGCCAAAAGTCCATCCAGTAAATGGTCTCGTACACTCGATCGCATCTCGACCGCCGATGGAATCCGCTACGATCTACTCAAGCGGAAACGACGACGGCTCAATCAATATGTGGCTTGGGTGGGCGAGCACGGACAACACACAGATGGGTGGTCTGAGTCCAAAGAAGACAAGCGGATTGCACACCTTGTGAATGCCCACAATGCCATTGTGCTCCACAATGCTCTCAGGCTGAAGTTGCCTCAAAGTCCCGACGACGTCTCCATCGGAATGTATCGCTGGAGTGAGGGCGGATTTTATTGGGGGAGTCGGTACCGACTGGATGGGGAATGGACCACAATTCGCCACATTGCGATTCATGACACGGTAAACCGATATCAAGAGCCTCTGCTGTGGTTCGCACTGTACGATGGGACACGGGATGCCCCGCCTCTGCGTTCATTTTCATCCAAGAGTTTGCAGAGTCAGCTTAAAAGCGCTGCCCGCTCCTTCATCAACTCCGATCGGGGTCTCGCAAAAACCGAGACTGGCTGGGCTGCAAATCCACTCTTTTTTCGCTACCAGGATGACTTCTTATTGTGGAGTCACGCCTCGACACTGTGTGAATGGATGCTGCCCTACGCAAAGGATGAACGAAAGACATGGCTGAACAATCAAGGCGACCAATGCGCACTTGAAAAACGACCCGCGGACCGCTCTTTGGCCATCGCGACCAAGCCAAAAGTCACCACTCAGCAACCCACCCTGACCACGCCTGACTGAAAAACATCGATCTGGCCATGGCCTTGGGTTAGGAAATCAGGCCACTGGATCAGGGGATCGAGATGCAACGAAACAAGCCACCATGGCTCAAGGTGCGAGCGCCAGGCGGCGAGCGGTACACCTGGATCAAACACCAAGCCCGAGAGCTTGGACTGCATACCGTATGTGAAGAGGCACACTGCCCCAATATCGGCGAATGCTGGAGCAGTGGTACCGCGACCTTTATGGTCATGAGCGACATCTGTACTCGAGGGTGCCGGTTTTGTGCGGTAAACACCAAACGGATTGGGCCACCACTCGATGAGGAAGAACCCGCCAAGCTCGCCCGAACCATCGCGGCCATGGCACTCGACTATGTGGTGGTCACCAGCGTGAACCGCGATGATTTAGAAGACCAGGGGGCCAAGCACTTCGCGGCCTGTATCGAAGCGATTCGGACGGAAAGCCCGGACACCATGATCGAAGTACTCATTCCAGACTTTCAAGGGCGAACTGATCTCGTTCAGTTTGTGATCGACGCCACCCCGGAGGTCATTGCTCACAACATTGAAACGGTGGAGCGTCTGACGCCCACCGTCCGCGATCCCCGGGCTGGATATCGACAAAGCCTCGACGTTCTTCATGCCATCAAACAATCCGACCCGGACCGCTGGACCAAGTCGAGCATCATGCTTGGCTTGGGGGAAACCGAGGAAGAAGTGGTGGCGGCCATGGCTGATTTACGGGCGGTTGGAACCGACTTTTTGACCCTTGGTCAATACTTGAAGCCCAGCAATAAGCACCTTGCTGTCGAAGAGTTCGTACCTCCCGCTCAATTTGATCGCTACAGAGAGTTGGGCGAAGGGCTCGGTTTCCGCTACATCGCGTCGGGACCCCTTGTGCGAAGTTCGTACAAAGCGGGCGAGTTTTTCATCCGTCAACAAATCCAAGACTCCCGTGAGGAGGCCCAAGCATGATTGGTGCCCAGAACATCGAGAAGGTTCTATCGGACGCAATGGACGCCAGTGATTCCATTCACCTGGTGGGCGAATCTCTCCCGCTGAGCCCCGTGTGCGGGGCTCTCTTGACCCGCTACCCAGAGCGCTGCCACCTACTCCCCGCAGCGGATTCAAGCCTGGTCGGGGTCGCAATCGGTCTTGCGTTGGCTGGAAAGACGCCCATCGTTGAGTTGGCTGGCCCCGAAGCCTTGTGGGGCGCACTGCAACAACTCGGACAGGAATCCGCCGCACTGACGGGAGAGTTCGCCGCAACGATGATTGTTCGCGTCCCAATGGGACCCGAAGCGATGGACCCCAGCCCACTGCTAAATGGTATGACTCACCTGCAGGTGGCGAGTCCGGCGAATGCTGCGGATGCGGGTGCCTTGGTCAAAACGGCTCTTGCTTCTCAAGGAATCACGGTTCTCCTCGAACCATTGGCCGTCCTCGGGGCTTCCGGTGGAACCGCTGGCATTGGTCACACGGCCCATGTGGTGGAAGAAGGCGAACATGTGAGCCTCATCGCTTGGGGACAGGGTGTCGATGCCGCCAAAAGTGCAGCCAAGACCCTGAGCAACGAATCCATCTCGGCTGAGGTCATCGATCTTCGCAGCCTCCAACCATTGGACACTGACACCGTCGCACGGTCTGTCAACAAGACAGGACGAGTGATCGTGGTCGGTGGGTCAAGCTCCATGCTGACCGAAACAATCCAATCTGCTTTTCTCCGACTGGAAAGTCCACCCGTTCAAGTGGGACAATCCGCCAACGCAATCGCATCCAAGGCCCGTGCGGCCGTGCAGTACTGACAAGGACAGAACCATGTACGTGTTCGAACTACCAGAAATTGGCGAAGGAGTCGTCGAGGGCGAGATCGTCCAGTGGCTCACCAATGTGGGTGAATTTGTCGATGTGGACCAGCCATTGTGCGAGGTCATGACCGACAAGGCCAATGTTGAAATCAGCTCGCCCAAGTCGGGTGTGGTCCGGGCCCTCCATGGCGACCCTGGAGACATTGTTTCCGTCCATTCACCGCTGGTAGATATTGATACCGCAGCCGATGCAGGATCCGCCACAACGGCCGCTCCGCCAAAGAAAGCTGCTGCACCCAAGAAAGAAGCGAAGAAAGACACACCGACCGCAAAACCGGCCGCAAAGACTGCAGCCCCCTCACCACCTGCACCGGCGCCCGTCGCGGCCATGCCGGTCAAGACAAGCGGCAAGACGTTGGCAACTCCTGCGGTTCGCTCCTATGCCCGTGAGAGTGGGTTGGATTTGGCCACAGTGCCTGGCTCCGGTAAAGATGGCCGCGTCACCAAGGCCGATATTGACGCCTTCTTGAGTCAGTCTTCGGCCATCAAGGCCCCAGCCGCGCTCGCATTCTCATCGGTTCAGGCACCCGGCTACCCCCGGTCCGACGAAACGGTGAAAATCATCGGTCTGCGACGAAAAATCGCGGAAAAAATGGTGGAGTCCTACCGGACAATTCCGCACTTCACGTACGTGGAAGAAGTGGATGCGACCCGGCTGGTGGGGTTGCGAGGCGCACTGAAGGGAGCGGCCGCTGAAAAAGGGATCAAGTTGTCCTATTTGCCCTTCATTATGAAGGCGTTGGTCACCGTTTTTCGCGAGTTTCCGACAGTCAACGCAAACATGGATGAAGATGCATTCGCTCTCAATGTCCGCGGCGAGGTCAACATCGGAATCGCCACCGACACACCACAGGGACTCTACGTACCTGTGATCAAAAACGTGGAATCGAAAAGCATTTTACAGCTCGCGCACGAAGTGATCGACATCACAGAGCGTACCCGCAACGGTACCGCATCCATCGATGATTTCCGCGGCGGGACCTTTACCATCACATCGGTTGGAAACATCGGCGGGCGCTTTGCCACCCCGATCATTAACCACCCCGAAGTCGCCATCTTGGGCGTCAACCAGATCCACGATCGACCCATGGTCATCGATGGAGAAATCGTGGCCCGGAAGATGATGTACCTCTCACCATCGTTCGACCACAGGGTGATCGATGGAGCGGTTGGAGCGCGGTTTGTTGCGGCCCTGAAAGCCCTCCTTGAGACGCCTGAAGTGCTCCTCGTGGAGGGCCTGTGACGCTCTCTCTTGCTGAAGCCGAAGCGACCCTCAATGGTCTCTCTCCAACACCCTACCCCCTTCCTCTGGGACCCATGGCACCCGTCGTTGAAGGCGGATTCAAGGGCATGAAGAAGACCGATTGGGTGGTCACCGGTATGCGGGAGCGAATTGGAGCGGTCCTGCGTGGATGTAGCCCTGAACGGTTGGTCCATGGACACGCTGGTGCACGACCATACAAACTTGCACCGGTTTCTGATGCGCCTGGCACCCGCGCTCTTCACGCAGTCGGTCTCGCACTGGGCTCTCAAGCCCCTGTTCTGTGCTTCCTTGGTATGGCTTCCACCGCGAGTGGCGACTTCCACGAAGCACTCAACTCCGTCACCTTGACGGGTGCACAGGTGATTTTTTTGGTCACAGTCATGCCACTGAGCGACGATGCTCCGGTAGGCCGTCAACTGGCCACATCCCCCGTTGACCTTGCTGCGGCATTCGGCATTGAAGCCGTGCAGGTCGCACCCAAGGCCAAAGACATTCAAACTGCCGTCGCGAAAGCGAGAAAGAGCGGCAAACCCTCCCTGATCCAAGTCGAGTTGGAGTCACACGCATGAAAACCATGAAATACAATACTGTCGTCGTTGGGGCTGGCCCCGGTGGCTATCCCTGCGCAATCCGTCTCGGACAGCTTGGGGTCGAAACCCTGTGCATTGAGAAAGACTCTTGGGGAGGCGTCTGCTTGAATGTGGGCTGCATTCCATCCAAAGCGCTCATTACCGCTGGGAAGCAGATGGATGCCATTCGCAAAGCCGGAGCCATGGGTATTCAGGTCGGCGAACCGAGCATCGATATGGTGAAGCTCCAAGAATGGAAGCAAGGCATCGTGAACAAGCTGACGGGGGGTGTTTCACATCTGCTAAAAGCCAACAAGGTGGACACCCTCAAGGGAACGGCCACATTCACGGGGCCCAAAACGCTCGATGTTCAAACTGCCGATGGAATCGTCAAAGTTGAATGCGAAAACTTGGTGATTGCGACCGGTTCTCGCCCCATCGAAATCCCTGGCTTCTCGTATGCTGATTCCCGGATCTGTGACTCGACCAAAGCCTTGGCCCTCAACGAGGTGCCCAACCGCGTGGTGGTCATCGGTGGAGGCTATATCGGTCTCGAGCTGGGCCAGATGCTGCGCAAGGTTGGCTCGGAAGTCACGGTGGTCGAAATGGCAGACGACATCATGCCTGGCTTCGATCCAGACGTGGTGAAACTCCTCGGGCGAAAGCTCAAAAAGAGCGGCATCAAAGTGCTGCGCAAGACAGGAGCCAAGGGCTGGGAAGAAACTGAAGATGGCGCCATTGTGAAGGTCGAAGGACCCGATGGTACAGCCGAGATTGCCACCGACGTGATCTTGGTCACCGTGGGCCGACGTCCCAACACCGAAGGTCTCGAAGCCACCGGTGTCGAAGTGGGACCCCGAGGTCAGATTCCAGTGGACTCCCAACTGCGCACCAATGTTCCCGGAGTATTCGCCATCGGCGATGCCGCCCAAGGCCTGATGCTCGCGCACAAAGCCTCTCATGATGGCGAAATCGCCGCAGAAGTGATTGCTGGCCATGCCGCACACAACGATGCAAAGACGGTACCGGCTGTGGTGTTCACCGATCCAGAGATTGCGACCGCCGGCCTGATGGAACATGAGGCGAAAGCCGAAGGCTACGAAGTAAAGATCGGGAAAATGCCATTCGCAGCTCTCGGACGGGCCCTGACCACCAACGATACCGATGGTTTCTTTAAGGTCGTTCTCGATGCCGAAGATGACCGCGTCATCGGGGTGACCATCTGTGGGCCGCACGCTTCAGACTTGATCTCCGAATGTGCCCTGGCCGTTGAAATGGATGCTGAGGCACTCGATATCGGACTCACCATCCATCCCCACCCAACCCTGGGTGAAGGGGTAATGGAGGCCGCCAAGGCCGCGATTGGCCAAGCCGTCCATGTGGTGAACCGCTAAGGTTGCCGACGACGGCCGACCAGCAGCCCCAGCATCGCCAACATCAGCCCTCCGCCCAATGGCCGGGCCGATGTCGTGGTGCAACTACACCCCTTCGGATCGTCACTCATGGCGAAGTCGCCGACTGAAAGCGTGGGGTCTGTGGTCTGCTCATCTTGTTGAAGACCGACTTCATCTTCGGTGACGACACGTGCGCTCCAACTGTAATTGAAGTCATTATCGCCATTCCAATTGAACGTATAGCCCTGGGCACTTTCATCAACAGGAGACACCACCAAGTGAACCGGGTGATCGCCCTCAAATGGGATGTAGGCCATCCCATCACCAACATCATTGGTCTCAAAGATGACCATCTCCTCCACCGTCTGGGTTCCCCGCGCGAGAATTGCAATCCAATAATCCGGTGAAGAGGACCCATTGAAGGTCACCTCCAACACATGGCCAGCCACACCCAAATCCTCATCAAACTCGATCATGTTCATCCCCAAGCTTTGGGGCCGCCCAAAACTGGGCGCATCTCCCTCAGCGGGCATGGTGCGTACGGTCGCCGCGCGCTTCACGTTGTTGATCATGTTTCGATCGCGGTAGTCCAAGACCGCAGTGGTCGCCAAAAACTCAGCAAATAAGGCATCAAAGTCT
>Ga0315320_10000724_pt1 | contig 27232 bp, 25 predicted proteins | sample M140m21515metaG_FD_203458 | JGI IMG/M metagenome (GOLD analysis project Ga0315320, IMG submission 203458) | Ammonia-oxidizing marine archaeal communities from Monterey Bay, California, United States - M1 40m 21515 | ecosystem: Environmental > Aquatic > Marine > Coastal | place: USA: California... | reverse complement strand
AGGTAAGAATTATAAGTGACATTAGCCCTATTACAGCCCGACTGACGCCAGATTCAGATAACCAAAAGTTAAATGGATCCATTAGCATCCCGTAAGGCAAGCCTGACGAAAATCCTAAAAATAAAATTGCAAATAGTCTCGGGTGTAAATAGCCTGAGAGTAGGGTATTCCAGTTATACACTTACGCAGAAACAATTTTTTCGAACGCATGCCCAGCGCGTAAAACGACGTCATCTTCGCCAGCCCGGCCTGTCAACATCATTCCTACAGGGAGTCCAGCAGATTTACCCAATGGTACACTCATTGAAGGATGCCCAGTTACATCAAAAGGAGCAGTATTAGTCAACATGTCTAGAGAGCACCCCAATATTTCTGCTAGCGATGCATCAGGCGAGGGTATTTTGTGAGCTTTCATTGGGGTTGTAGGCATGACCAAAAGATCGACTTCAGAAAAGGCGTCGTCGTAGGCTTTACGCAAGATACGCGCAATATTCTGCGCTTTCACAGAATAGTAATTGCCGAAGCGCATTCTCATTACCTGCGCAAAAAGTAGCGTTGTCTTGACCGTCACAGGCATTTTGTCTGCACGTTGTTTGCGCACATTTTGATAAAATCGAGTTGTTTCGGTTGACGCGTATCCACCGTAACAAGGTCCCAGTGGGCCGTTATCGGTAAACGTTGACAGCGTCCCATCTAGAATACTCGTCATCATTATTGGCCCACCATGTACGTGCATAGGGATAGAGATGTTTTGCACTTTACATCCGACCTTTGTAAAACTAAGTGCCGCCGCTTTCACTAGATCATCCACATCCTTTTCGCTTCCCGGCGTGCCGAATCCTTCGGCGACGATACCAATTTTTAGACCTTTTACCTCTTTTAGAATTTCTTCGCTGTAGGTTTTGACAACCATGTCGCTTTTTTGACGGGGGTCGCATCCATTGTCGTATCCTGAGATCACTTCAAGTAATAAAGCTAAATCAGATACATTTCCAGCCATGGGCCCCAAATGATCAACTGAATATTCGATGCCGCCTGCTCCGGTGTACGGGACTAGGCCATAGGTAGGTTTAATACCGTAACAACCCGAAAAGGATGCGGGCATTCGAACTGAGCCTCCTTGGTCACTACCAATGGCCATATCGCAATGACCTCCTACGATCAGCGCCGCGCAGCCACTGGATGATCCCCCCGCCATATAACTTTCGTTGTGCGGATTTCTCACTGGTCCGGTGGCTGATGTGTGACTACCTCCAGAAAAACAAAAGTTCTCACAAACTGCCTTGCCTAAAATTTCCCCTCCCGCCTCAAGTACTCTCTCTACTACGCGAGCATCCTCTTTTGGGACGAAGCCTTCGTAAACATCTGAACCATTCATCATAGGTACTTCAGCGACGCTTATATTGTCTTTTATTGCTATTGTTTTACCTACTAGTTTGCCTTGCTCAGCACCTTTTATATTGCATTTGTAATACCACGCATTATAAGGGTTGTCTTCATCAGCAGGTCGGTGGATATTAGTTCTGGGGAAGTTAAGAGCCGCTATTGGTTCATCCAGCTCATCTACGAATCTAACATTATCAGTAAGGCCGCCCATAAACGCTTCATAGGTATCAAGGTCATTTTTATCCATATTGAAATTTAGTCTGTCAGCGGCTTCTCGTATTTCATCTGCCGTAGGGTTAGCTATAGATTTTCTCTCATCAGTCATAATTGTAATCCTCTACCTCGACAAAGAACGTATGCATCCTCGTCCATTATTTAATGAAATTGCGGTTTTTTCCAAAGATCGCGCCGGTCCACAGATAGTATGGTAGCTTCTGAAATAGAACCATTTCGCATTATTTTCATCGGTACTTCACATCCTGCTGGACCTATACTCCATATATTACGGAAAAAATTTGCCAAGCTATTTGATTTAATGTTGTTGATTTCTAGTATGACGTCACCCGTCTCTAGTCCACCGAGTGCTGCGGGACCATTGTTGTATAAGCCTACTATTTCAAAGTCGTGATCAATTTGGGAGGCGAAGATTCCGAGCCAAGGCCTCGGCGATGAAAGTGTTTGCCCGTAAAGCTGTAACTCTTGCAGACGGTCATCTAATAGTTCAACCGGTACGATCATATTTCCTTCACGTTGCAAAGCGTCAGATTCGATTTTGTTTACAAACAGTGACCCGATACCGCAAACCTCACCAGTGTTATTTAGTAGAGCAGCGCCCCCCCAGTTGGGGTGAGAGGGTGCGGAAAATATAGCGTTTTCAATTACATATTCCCAGTACCCAGCGAACTCGGCGCGAGCAGCAATTTTTGCGGTGATTGCAGCTGCCTTACCTCCGGCACCAGCAATAATGACATTATCATTTTCTTTAATTAGATTCGAATTTCCTAGAGGAATAGTCGGTGCATCCAACTCTCCCAAACATTGTACCAATCCGAATCCAGTTTCATAATCATAAGCCAATGAGTGTCCCTCTATCACTTGGCCAGAATTAGTGGTAATCCAAATTTGTTCTGCCTCAGCTACCAGATATCCAATAGTAAGTATTAAACCCGAGTCTGCTATGTGGGCCCCATAGCCTTGTCTTTCGGTTCCAAGGACAGAAGCGGTGAACGCTTGTTCTGAAGTAGAAGCTTTTAGAGTCACAACTCCATTCAGGGTGGTTTCGAGATCAAAAGCAATGTTCTCAAAATTAGGCTGGATTTTTGAATCAATTGTAGGGCTTAACTTTTCAGTCATTTGCGGCGGTCTTCTCTGCTAATTGGTGACTAGAACATTTATCTTACATCATTACTGTGCGCCATTGGGATCAATTGCCGCAGTTTTTTATTAAGAGTGATTTGTAGTATTCCAAGTTCAAGGCCTTACAGAAAAAAATTCCTCACCCACCATATTTTTTAGTTTTGTTTGTATATTGTTAGCCCATTGGCATAAAAGAGGCCGAGTTTCCTTAGGATCTATAATGTCATGTACTGCGAACGATTCTGCTGAACGAAACGGAGATTTAGTTGCGGCGAATTTCTTTTCGAGTGCGTCACGCTTTAACTCGGGATTTTTCGCAGCTTCAATTTCACGATGGAAAGCAACGGCAACACCCCCCTCTAGTGGTAAAGGGCCATTCTCAGATGAAGGCCAGTCTAAAATATAATTACTTCCATTATAGTGTGCAGCCGCAGCGACCCCGTAAGACTTTCTAACGCGAATAGAAGCCCACGGCATTTTTGCTGTTGACGCTGCTGCCACTGCGGCCATTCCATAGCGGATTGTCGCGGCGCTTTCGGCATTTGGACCTATCATGAAGCCAGGTTCGTCAACGAAGTTGACTAAAGGCAGGTGGAATGTCTCGCATGTCTCAATCATCCGCCGCATTTTTTGGGCGGCATCAGCGGTCATTGCGCCGGCGTTATAGCGACAGTCGTTTGCAGTGACGCCAACAGATTGGCCATTCAGCCGCGCGTAGCCAGTGATGAGCTCTGGTCCGTAAAGAGGGGAGGTCCTAAAAAATGAATTTTTATCTACAATCAGCTCAATGATGTCTAACATATTGAATGTTTGTCGCTTATCTTCTGGCACAATATTAGTTAGGCTATTTTCCGTCCGATCAGCGAAATCATTTTCGCATTTCACTCGTGGCGCGGGCTCCCAGACATTCTGCGGGAAATAGGATAAAAATTTTCGAATTTGTTCCAGAGCTTCCTGCTCACTATTCGCCACATTATCTACAATGCCGGATTGCGCATGGACCAGATGTCCGCCGAGTTCCTCCTTTGTGACCGAACGCCCCAGTGCTCGCTTTACCAGCGCCGGACCACCTGTCATTATTTGTGAGGTACCTTTGACCATAACCGAGAAGTGAGAAGCTACTAGCCGGCCTGCGGGGAAACCTGCTACTGGGCCCAACGCAGCCGAAACTACTGGTATTTGGCCTAAAGAGTTGCTTATAACTTTAAATCTAGGCTCGGAGTGCACTGGTTCTCCTACGGTCTGTGGTTTTTTAGGATCAACGTCTCCGGAGCCAATATTACCGCCGCCGCCTTCAAGCAATCGAACCAATGGTATTTTGTATTCTAACGCCAAGTGTTCGGCGTAAATACTTTTTCGAAGTCCAGCGGCGTTCGGTGAGCCGCCTTTTAGAGTGAAATCCTCACCACCAACTACCACTGAGCGCTTATTGATATTTCCGAATCCAAGGATATAGTTAGATGGCGTGAATTTAACTATGTCTCCAGCATCGTTTAAGTGAGCCCCCCCCGCAATTTTCCCCTGCTCTTGGAAAGTGTCCTTATCCAAGAGCAAATTTATTCTTTCTCTTATAGTTAATTTCCCTCGCTCATGGTGTTTCGCTATAGATGCTTTTCCGCCTAGTTCTTTTGCGAGCCTCCGCCGTTGTGCAATACTTTTTATTTCTTTTAACCAACTCATTTTTTGTTGCTCGCCATTACACGCGTTAAATATACTACTTCCTGGTGATGCTAAATTTTACTAATAGCGGGCTATGATTTTAGCTGCGAAATCTTTAATTTCTTGTTCAGGCGAGTCAGTTATTTGAAAAGCAAAATGTTTTAAACCTTTCTCTTCTAGTGCCTTAATCTGCTCGATGATTGATGCGGGAGTGCCGATCATGGCGGCAATATTAGCAATCTCGGAGACAAGGTATTTTAGTTCGTCATCGCGTGTGAAGATGAGATGGCCTTCATGCAGCATCAGGTGTCGCCGCTGAGGATCAAGAGACGCCACATACTTTTTGTATTGTTTTACATGATCCGAAATTGTCTTATCAGCTGGAAGGAGCTTTTCATCCCATTCGCAAAGGACATGCAGAAGATTGGTTATAAATGGGCCGACGCTGCGCAAAACACGATCGCTTTCTATAGTCTCGCCAGGCTGTAAAATGGCGAGAGGGACGATTGCTTTAGTTGGAATATTGTTAGGATCACGATTATGTGAGACTGCTGATTCACCAATGATTTTCCTATTAGCGACAAGTGCGTCCGGAGTTATATTCCAAGATAGATGTGCGTCGCATTCAGCGCCGCAGAAAGCTAAGGTTTTTTCTCCGAACGCTGAAAGAGTGAGTGGGATCTTTTGTTTAAGATTGATGAATCCTTGATCAGGATGAAGTAGTTTTATTAATTTTTTGTTTTCACCAAAATCATGTAGGCATTCCTCACCTTTCAGCAGGGCCTGTATCGTTCGTATTTCTCTCTTCATTTTTTTGAGTGGCAGTGGTTTTAATCCCATAGTCAAGCGTGCAGTATTTCCATTACCCACGCCTAATTCAACTCTCCCAGGAGCTATCTGAGCAATTGTAGCTATAGAGTGGGCTATCACAGGAGCCATTCTTGTACTGGGCACTGCTACTCCTGTCGCTAATCTAATTTTTTTTGTTGTATGGGCGGCCAGTGCCATCGTGGCGTAAACGTCAGAATAGATCATTTGAGAATCAAAAAACCATGCTTGTTGAAATCCAACCTCTTCCGCCAGCATAACCAAATTGTAGTCACTTATTTTTGACGGGAATGTAACACCAAAATCCATCGGATTGCCTTTTCTATTTAGTTGTAAGAAAAACTAAGACGCAAATGATATCATTGGACGTAAAGAAACAGTTAAGCAGTTAGAAACTCAGAGACTTTGGCATACAATTTTTCTGTTTGCTCGATAGGAGGTTCGTGACTGCACTCGCTCAGTGTGAAAACTTCAGATTTCACGATTCCTTGCTTGAAGTCATTGGCGTAGGTCGGAGGAATAAGCTTGTCATTTTCACCCCACACGATAAGCGAATCCGCAGTTACTCTGTGGATTCGTTTTTTAAGGCCTTTATCAGGGATAGGCCAAACAAGCTTGGCTGTACAACCGATTGTCCAAATAAAATCTCGATCCCAAAGCGCGGCTTCTTCTGAATCAGCTTCAGGACGCATCATTCTTTTTAACGCTCGAGGCTTGTTTTTGTCGTAAAAAAGAACATCAAGAATCGCGTCATAACTTAACGCGCACCAATCGGCTACGGTATAAGGGTCGCTTTCCTTCCACAAGCCAATTGGTGCAATTAGTACCAGTTTATTTATTTTTTCTCGTCTTTGCGCGGCGATTTCACAGGCCAATAATCCACCGAAAGAATGCCCAATTACGGTCGCCTCATCAAGGCCTAGTCCGTCCATTAAATCGTCATAAGCAAGTACAGCATCCCAAAGGTTATCTAATTGCTCTAGCTCATCAGGCTTGCCAGGAGCGGTTCCGGGGAAAAATGGCGCGTATACGGTGTAGTTATCGGCTAAGCCGTCTAAAAAATCGTCCCAATAAAATCCACCCGCTGAGTGAAAGAATACAATTGGTTTACCTTTTCCCGCTACATTTACTGTTATTTCGAGTTTATCTCCTAGCACAGGCACGACTTGTTGTTTCAACTTATGCATTTTCTATCCTTTTTTGCTTTCAAGCGGCTTTTTTCTTTTTCTCAGAAGCGCTGCTACCAGCCGGCCACCACTTATCTTCCCAGCCTTCGTCGTCCCAGATCCCTCGAAGGTGCGGCAACACACCTTTAGAAATACGCTCAATATTTTCCATCGCTTTGTTATGGGGCATCGAGCCAAATTGAGGGAGAAGTAAAAGGTGGCCTACACGCAATTCTTTTACAATCTCAGTGAGTCTCTGAGTCACTGTTTCAGCACTCCCTGTAACTAAGTAATCTCGATCATTAAATTCTTTATAATGGAGATGATTTAATTCATCGTATGCTGGGAATGGCTTTTTAGTTAAAACATGTGTGAGACTGCTGTGAGTCATGTGCCCAGGAGGAAGTAATAACTCTTGTGGCATATGCAGCAATTTATGGTAAAAATATTCAATATGTTCTCCGTAGTCGGCCTCTGCTTGTTCGTCAGTTTCAGACACTCCAACTGGGATTAGGTAAGTCATTCTATACGGGTTTTTATCCCGCCCTGCCTCTTCTACTTTATCCCAATACCCTTGGACCATATGCTTCGCTCCTTGGGCCCCAAAGTATGTTAGGTAACAGTAGGAATAATCGTGTTCAATCACAAAATCCCATGTACTAGGACTAGCGTTTCCGGGAACCCAGATTGGAGGGTTTTCTTTTTGTGACGGTTTAGGCCAGATATTGACCATGGGCAATTGATAATATTTTCCGTTCCAAGCAAATGGTTTCTTTGAATTCCAAGCTTTGATGATGAGATCATGAGCTTCTCTATATCGGCCTCTCTGCTCTACCGGGGCCATTCCATAACTGTACGCATAATCTCCACCTAAGCCGACCGGGAAGCCTGCTACTAATCTACCTTCGGAGATGCTATCAAGCATAGCGTATTCTTCGGCGACTCGGATTGGAGGATTTAAAAATACAGCAGTTTCGCCCATTTGGATGATAGCGGTATTAGTTCCACGCGTCGCTCGCGCTAAAACAGACCCCATCATATTGGGGTTGACCATGAAACCATATGCATTTTGATGGTGTTCATTAGTACATACACCATCGAACCCTGATTCAGCAGCGAAGATCAGCTCGTCTAAAGTCCAGTTAAAATATTTAGAGACCATCTCCCTATCGGCAACATCTTCAAATGGCAATGTGAACCAAGCAGAATTGTATTTCTTGTCAAAATCTGAATCGAGATCTCTATACGGCATGAGGTGAAAACACGCGATTTTCATATTGATGTCCCCTTAAATCAACGTACGTATCAAAATATCCTACATTACAATAATGAAGCCGTGAAGTATTTTATAAGCCTCCCTCATTACAAGCCTTACATGGTGCCGGAGTATTGGCTTGTCTTCTTACATAATGTTGTAATGCGATTAAATCGTTTTCTTGGTATTTGGCAAAGTTGGGCATACCATTTGAGCGCAGACTTCCGTTTACCACTACGGAATGCATGGCATCAGTAGAGAGCATTATTGGCGAAGCTCTAAGGTCTGGGGCATTGCCCGCCGCCCCCGCACCTGGTCCATGGCACATCATGCACTCTTCGGTATAGAGTTTAGATCCTTGGCTTGCTAAGGTTTCATCTACAACGAAATCTTCAGCAAGAATAGGCTTAGCATATATGGGTCCTTTTGACGGCGGAAGCTGATTTTTTTCATTTAGGGCAAAGGTCACTAAGCGTCTCATATGAGCCCCATAAGCCCATCCGTGCTGAGCACCCATAAATCCTGGAGTAGCGGCGCCGACTCCACCCCATCCTGTTAGCAGGCTAATATATTGGACGCCGTCGACATTGTAGGTGATTGGTGGGGCCGAAATACCCACTCCTAGATCGCTACTCCAAAGGGCTTCGCCTTTGTCCGCTGTGTATGCATGGAAAGTACCATCGGCTCTACCTTGAAAAACAAGATTACCGGCTGTGGTAAGTGTCCCTGGATTCCATACCCCCGGAAGTGGGACTTCCCAAATTAGTTTTTGACGAAGAGGATCCCATGCACGTAGCGCCCCAGTACCTATGCCATCAGGAACATAGTCAGGTCCGAATTCAATGGCTGCATCAAACTTGAAGTAGGGAGATTCCCAATGCATGATATCGACGTTTTTATCTGAAAACATACCAGGCATTTCGATTATAGGTATGTAAGCTAGGCCAGTGTTAGGATTGTAAGACATCGCATGCCAGTTATGACCACCAAAAGCACTAGGCCAAACAACCTCTTCCCCGTCCTCGTAACGCGCCCCTGCACGTTCGATTGGCCTACCGGTTTTCATATCTACCTCTGTCGCCCAATCGACTTTAACATAAGGTTCGGCGGACAATAATTTGCCGTTCGCTCTATTAATAATGTAAAAAAAACCGTTTTTAGGCGCGTGGATAATCACTTTTGCTAGCCGATCTTTGACTTTCAGGTCGACCAGTACCATATCCATATTCGAATTATAGTCCCAGGCTTCTCCAGGAGTAGTTTGATAATGCCATTTATATTCTCCAGTATCGGCATCAAGTGCGACTATAGAGCAGAGAAAGAGATTGTCTCCACCTCCTGGACTTCGGATTTTAGGGTTCCAAGGCGATCCATTGCCTGTTCCTAGGTAGACTTGATTAAACTCAGGGTCGTAAGTAATTCCGTGCCAAACAGTTCCTCCACCTCCGTGTTTCCACCACTCGCCAGTCCAGGTCTTGGCAGCCATCTTCATCGCGTTATTTTCAAAACCATCTGCTGGATTACCGGGCACGGTATAAAATTTCCAAGCCTCTTTTCCGGTTTCTGTGTCATACGCTGTGACAAAACCTCTGGCGGGTCCCCATTCAGTTCCACCATTGCCTATTATAACTTTGTCTCTGAAAACCTTAGGAGCTCCTGTAATTATGAGTGGCTTTTCGGGATCGAAAGTTTGCACAGTCCATACTGGTTTTCCCGTTTTAGCGTCTAATGCGATTAATCTGCCATCAATAGTGGCGTTGAACACTTTTCCTTTCCAGAAAGCTATTCCCCTATTCCAGTCCCACATCATTCTCAGCCTATCCCCGGCATGTTCGGTGACCTTGGGATCAAATTCCCATAGCAGTTTTCCTGTTTTAGCTTCTACTGCTCTGACAACATTGTAACTGCCATTGAAGTAAAGGATGCCATCTATAGCGAGAGGCGTCCCCGTCAGCGACCGATCCTTAGGAAGATCTAGATACCATTTTATCCCTAGTTCCGAGACCGTCTTATCGTTTATCTGCGTTTGTGGACTGAATCGTTGCTCAGAGTATGTTCGACCATAACCAGCCCAGTTAGCTACATCGCCCTCGTTAGCTAGAAATTTATCATCGACTGTTGAACCGGCAATTAGATTCGTATGGACAGCCAGTAAGAGGATGATCAACTTGATATCGCGCATTCCTTCTTCCTTTTCGATTGTCGTTACAACTACGACATTATCTGATTACAAAGAACCACTATCCTAAAACCATCAGTATTTGTCCAGTCATCACAAATTTTTTACTCTTTTAATCCATTCTGTTCGAGTAGTCCCACGAGGTCATCCATTCGGGAACTATTTTAATAGTGCTTTCTAACTGCGGGTGCGAGAGGAGCCATTTAGCTAGCGAGCTATCAGTACTGATTAAGTATTTCTCTATCAACTTTTCTAAAACAGGTTCACTCACAGCGTTTATCAAAGTTGCTGTACCTCTACCCCTTACCCCGCAGTAGGGCGGAGTCTCTCCCGCTATTTCGAAGCCAACTTTATTATTTCCTTTTAGTCTCGCGCATATTAATGATTTAGAGCGAGCACTTAGGTAAATACATTTGTTGTTATGAAGAAACCACATAGATGTAACTTGGGGAAAGCCATTTTGATTTATCGAGGCTAGTCTGCAGGGTAAAACTGTTGTGTCCAGATAATCCCTAACTTGGTCTTCGGACCATGCGCTAGAGGTACTTAATTTATATCCGATCATCACTTCTCTCCTGTGAAAGTCTTAAGCGCTTTTACCAAGGTATCTTACTGCCATCCCACGCTAGGAAGGAACCATTATCACTAGTTGTCAGATTGTTTATAACGGCTGCCATTTTAGCCGCAGCGTAGTCGGGCTCAAACAACTTTTCTTTAGGAATTGCTTTTTGAAACGGTTTTGACAATCTAGTATTTACTGAACCTGGATGGAAGGCGATACAGATGCTTTTAGGTAATTGACGAGCAAATTCAATCGCGACGGTCTTAGTGATTTGGTTGAGGCTAGCTTTTGAGGAGCGGTAGCTGTACCAACCACCGATACTATTATCTTCAATGCTCGCGACTCGAGCGGACATGTTTACGATAACAGATTTTTTTTCTCGCTGAATTAGCGATCTAAAGTGCTTTAGCACTAGGATTGGTCCGATAGCATTTATCGTATAGGAACGTTCTAGGCTAGAGGCTGAGATATCCGCTAATCTTTTTTCGGGGTAGATGGAATCATCATGTAAAATACCGCTGGAGTTTATTAATAATGAAATATGTTCTATCTGCGACGATATTTTTTCTGAGGCCGATACAATAGACTTTTCACTGGAAACATCCAACTTTTGAGTTACCAGCCTAGAGGCATACTTTTGCTGGAGTTTCTCTAATCCGCTGCTTTTGTCGGGCTCACGGCAAGTAGCCACCACTACGGAGTTATCTTGGTGCTCAAGAATATGGGCCGCCAAAGCTAAACCCAAACCTTGCCCAGCTCCTTGAATCATAGTGACATTATTTTCCATCTCAGCTGGCCGAAAATTCCATAGACCGCATCGAAAATAAGCCGCAACCGTTCCTTGGTTGCGGCGAATTTTTTCGTTTACAAACGTTCAATAATCGTCACGTTGGCTTGACCGCCTCCCTCGCACATTGTTTGCAGGCCATATTTGCCTCCGGTTCTTTCTAGCTCATGTAACAATGTCGTCATCAGTTTGGTGCCGGTTGCGCCGATTGGATGTCCTAGTGCGATAGCTCCCCCATTAACGTTGGTTTTTTCTGGGTCATAGTCCATGTCTTTGATCCAGGCCATGGGAACAGGCGCGAAGGCCTCATTGATCTCTACTAGATCAATATCGTCAATTTTCATGCCTGCGCGTTTCAATGCATACTGAGTAGTCATAATAGGAGCCGTTAACATAATCATGGGGTCTTCAGCTCTCACACTCATATGATGAATACGTGCTCTAGGTTTGAGATTATATCTTTTAACTGCATCTTCTGAAGCGATGAGCATAGCAGACGACCCGTCACAGGTTTGACTAGATACGGCAGCTGTGATTTTTTCTAGTCCAAAAATGGGTTCTAGGGTCGCCATTTGCTCTAAAGTAGTTTCCCGAGGCGTTTCATCATGATCGAGCCCGTTCATAGGCACGATTTCTCTTTCGAACCTACCTTTCTCAATCGCGCTGATAGCCCTCCTGTGAGATTCGAGAGAATATATTTCCATCTCTTCCCGTGATATCCCCCATTTATCTGCCATCATTTGGGCACCTTTGAATTGGGTAGGAGGGTCTTCACCATATCGTGCAACCCAGCCAGGTGAGTCACTAAAAGGATCGCTAAAACCAAATCCGCCTGCCGCCAGTGCAGATGAACCTATTGGAATTTTTGACATTACCTGCACACCGCCGGCGATGACAAGGTCGTTTACCCCGGACATTACCGCTTGGGCCGCAAAATGCACCGACTGCTGTGACGAGCCACATTGCCTGTCTATAGTAACTCCCGGCACCGCTTCGCTAAAACCAGCAGTTAGCCAACATGTACGCGCTACATCACCAGCTAGTGGCCCAATTGCATCTATAGTTCCGAAAATGACATCATCATATTCCTCATCCGGGATCTGATTTCGCTCAACAATTGCCTTAATGACATGGGCTCCAAGATCCGCGGCATGCACGTCTTGTAGACTTCCCCTGCGTTTTCCAGTGGGGCTTCGCACGGCATCGACGATAAAAGCTTCGGCCATCATGTAATCTCCTTGATTAATTTACTAGGTAACGGTCTGTATTATGCTAAATTCGTGTGCCGATTAAAACAACGGCCGAATTTGAACAGTCAGTCAATTATTCTCTCGGCAGTAGAAAAAAATATCCAGACTATCGCGCCAATAACATTGATTATGGCACAAAGTATGAAAGCGGACGAAAAACTTCCTGTCGTTTCCACTAGCCAACCGGTTACGGTGACGCCAATAATACCCGGGAGTGTTCCAGCAGTGTTCGTAATCCCCATAAGAACGTCCGCATATCTAGGTGCGATATCGAGGTGATTTGGTACAAATCCTGACCACATTAGGGCGGCGAAGCCTAGTGCACCGCACATAAGGCCCATAGCTAACGACGCATTATTCACATCTTTCACTAAAATCAGAAAAATGGCGGATCCTAGTAGGCCGCTGACTTGCATAGCTTTACGAATAAAAGTGAGACTAACTTTCCTTTGAAGTAAGTAGTCCGCAAAATAACCACCTAAATTTCCAAATATGAGCATGGATAAGTAGGGCGCCGCTGAATAAAGACCTGCATTCATAATACTAAGACCGTGCTGAGTTCTGAAGTAGCTAGGAAGCCATGCGAGCAACATATAGAGTATCCAATTGCTACAAAAATGATTAATAAAAAGTGCCCAAATAGCTTTACTTTTTAGGAAGAATTTCCATGGGATGTCTTTTTCAGAGTTTGGTATGTAGGTGCTGGAAATAAGCATTTTCCGCTCAGGTTCAGAGCATTTCGGATCAGTAGCTGGGTCATTTTTAGCAACGCGAAACCATATAATTGTCCAAAAGGCCCCGCCTATTCCAAATGCGTAAAATGCCATGGGCCATCCGTACGTATCTACTATCCAGCCGGTAGTGAGAAGAGCGAATAAAGTCCCTAGGGGAATACCACCCACTAGGAGAGAGACCGCTCTCGAGCGCTCTTCTTGAGGCACCCATCTTCCATAGAGATTATATGCTGAGGGGAACATAGCTGCTTCGCCCAGACCCATTGCAATTCTAGCGATAATTAGCGCACCAAAACCAAAGGCAGCCGCTACAGGCGTTAAAAAAGTGAAAATCGACCACCATAAAACTGCAACACCGAGGATAATTTTCCCGCCAAGCCTATTTGCGAGCCAGCCGCTGGGAGCCATAAAGAGCATATACCCTATAAAGAAAGAGGAGAGAACATATCCTTTGGTCGTGTCTGACCAGCCAAATTCTTCTTGCATAGCTATTGCGGCAACCGAGATGTTGACTCTATCTGCGTAGCAAATAATAGCTGCGAGTACACACAGCCCTACAATGGTATAGCGACGTGGCCAGTGGGATAGTTTTATTTTGAAACTATTTAAGAGATCGCTCATTTTCTAGTGTCCTCTTACTGTTGCATCTTTTACTATAAGCGATATTGCCAAATAACTAGCATTTTTAACTTGTTTTTTATTTAAGTTATAATAATGTTGATATTTACGTATTACTTTTTTGGAGCATTCATGCCTATCTACGAATATCACTGCGAAGAGAACGGTCAGACCATTGAGGTGGTACACCCCATGGCCGATCGTTTTTCTACTTGGGGGGAACTCTGTGAGTATTCCAGAAGAGACTTGGGGGATACTGATGGCGGCGCTGAGGTGAAACGATTAGTGGGCGGTGGCAATGCCACTATGGACCCAGTGACCGCTTCGAAACAGTTGAAAGCGGCAGGAGCCGCATCTACTAGTCTTGCTGGGACCAAAGGAATGGCTGCGCCGCCGAGAACAAATAAGTTCTAGCTTTTGTCCGGTTTTGCTCTTCGGGCTGGCGTTAAAAGAGATACGTAGCTAACACCTGGTCTGTTATCTCCGGTAACAGGGAGATCTTGTTTACGCCAACCAGACAACCCTTCTTCCATCACACTTATATTTGAGAAACCTGCCTCGTTTAAATTTTGAGCTGCGACGATTGCTCGGTCACTATTGTCTGCACCTACAATTATCGCGTCTTCGTGTGATAGTTCGTGATTGGCGACCAAAGTAAATGCGTCGTTAGCGTGAGTATTCCCAGTTTTTGGGTGAAAAAAAACGATTGGTATATTGATGACTTTTCCTTTTGGGTGGCCTTCAACGAACTCGGCTACTGTTCTAACGTCGATGTATGTTGTGTTTTCCGAATGATTTATTTGTTCAAAGGTTTCTTGTGCACTAACAACAGAGATTTTCATATTTGTTTCGTCCAAGTTTTATTGTTTAAATGCGTTGACAAATGGCGGGATTACTTGGCAGCGTGATCTGTGTTCCAGAGGTGGTTTATCTGTGAAATTAAAGCAAAGTTTAGTTTCTTCTTCAGTTACCTCCATCTGCTCGATGTGAAAGTGAGCGATCCGTCCATTTTTCATTAGACCAAAGACACAGTCTATAATGCGTATTGCGGGAATTTGACCCATCTCAGGATGGACTAGGTATTGCGACTTTTTCTTTGCCATTATCCTACTCTCTAATAGATAGTGGGGTATCATTTTGAGGGATTTTTAATAATTTCGCACTAGTTGATTACAGTTTGGCGCTTAATTTGCTAGAGTAAAGACAGAATGGCGCGTCAAACTAAGGGGGCTTTTAGCTTATGTCGTCGGTACCTCAGAAAGAATTAGTTACTGGAGTTGAACGCTATCCGTTGGATGCGGAAGTTCCCAATGTCGTTGAGAAGTTGTTTTCTTTGCGTAACCAATGTACCGAATGTAACGTTTGCGAGGTGGCATGTTCTTTGGTTCACTCTCCCGATGGTACTGTTAATCCGCAATACGCTCGATTAAAAATTAATCATGCGCCCGCAAAACCGTCTAAAGTTAGTCCTGGTGGTCTCGGGTTCGTTGCAGATATCTGTCATCACTGTGGTAACCCTCCACCTTGCGCTGAAGTATGCCCTACCGATGCATTTTATTATGATCCTAAGACAAAGGCCGCCGTAATAGAGCAGGACAATTGTATTCAATGTATGGAGTGTGTGCCCGGTTGTCCTTTTGATACCGTATTTGTAGCTCCAAGTGGTGAATTATTAAAATGTGATCTCTGTGGAGGCGATCCGGTTTGCGTAAAAGCGTGCGCGGCTAGACCTGAGATGCTGAATGAAGGAAAGCAATATGTCCGTTTGCCTGTTTTGTTTTATGCCGAGCAGGCGGACTTTAATAAAGAGCACAAACAAGTCCCAGAAATGGGCGATGAAGTAGGTATGATGCAAGCGATGTTAGAGGCGGGAAAAATTTCGAGTCCCGCCTAGAGTTTTTGCGAGGAGAAGGGAGAAAATATTATGGAAAGTCGTTTACTACGGGTTGACTTAACTACCGGAAAGATGCGGAGTGAAGTCATTCCTCATAGCGTTTTTGAGCGTTGGATCGGTGGTTCAGGCATTAATAATTGGATTATGTGGGAACACTTTCTAACCCATGACATCAATTGTGATCCGAGGGGGCCGGATAATATTTTTGTGTTTGGCGTAGGGCCGCTGGCTGGGACAGGAGCTGGCAGCGGAATTAAAGGAAGAATAACTTTTAAAAGTCCCTGCTATAACATGTTCGGTGACTCCGCAGGGGGAGGCAAATTCCCCTACATGTTGAGGTTTACCGCGTTCGAATATATTGCTATTACTGGTAAGTCCCCAAAGCCGGTTTATCTTCATATATGTAATGATGAGGTTTCTTTGGTGGATGCCAGTCACCTTTGGGGTCGAGATACGTTAGAAACACACACGATGTTGAGGGAAGAGCTGGGTGCATATCCTTCTCACGCGCATACACTATCTATTAGCCAAGCGGGGGAAAACCAGGTTGGAATAGCGAGTGTAGTTTCTGATGCGCTAAGGATTCATGCTCGATGTGGGGGCGGGGCTGTTATGGGCTCTAAAAATTTAAAAGCTATTGCCGTTCAAGGGAATGGTGGCTTAAAGATCCAAATGCCTGAGGAAATGCTGGCATGGTCAGACGATTTCCGCCAAAAGATTGACGAGAATGAAGCTGTCTATGGGTTTAAAAGACGCGGTACTCTCGGTGCTGTCGAAATGTACCAACATATCGGAAGTCATTTCTGGCGGAATAATCAGGGTAATATGTTTCGAGGTGGGGAAATCACTTCCGATAACTGGGTTAAAAAATATCATAAGTATTCCGAAGTGTGCTCTTCCGACTGTTTTATAGCATGCGATGCGAAATACAAAATAGACGGTACAGAATCGGAAGCTGCTAAAAAGTATATTGGCGAAACGTTTAGACGACCAGAGTACTTGACTACAGGCAGTGCCGCCGGAGCGCTTGACGTTCGCGACTGGTCTGAAGTGGCCCACTGGGGAAAAATCACCAACGACTATGGAATAGATAATCAGGATCTCTCATGCGCTATTTCGTTTTTAATGGAGTTGAAACAGCGTGATTTGATTTCAGATAGCGATGTTGCGGAGTTATTCGATCGTGAGCAAAGTTTGCGATGGGGGAATATGGACGACATCGAGTTCTGTGTAGAGAGTATCGTCTTTCAAAAAAATCTTTTTGGGAAAATTTTTGGAGACGGACCTTATTTGGGCGCAATTAGATATTCTGAACTGAAGGGTCAGAATTTCATGAAGTATGCAACTTATGGAAAAGGAGGCGCTAGCTTCACGGAAGAGATGCGACCCTTCCCTACGTGGATGAACAACATGGCGGTTGCATCCCGAGGTGCTGATCATCTCAAAGGTATCGGCTTAATCGAGAAATTTCAGAGGAAAGATTTGTCTAAGATTTACTTCGATGGTCGGACTGAAGCAGCTGATCTGTCGGTACCTACTTTGAAAGGCGCGTCAACCGCACTTATTGAAAATCAGGTTGCATTGCTTAACTCATATGGAGTTTGCTTGTTTCATTGGATGCTGGATCCTGCGGGATATACACCGCAAGATTATTATGGGAAAGCCTATGCTGCGGCGACTGGGATAGACCGAACTCCAGATGAATTGATGTTAGATGGCGCACGTATTTGTAACCTGGAAAAGGCGTTTAATTCGAGAATCGGCATGAGACGAGAGCATGATACAGTTTGTGAGCGATGGATGTGGGAGCCCACCGATGAGGGCATGTATCCAGGATCTGTGGCGGCTGAGATGTTTAATCCTGTTTTAGATGAGTACTATGAGTGGAGAGGTTGGGACAAAGATTCCGGTTTGCAGACCAGGAAGAGTCTTGAAGACGTCGGCTTGGGAGATGTCGCTGATGTTTTAGAAAACGAAGGCTCGCTAGCTTAGCTGTATCATTGGATTAGATATGATTACAGTGCATGCAAATTTCCACAGTCACTTTAAAGAGCTTGCTTCCACTGGGGAGGCTTCTTTTCAGATCGAGACTCCCACCGTAGAGGCGCTAGCTGAAAGTATTTGCGAGGCATATGGACCCAAAATGGAGGCGATGTTAATCGACCCTGATACGCACGAACTTAATGAAAGGGGTACGATGTTTGTTGACGCGAAAGGGATGCGTATCTCTATGGGTGATCAACTCAGTGATGGTGATACTATAACCTTCTTGGTCGGGATAGCTGGAGGATAGCTGACGCTGATTATCCTTGTTCGACATTACTTCGACGCTTAGAACTATTTCGAGAATATATCTGCGTATACGTCCTCATTATAGCCAACCAGAATCTGACTGCCGGATACTATAGTCGGTGCTCTAAGGTTACCAGTGGGTCCGAGCATGTTATCGATAGTTTCGTTTGAGACATTTTTCCCACCGGCGAATGACATGACTTTCTTGCCTTTGGCAACAGTGATTTTTTTGGCAGCCGAAGCTAGTTTTATTGCATCATCTCTGCCCAATCTGCGAGAAGCAGGTACTATTTCTTGTGCTGTTAATTTTTTTGTCTCCATAAACTTGGAGGCTTTCTCGCAGGTAGTTCATCCCTTTCTATAGTAATACCAGTTGATTAAGTTGCTCATAGTTTAATTTTAGCCTGTCGATGAAATTTGTCTGCCATATTCTACTTAGAGTTAATATAATGTAAATTAAATTCGACGCTACGGGTTCGATTAGGAGCGATGTTTATGACGCCCACCGAATTCCAATGATTCAATTAAGATTAGATTTTTATATTTAGAGCGCGTGAAAGGGGATATTAAAAATGAGACAGGTGCATATAGCCGGCGTTGGGATGACTAATTTTGGTAAATTTCTAGATAGAAGTTTAAAGGATTTGACCGGCGATGCCTTAAAGGACGTTTTGTCTGACGCAGGCTGTGATGCGGCAGATATTGAGGCCGCTTTTTTTGGAAATTGTGTCCAAGGCCACATGGAAGGTCAAGATATGGTGCGAGGCGAAATAGCGCTGAGACCTTTTGGTGTTGCTGGTGTTCCAATCGTAAACGTCGAAAATGCGTGCGCCACGTCGAGTACTGCTTTTCATATGGCGGTAAATTATGTGAAATCTGGAGCAGCCGATATCGTGCTAGCAATAGGCGTGGAAAAGATGTTCTCTGAAGATAAGGCAAGAATGTTTAGCGCCTTTGATGGTGCGTGGGATGTGCACGAAGTAGACCAGAGTGTTGAGCGGTTCGATGGGATGGCTGAAGGAGTAGAGATACCTGAAGGCACCACCTCGCCTAGACCTTACAGTGTCTTTATGGATATATACGCTGGATTTTGTCGGATGCACATGAAAGAGTTTGGGACCACGCAAGAGCAGTTAGCGATTATCGCGTCGAAAAATCATTTACACTCCGTGCATAACACTCGATCGCAATATAACAAGGCCTTTACTGTAGAAGAAGTTTTAGCGGCGGCGCCAATAACTTACCCGTTGACACTACCTATGTGTTCCCCCGTGAGTGATGGGGCTGCTGCTGCGATAGTTTGCAGTAATGAAGGTCTGAAAAAATTAAAAGGTCGTACCGATCGGAATGTGAAAGTTCTTAGTAGCATACTGCGAGCGGGTAGCGATAGGGATTTGCGTGATTTTGATCGGCATGCAAGTAAGTTGGCTGCTATGACAGCTTACGATCAAGCAGGTGTTGGCCCGGAAGATATTGACGTCGCTGAGGTACATGATGCGACAGCGATGGGCGAGGTGATGGAAGTAGAGGCTTTAGGCTTGTGCGAGCTAGGAGGGGGAGGGCCGATGGCAGAAGCAGGTGACAGCACTCTCGGGGGGCGAGTTCCCGTCAATCCATCTGGTGGTCTCGAGTCGAAAGGTCATCCAATAGGAGCTACTGGGTTAGGGCAAATTTTTGAGCTTGTTTGTCAGCTTCGGGGCGAGTCTGACGCGCGGCAGGTCGAAGGCGCGCGGGTAGGTATCGCACAAAATGGTGGTGGTATTGTTGGAATCGAAGAGGCTGTAACCTGTATTACGTTATTAGGCACATAGTTCTGCTGTTTTTAATTGATTGACGGAATTTGATGATATGGTTGAGCGAAGGAACGTGAATGTTTTAGAGTTGACTGGAGACTACCTGCCTGATCGGACGCTTGTCGGTGGGAAAGCTTGGTCTATATGCCGAATGAAAAGTCTTGGTCTGCCGGTACCGCCTGCTTTTGTAGTTACTACAAACGTGTGTCAGGATTATTTGAATTCTGGAGAGCTGTCAGATGCCTTAAAAGATGAGGTTCTAGTTGCTGTAAGAGGACTGGAAGATACCACTGGAAGATATTTGGCTGGTGAGGAGCGACCGCTTTTACTTTCTGTGCGCTCGGGAGCACCAATCTCAATGCCAGGAATGATGGATACAGTGCTCAATCTAGGGATGAGCTTAGAGACTCAGAAAGCACTAGCAGTTGAGTCTGGCAGCGAAAAATTTGCCAAAGACACGCACCTTAGATTTTTGACGCTGTACTCCAATATAGTTTTGAAGCAGCCGATCGCTCAGGATGCCGAACCGGAATCCATACTTCACTCGCTAAATAGTGATGGAAACTTCGAGAGTCCTACGGAGCAATTATTCAAAGCAATAGAGGCTGTATTCTCATCGTGGAATTCGCGGAGAGCAAAAAGATATCGTAAGCATAATGACATTTCTGATGAACTGGGAACTGCTGTTGTTGTGCAGGCGATGGTTTTTGGAAATCTTGATCGCTTATCGGGAACAGGAGTGTTATTCAGTCGCAATCCTTTAACAGGTAGTAAAGAGCCTTTCGGAGAATATTTGGCTGGCGCTCAGGGGGAGGATGTGGTCTCAGGCACCCATACACCTGATCCTCTTAGTTGCTTGGCGGAAGATATGCCAGATATCTATGACGAATTATTGAGATCTGCTGAGGTGCTAGAGAGTGAAAACGGCGATGTCCAAGACATTGAGTTTACAGTACAGAATGGTGAGCTCTTTTTACTTCAGTCTCGCTCTGCGAAGAGATCACCCGCGGCCGCGGTGTCTTTTGCGGTGGATATGGTAGAAGAGGGTCGGATTTCTTCTAATGTGGCCCTGTCGCGAGTAACGTGTGAGCAGGTGCTCACACTGGTTCGGCCGAAGCTTGAAGAGGGATGTACAAACGACAGAGTACCTCTCGCGCAGGGCGAACCGGCATGTCACGGCGTAAGCCACGGTATCGTTGTTCTAACTTCTGAGCGAGCTGAAATACTTTCCTCGCAAGGTCAGGATGTTGTGCTCGCTAGGGGAACAACGAGTCCAGATGATCTCCATGGAATGATTGCTAGTACCGCAGTTTTGACCGAGACTGGTGGTTTGACTTCACATGCGGCTGTGGTGGGTAGAGCGTTAGGAGTTCCGTGTATTGTAGGGTGTGGTTCTGGAAGCTTACTTAAGCTTGAGGGGAAGGAAGTCACGGTTGACGCTACCTCAGGTCAGATTTTCGAAGGATATCTGCCAGTGGTGCGGCCAAAAGAAAGTGATGATCCTCGTTTAGTCAGTATCAAAAGATGGGCAAGTGACCAATGTCCAATTAAAGTAGTGGAGCGATCGAGTTCTGTAACTCTTGATGTCTTTGACTTAGATGAACTGGATGATTGCGATAGTCCGGAAAAGATTCCGTTGTATTTAAAAGGACAAAAAGTTGTATCTGGGAGCGTATTAGACTCCGGAGTTGGTGTTTTAGCGGCAATACAGTGTGGTGTCGAGACTATTGTCACGGATAATCCGTTAGCGGTAACCTTGGCAGCGGTTGAAGCAAATAGCTGTAGTGACTAAAACTATTTTTATAATGAAACACACATCTGAGGACCAATTTAATGGCTAAGCCTACTTCGGACGACATAAAAACATTGATTGAACAGTTCGAGCAATCTGATTGGAAGGAAGTACATGTAAAAACTGATAATTTCGAATTGTATTTGTCTGAAAACCCCAAAAGTTCCGGGCCTCCTTCGGCTATTGCGTCCCAGTCGACCTCGGCTGCTTCTCAAACTTTTGATAGCGATGATACGAGTCCGACCGCTGTGGTGCCAGTACCCGAGGCGAGTAAAGCTGTTTTACCAGAGGGTATGATTGCCGTAACTGCTCCCAATCTTGGTACATTTTATAGCGCCCCAAAACCTGGTGCACCGCCTTATGTTGAAGTCGGTCAAAATGTTTCAGCAGAGACAGAGGTCTGCCTGATCGAAGTGATGAAATTATTTACGCCAGTAAAAGCGGGCGTATCAGGAGTCATCAGAGAAATTTGTGTGTCTGATGGGCAGATGGTTGAGTATGAACAGCTTCTTGTTGTCATCGAACCAAGCTGATTTTTACTTATGACAATTAAGCGAGTTTTTGTTGCAAATCGCGGGGAAATTGCGGTACGAATTATACGGGCTGCGCACGCGTTGGGAATAGAAGTTGTGCAGGGAGTTTCTCTCGCTGATCGAGACAGTATGGCACCAAAGATGGCCGATCGCACCGTAGTTATCGGGCCGGCTCAGGCTAAGGATAGCTATCTGGATGTCCGGACTGTAGTGCATGCAGCGAAGTCGACGGGTTGTGACGCGCTGCACCCTGGCTACGGGTTTCTTTCGGAGAGAGCTGAACTGGCGCGCGTTTGTGTGGAAGAAGGTATTATTTTTGTCGGTCCTAAAGCTCAAGTTATTGAGGATCTAGGAGATAAACTTCGGGCGAGGGAAATAGCAGAAAGATCTGGGATTGCTTCGGTACCTGGAAGTGGTCATGTTGAGTCTCCTGCTGCCGCTTTAGTGGCAGCTAATGAAATTGGATTTCCTGTGGTTATGAAAGCGTCGGCTGGGGGAGGTGGACGGGGAATGTTTGTTGCCCGAAGTAGCGACGACTTAAAAGAGTCTTTTGCACGAGCCAGTGGCGAAGCCTTGGAAGCTTTTGGCGATGGAACTCTCTACCTGGAGCGATATATTGAAAATGCGCGACATGTCGAGGTACAGATAGCGGGAGATGGCCAAGGGAATGCTGTACATTTTGGCGAGAGGGACTGCTCAGTCCAGCGGAGATATCAAAAAGTAGTTGAAGAGGCTCCTTGTGTTTTAATGTCTAATCCTCTTAGAAAAAAACTTCACAAGGCAGCCGTTAAGTTAGTTTCCTCACTTAACTACTCCAACGTTGGGACAGTAGAATTTCTTTTTGATGTTGAGCGAGATGAGTTCTATTTCATCGAAGTAAATACGCGCATTCAAGTCGAACATCCAGTTACAGAGCAGGTTACGGGATATGACTTAGTTCAGATGCAGTTTCGTCTTGCGGCGGGAGAGGAAAATGCCCTACCGTTACAAAAAGCAATCGGTATCTCAAGACATGCCATCGAGTGTAGGTTGAATGCCGAGGACGCATATAATAATTTTGCTCCGAGTCCCGGTCGTATTAAGGAATGGGGTCCGGCACAAGGTGCTGGCATCAGGGTTGATAGTCATTGTTATAGTGGTTATTTAGTACCACCATTTTACGACTCTATGATTGGTAAAATAGTGGTAACTGGACCAGATCGGTCGTCGACCGTTCGTCGTCTCCAAACAGCACTTGAAGATTTTCGGATCGAAGGTTTAGTATGTAATTTGCAATTGCTTCGTGAAATCGTCGCGCACCCAGATTTTAAGGATAATAGTTTCCATACGCGGTGGTTGGAACAAGATATGCTTCCAGTGTTTGAGTTGGCAAAAAAATAAAGGATTTAATGAAGAATGGCGCACATAGAATTTCTTGATGAGACAATGCGTGATGGTCAGCAAAGTTTATGGGGGATGCGTATGCAAGCTGGCATGGCACTGCCAGTGTCTCCAATCGTTGACCGTACGGGATACCGAGTGATTGATCTCACTGGCTCGTCGATGTTTGAATGTTTGATTAAGTATTGTTACGAGAACCCGTGGGAGGGTTTAGACCTGCTTGTTAAGTCTATGCCTAATACTCCTATTAGGGGTGGTATGCGGTCGAATGCTTCGGTTACTTTTGGTGTGACTCCCGATTCTCTTATGGACGCTTGGATGCGTCAGTTAAATGTCCATGGTGTGCGTAGCTTCTGGATCTACGATGTTCTTTTCAATATCGACAAAACATTGCGGTTGGCAAAAGTTGCTAAGGAGTTTGGTAGCGAAGTAGCGGGTGCCATCATGTTTACTTTGAGCCCAGTTCATACGGATGAGTATTATGCTGATAAAGCAGATAAATTATCCGAGTCCGATGATATCGATACTATATTGTTATATGACACGGCAGGGGTGCTGGAAAAAGAGAGATTGGTCACTTTACTGCCAGCGATTAAATCTAAATCTCGTGGAAAGCCTATCGAATTTCACTCGAACAATTTACTTGGGCAATCCGCTAAGGCTTATTTGGATGCTATAGATTTGGGTGTGAGTATATTGCATACTGCTGTGCGACCTATGGCAAATGGACCTTCGGTACCGTCGGTTGAAATAATTGCTAGAAACGTTGAGCTATTAGGACATACGCATAATTTGGATAGCACTTTATTTCCTCCTGTTGCAGAGCATTTCGAAAAAGTTGGGAAAGCAGCGGGATTTTTAGTGAATCAATCTGCGGAATATGACGTGCTCTCTATTCGCCATCAGGTGCCAGGCGGTATGGTAGGAACCTTAAAGGCGCAATTAGTTCAAAATGGGATGAGCGATAGGTTAGATGAGGTACTCCAAGAAACCGCTGCCGTAAGGAAAGAGTTAGGATACCCTGGGATGGCGACTCCATTTAGCCAGTTAGTTGGTACTCAAGCTGTTCTCAATATAGTTACAGGTAAACGGTATGCGTCTATTCCTGATGAAGTAATTCAATATGCGGCAGGTTTTTATGGTGATACAGCGGGCCCTATAGATCAAAATATTATGGATGTGATTATGTCGTCTCCACGCGCGAAGACAGTTGTGGCGAATCCGCCTGCACAGCCGAGCATTGAAGAATTGCGGAAAGAGTATGGCACTGATGATGACGATGAGCTGATTTTAAGGGCGTTAGTTCCCGGAGAAGGCTTAGAAAAAATGAGGAGTAGTGGGCCCGTAAAAACTACTTATTCATACCTCTCGTCTCCTGAGCTACAGGAAGTATCAAAACTTATGAAACTTTCGCAGTCACCAGTTATGCAGATTAGTACCGAAGATCTTCATATATCGTTGAAGCGTTAAAGGCTGTGTCTAGCCGTCGCGCAGTCATAATCGATGTAGTTAGAACACCATTCTGTCGTGGTCGAGAAGCGGGAGCCTTGTCGGGGATTCACCCAGTAGATTTGTATGCCCAAACTTTGTCTGAATTAATTAGTCGGACTCAAGTAGATCCTGCGCTCATAGAGGATGTTATTACAGGGTGTGTTATACAGGTTGCCGAGCAGTCGGGAAATATTGGTAGACAAGCTGCTCTTGCAGCGGGTTTCCCCGAAAGTGTGCCCGCTATCACCCTAGACCGTAAATGTGGGTCTGCTCAGCAGGCGATGGATTTTGCAGCGCAAGGGGTTATCTCTGGGGCTTATGATGCGGTTATTGCAGGTGGCGTTGAAATGATGAGTACGGTGCCGATGAGGATTAACCGTATGGGCAAGGATAATGAAGGCGAATTATTTCGGAGCCGTTATCCAGATGGAATGATTCGCCAGGGGGTTTCTGCTGAACTTATTGCGAGCCGTTGGAATATTTCTCGTGAGGAGTTAGATCAGTTTTCGATGAGGTCTCACATCAGAGCCTCAGATGATGTTAGCGGAAGAGCTAAAGATATTGTATCTATTAACAAGGGGTTGGCGGAGGATGGTGTCGCATTGGTTTGCGATGATGAAGGTGTTCGTCCCAATACTAACCTAGAAACGCTGTCAAATTTAGATACTGTTTTTAAAACCGACGAAATGAGTGCTAGGTATCCGGAGATAAACTGGAGTCTGACTGCTGCAAGTTCGAGTCCAGTTAGTGATGGCGCAAGCGCCTTGCTGATTATGGAAGAACAGCTAGCGATGAGGCTGAATCTAACACCGCGGGCTGCTATAACGCATTTCTCTGTAGTAGGAGATGATCCGATCATGATGTTGACTGCCATAATGCCCGCCACTAAGAAGTTATTAAGAAGATGTGCGTTACGCTTATCTGATATTGACGCATACGAAGTTAATGAGGCCTTTGCTTCAATTCCGTTAGCTTGGCTCAAGGAGTTAGATGGTGATCCTGAGAAACTCAATCAGTATGGAGGTGCAATTGCATTAGGGCATCCTGTAGGTGCCTCCGGGGGACGTTTGATAGCTAATATAATGAGAGTTCTTGAAGACACGAATGGCAGATATGGTTTAATAACAATGTGTGAGAGTGGGGGAATGGCGAACGCGACCCTTATCGAGAACTTGACTTAGGCTTGAGCCTTTTTGTTCGTTGAAAACTTTTTTAGATAAAGGAATTGGATTATGCCTGATAGAATGACAGATAAGGTCACTATTATTACCGGAGCTGGAACGGGGATAGGCCGAGCCTGTATGGAGCTTTTTGCGGCAGAAGGTGCGAAGGTAATAGGCTGCGGCCGAAGAGAAAACATGTTGCAGGAAAGTTTAGACCTAGTCACTGAAAATCAGGGTGAGGGGCACATAGTTGCTGCAGATTTATCTAATCTAGAAGATGCGCAGAACGTAATTAGTAAAACAATATCTCTTTACGGAAGGATTGATTGTTTAGTGCATGCCGCGAGTGTCGGTTGGAGTTGGAGCCACACTAGCGAAGATTCGATGAATGATATAGCAAATACTCCGCCAGAAAAATGGCACGAAGTTATCGGGATAAATTTAAATGCTTGTTATTACATGTGTCACGGGGTTTTACAGCATATGCTAGAAGCGGGTCAAGGGTCGATTGTAAACGTAGCAAGCATTTCAGGAATGGTTGGTATGCAATCGGCTCACACTTATTGCTCTGCTAAAGGGGGTGTAATAAACTTGACGCGCGCTATGGCGAACTCGTATGGAAAGCTCGGGGTCAGAGCCAACTGCGTATGTCCTGGCTACACCGATACACCTATGATTGCTGATGTGATGAATATATTTGACGACGAGACATTAGCAGATAATCTCACACCAATGAGCCGTGCGGGGACTCCTTTAGAAATGGCCTATGGCTGCCTGTACTTAGCATCTGACGAAGCAAGCTATTGCAATGGCGTGATTCTGCCTATAGATGGCGGAACTGTCGCGCGGCAATAGTTTGGGAACATGATTTGATTCGTATGAGCATAAGCCCTATGAATCTCTGTAGCAGTTTTCAGTCGATCGGCTCAAAAACCTCACCGTTGTAAAAGAGCAGATTACCTTCGCTGATATCATGCCATAGTCCGTGGATGTATAATTCTTCAGCCCTTACGGCATCCTGTACAAATGGAAAGGTCATCAAATTTTCCATCGACATAATGATCCCTTCGTGTTCCAGAGCGCGCAGTTGGTCCTCTTTATCTTTTGTATGATC
>Ga0315320_10000721_pt1 | contig 27283 bp, 22 predicted proteins | sample M140m21515metaG_FD_203458 | JGI IMG/M metagenome (GOLD analysis project Ga0315320, IMG submission 203458) | Ammonia-oxidizing marine archaeal communities from Monterey Bay, California, United States - M1 40m 21515 | ecosystem: Environmental > Aquatic > Marine > Coastal | place: USA: California... | reverse complement strand
AAAGCCGAAGAAGATGCCGCTGCCAAGAAAGCTGAAGAAGATTCTGCCGCCGCTAAGAAAGCCGAAGAAGATGCTGCCGCCGCTAAGAAAGCCGAAGAAGATGCTGCCGCTGCTAAACAAGCCGAAGAAGAAGCTGCAGCTAAGAAAGCCGAAGAAGATGCCGCAGCCGCTTAAAGAACTGAACTAACAAATTAAGATAACAATAAATACATATAATTAATAATTTATTATATGTATTATATATAACTTTAGCAAAATGGCAAGTACGAATGAAGTATATAAAAATATTAATGGCATACCATCTGGTGTATATATTGGACAATTTGAACGTACCACAGAATTAGATAATAGAATTCTAGCAAGAAGTTTTCCAAGTGCACCATTACAACCGAATTATGACCCGAGACCAATATCCACAAAATATAGTTTAATGCCTGCATTATCGGGAAGAAAAGCGGATGCAGAGCCAAAAAAAGAATATAATGAATATAGTGTTCATAACACATTTAATCCATGTAATGATGGAGCACCAGTAAATGGATTTTTAAATAATGTAGACCATGAAACATATTTAAGAAACCAATATTTTGCATTACAGAAAGGCGATAAACAATATTATACACCAAAAGGTTCAAGTGAATTATATAATGATTATGTATTTAATACTGGTCCATCGGAGGAACAACCACATCCGGAATTATTTGCAAAGGAAAGATTTAATAATAACAGAACACAACATGGTGGTTTAGATGGAATAGGTGTAGATTATTTTCATAATAATACAAGAACACAATTAAGAGCGAAATATTAAGTATAGAATTTATAAAAATATTTATAAATTTTATAAGCAGAGAATATATATGAGTAATTATTTAAGTTACATATACAATTCATTATTTATAAATAATACAGATGATAATAAAATGTTTAAAGAATTATTAACGATATCATTAATTGCACTAACATATTATGTATATAAAGATAAAGTTGATGATACTAATGAATTATATAAGTTAGAAGGTTTTGCACAGAATGATAAATATATTTTTAAAAATGATAATGATTGTTTTGATGATTTTTATATAAGTATGTATAACACAATATACAATAATTATAAGCATTTTCCACTAGAATTAGAACATATTATAAAATCTACTATGCCAACAAATAATAGTGTTATTTTAGATTTATGTTCAAGAACAGGTTTATTTGTAAATGAATTAAATAAATATAATTATAATGCTCACGGGTTAGAGAATTGTAATAATATGATAGAATTTTCAAATAAGAATTATCCGAAAAATAATATAATAAAAGGAACAATAACAAATCCGATGACATTTAATACAAATTCATTTACACATATTATATGTAATAATTTTAATATTTACAGATTTAAAGATAAAGGTTTAATGTTCAGACATTGTTTTTATTGGTTAAAACCAAACGGGTATTTTATAGTACATTTAATTGACCCATATAAGTTTGATACATTAATGCCAGTAGCAAAACCAACATTTTATAAAAATATTCAAAAAAAATTTAAAGATAGAATAAAGAAATCCAATGTAAATTTTTTGGGGTTTAATTATAATAGTGAATTAATATTTGAAGACAATAATATACTAAAAATTAAAGAGAAATTTAAAGATAAACAAAGTGGGAATACTAGACATCAAGAAAGAAATTTATATTTAAATTCTCTCGATAACATAGAAAAACTTGCACAATTAAATGGGTTTCATTTATATTCAAAAGCAAAAATGACAAGAATTAATGGAGATAAACATCAATTTATTTATATTTTTGAAAAAATACATTAAATTTACATTTAATCATTATTTACAATTATATGTAAAATTGAAACAAATGTGTTATAAACTGGTATATGCACACAATATTTAACAATAAGCCAAAATTACATGCCCATTATAGACCGTAAAGTAACACTTGTAAAAAGTATAAAAAATATTAACTGTAAAATTAATGGATTAACCAAACGATTTATTAACACCCTAGATGAGGTGGAAGATGAAACTGAAAGAATGGATGAATTAATGGAATATATTCACAATAATATTAATGATTTCAAGATTATGTTTACAAAATATAATTGTTTACCTGAAATCAACATAAATAATGTTCGTTTTAGATTGTATTATTATGATAAACAATTAAAAGGTATTTGTGGAATAGATTTAGATGATTATTATGGCATAGAACTATATCAATATGATTTAATAATTGGTGGTCCAAATCATGGTAACCTAATAATAAATGGTAATTATGATGAAAACATAAATGATTATGATATTATACACAATTTAAATACATCTTCAAGAATGATAAATTCTCCAATATTAAAAAGTATAGAAGATTATGATTGCATAGATACTTTTAAAAAAATTATACAAAACATGTATGATAACAATCACAAAATGTGTACTAATAATGATATTAAAAGAAAACAATTTAAATCATATATTCGTAAACATCGAGTAGAATTAATTACAGATGTATATAAGAAATTGTCAAAAGACTATACTTTCGTACTTGATTATAGTGATGGTGGACGAGAAACTTATAATTCAATAATGACACACAGTAAAATATTAATAAACGATATTAACAGAGAAGTATTAGGATTTAGTATTGATAAAGAATATTTCATCCTATGTAAAAACTTAAAAATTTTAGTAAACAATGTACGGAAGGATATGCAGGAATGGTACGAAAATGTAGATAAATATATAGATAATATTGCTAATGATAAAATTGGAGTATCTGATATAAGCAGTGTTATTTTAAAGTATGTTTAAATAATAAAAATAGAATAATTTTGTCGCATGTTACAAATTTTTTATTTTTTTATACAATTATAATAAATGAATTTGATAATATACTTGTTATGTTTTATCATTATTGTATTTATATTTATAATTGCAGCAATAAAAATAAATAACCCTTTTTGGAATCTTATGCCAGTTTATCATAAATATGATTTTTGGAGATATTTTTATCAAAATTGTTTCATATTTAGACAACCAATAAAAAATAAATATTATGATTTATTACAAATAAATACTATTGAATATAATGATTTATCTGAAGAGAATATTACTGAAATAATTAAATTGTTACAATCACATTATTTGGGAAATGATAATTTATTATATGCATATGATAAAGATAAATTAATTAATGATATTACAGGTTGTAATAATGAATCATTAGTATCTATTTATAAAAAACAAAAATATAATTATGTAGATGGAGAGATTAAAATATTAAATTCGAATGAAATAAAAGCATGTATTCTCTCTAAAAAAATAAATTTATTTGTTGATAATAATAATTTTAATTGTTATTTATTAAGTAATATTTGCTGTCATCGTGATGAAACTAATAATCAAATACGCCAAAAAATATTATATACACATTTTTTTAATAGCATAAATAAAAAACCCATAGAATGTTTTATAATAAAAAAAGAACATAGTTTATTTAAAAATATTGTTCCTGTTGTACAATATAATTCTCTCAATTATAAAATAAATTTTATTAATAATTATGATTTCTCTAACTTAATGAATGTAAAAAAAATAGAACCTAACCAAAATGATATTATTGATAATTTAATTAATATTATAAATACGAAAAATAAATATTTTGATGTTTGTTTTTATCCTGATATTGGTAATATTAAATCTTTAATGACTAATAAACATATTGAAATATATGTTTTATATTATAAAGAATTTGCTCTCGGATATTACATTTTTAAAGATAATTTTATACATAATGAAAAAGAAGATACTGAAAGCATTTCGTTAGTTTCAAGTATAAATAATTCTCCAAATAATAATATTTTCTTTGGTGGATTTTATTATATTCTCTCAAATATCATAAAAAAATTTCCTCAAAGGAATAGAATTTCTATAGAAGACAATTCCCATAATAGAAATATAATAGATTTATTTAATCAATATCATAAACCTATATCTACACATAAAGTAGCATATTATAGTATTAATTTATTTATTCCAAAAACATCAAGAGAACCTTCTTCATTTTTTTCTTTTTTTTAATGTTTTCCTTGTTTTAAATATATTTATATATAAAATGAATACAGAGGTTGTTACAGTGGCGACACATAATGAAGGAACATTTGAGAAAATAATAAATAACAACTTTGATATAGATGTTAAAGTTTTAGGTTATGGAGAGAAATGGACAGGATTTGATATGAAAATTAGATTAGTATATAATTATATAAAAAATTTACCAGATGATAAAATAATAATTTTTATAGATGGTTTTGATAGTATAATAAATGGTACAATTGAACAAGCAGAAAACATTTTTAGAAAAAATAATTATAAATTACTTTTTTCTAATAGTTACTCAATTAATACCTTATCAGGAGTATTAGATCGTTTAATATTTCCTTCATGTAAAAATAATTCTGTAGCAAATTTTGGGTTATATATGGGATATGTTAAATATTTAAAAATAATATTAAATGATATTTTAAACAAAAAATGTAAAGATGACCAAGTGAATTTAAATAATTCATGTAAAAAATATAATTTTATTCAAATTGATGATAAAAATGAGATATTTTTAAATAAACGCACAAGAACTGTAAAAAATGAAAATGCAATATTTATATCACACCCTGGAACATTGACGTTTAAACGAATGTGGCGTGGTCTTTTTGAATATGGTCAATTTTTATTGACATACCTTATAATATTGTATTTAATTATTGTATATTTTTTATATAAAAATAAGAAAAAAATTCATATTATATTATTAACAATTATGTTTATTTTTTATTATATATTAATGGATAAAAGTTGCATATAGAGATTATTTACTTTTTCTTTTCTTAGTAGTTCTTTTATTTTTTCTTTTACAATATTGTTTTTGAGAGAAACCTTTTGGTTTTTTACAATTAATACTTCTCTTATATTTCAATGACCATTTTTTTCCACCAAAATTTATTGGTGATGGCGGTGGTGTAACTCTATTATTATGAGTTAAATGAGCAATATCGTGATGATCAAATAGATCATGTGCACCATCAATATAACCGCTCTCATAACCTAATTTCCATCCTAATCTAAGAGCATTTTGCCAATTTACTGTTCCATGTGAATTAGGCAGTTGTTCATTCATAAATTCTTCAATATTATTGGGACCTAAAAACTCACCATAAATATCATTAATGTCTGGGATTATCATATCCGGCATATCAATAGGTAAACCATTATCAATAGGAAAATCATTAACATTTGGAAGTGTATTTGTAGGTACCACGTTCATAAATAAAATAATATATATATTATTATTTTATTTTATTGTTTGCTTCTGGTTTTTCTACGTTTCTTTAAAGACTTTCTTTTTGTTCTACGTGATTTTTTAACTTTTCTAGATTTGTTTTTTCGTTTTTTTCCTCCAAGAGCAGCATCAGCCACAGTAGCATTAGTTTTTTTTAAAGTTACAGTATACATTCTGGTAAATGTACTTTTTTTAAAATCAGCTATGTTATCTACAGCTTCTTTTATTTCTTTAACTGTTTTTATATCTTCATCAGCAGATGCCCTCAAATCTACCTCATCGTAATCCTGGTTACTAAGTTGACAGTGTTTGGATTTTAGCTTAGAACCATCAGCACATATAAATTTATAATATTCTATTAATATACTATCTATATTGTCTAGATAGTTCTTAAATTCTTTCTTTTCATCAAACTCTAATTTCAATAAAGCAACCAATTTATTTTTTAAATCAAAACTATTAATAATCTTATTAATTTCATCAAAATAGTTTTTTTCGCCAGTATTAAAAAAAAAATATGTAGGTCTTTCTACGTTTTCATATTTTTTGCTTTTTTTGTTAAAAGCAAAACTCATTTTACTTATATATATTATTATTTTATTTTATTTCTTTGCCTTGGCTTTTGTAACTTTTTTAGAAGGTTTAATTTTAGCTGTTTCTACAGTTTGTAACTTTTCACGATATGTTTTATATTTCATATATTCCTTTTCAAATACCTTTAATTCATTACTCCACATTTTTTCTAAAGTAGTAGATTTTAAAATATCAAGTTCTTTTTCGGTATCAGCCTTTTCTTTAACTATTTGTTCAACATTTTCATTAGTTACTGAGTCCATAGGCATTTTAACGAGATATTTATAACTATCTTCTAATTTATCAAAACCCATATTTTCCAACATTTCAGTAACAACATCATTATTTTTACGTCGAAGGTCAATTTTACTATCAAGAGTATCCAAAATATACTTTGCTTTATTACTAAGTTTAACTAATTTTATTTCGAGAGCATGAATTAAAGCATTTTTTCTCTTATCATAGACAGAAATACGAATAGAATAATAATCATCAATAATTTCAGGAACTGTGTTATATTTACGAAGTTTACCTTCAGAACTAAACATATGAATGTTAGTATTGCTAACAGTAGTAGTAAGTTTTAATAATTTTTCAACACCATTAATTCCATTATCATCTTTTGTACTTTCAATATCATTTAATTTACCACGAGGGAAAGTAACTGTAAATAGTACATTAACTTCTGTAGATAATGAGCTGAAATCTTTAATAGTAGGTGAAACACGTTTACCATTTTTATCTGTATGACCATCCATAAGAGTTTCAAGGAAACTAGTATAAGACATAGTCCATGTGCCGATAGGTAATTCAGTAATTTTTATAGTATCATTATCAATCTTTTCATATACACCTTTAATTAAATACTTTTTATCATTATCAGTACATTTTGTAACAGTGCCCTTAAATCCTTCATAATATGGATTAAATATCTTACCGTCATTTGATTTGCCAGCAAGTTTATTTTTAAGATAACTTAGTACATCCAAAGGATTAAATGGTGTAATATTACATGAAAATCCTGTACCAATACCAGAAATACCATTTATCAAAGCAAATGGGATAATAGGAACATAATATTCTGGTTCAACTATAGTTCCATCATCATTAATATACTTAAGAACACTATCATCCAAATCCGGGAACATATGTCGTGTAAGAGGATTTAATTGTGTAAATATATATCTTTCAGACGCACTGTCATCACCACCATGTAGTCTTGTACCAAATTGTCCATTAGGCATAAGTAGATTAATATTATTAGAACCAACATATGTTTGTGCCATATTTACAATAGCACCATTAAGACTAGCTTCACCATGATGATAAGAGCTATGTTCCGAAACATATCCTGAGAATTGTGCAACTTTAATTTCACTAGTTAATTTTCGTTTGAATGAGCAATATAAAATTTTACGTAATGAAATTTTAAGTCCATCAACCATATTAGGTATAGACCTAGCACAATCATATGAACTAAAATGTATCAATTCATTATTAATAAATTCATCATATCTAACAGTTTTTTTACTAGTATCTAAATAACTCGTTTTATCATAATTTTCCAACCATGTTTTTCTTTCATTTGCGCGTTTTTTATTAAATATTTTATCAATAATATCGTCGGATTCGGGTCCATTATAAACAAAATCTACAATCTTCTTATTGGCGAAATATTCTTTGAACTCTTTAGAAGTAGAAGTACCCAAACCCTTAAAATATTTGATAGTATATCCATTTGTATTATTATTATCTTTCCATTCTTCATACTCACCCTCGTTATAAAATAGCTTAGTTGTGTTACCTTTTTTCGCTCTTAAAATAGGAGTATTCATAAAAGATATAAAACCGGGAATTTTAATTAGTGATGCCCATTCACTATGAAATAAATTAATACATAAACCCTTAATATGAGAACCATCAGTATCCTGGTCACATAAAATCATAATTTTACCATATCTAAGATGTAGATTAACATCATTCAAATTTTCATATACCATTTCGCTAGATAATCCTAGAATTTTTTTAATATCTGTAATTTCTTTATTATCAGCGATTTTTTTCAATCCTTCGCCTCGTACATTAAGTAACTTACCTTTCAAAGGATAAATACCAATAGTATTTCTATCATCACTTGATAATCCTGATACAATACCAGATAAAGCACTTAATCCCTCACATAATATTAAAATACAATCTTTTGAATTTTGTGTACCACTAAAATTAGCATCAATTAAACTAGGAATACCTCTAATAGTTTTTGTTTTTACACCATCTGTTTTTTTAACCAATCGTAAATCCTTTACTTCAGTCAAACTACAAGCTGTTTCCATAATACCTAATTTAGCTATTCTATCTATAAACCCATCTGTTACTACACACGTGGAACCAAATTTAGCAACGGGTGTATTCATATAATCTTTAGTTTGACTATCAAATGATGGATTTTCAATATCACATCTAATAAATAACATAATTTGTTCTTTTATAGTTGTAGAATTCACTTTTATTTTTTTCTTTTTTTCAATATAATCTGTTAATTTTCGAATAATTTGGTTTAATATATAATCTACATGTTTTCCACCTTTAAATGTACAAATACCATTTACAAATGATACTTGTGTAAATTCATGTGTTGGAGACAATGTTACTGCATATTCCCAACGTTCTTCATATTTTTCATGAATTCTTTTACAATCACCTCTTCCTCCAATATACATATTAATATATTGCGAAAAGTTATATATTTTTACTTCATTATCATTAAAGAATAATTTAACCTTTTTAATAGAATGATCAGTTACCGCAGCAATATCATATACTCTTTTTTTTAGTAAATAAAATATATCGTTGGTCATGCCTTGCATTCCAAATCTTTTATAATCAGGTATAAACGTAACCTTCGTATATGGTTTTGCATTTTTAACTTTCGTAATTTTCGGTGGACATATTTCATCCAAATTATTCTTAAATTCTTGTACATATTTCAAACCTCTGATATGATCTACAGTTTCTATCTTTCCATATGTAGACCAAATTAATACTAATTTGAAACCAAACCCATTTTTACCACCAACTATACGTTTTTCATTTTTTTTATAATTTGTAGATGTTCTTAGATGACCAAATATCATTTCAGGTATCCATATGTCATATTCTGGATGTTTTGCAATATCAATACCATTTCCATCATTGTACATTTCAATAGAACCCTCTTTCGTAATGTTAATTTTTATTTCAGATACAAAATTCTTTTTTAATATTGGAGAATTTATCATTCTTACTACATGATCTCTTGCATTTACTATGCCTTCATCAAATAATTTATATAACCCAGGAATATATTCAATTGTTTTCAATTTAATATTTTTACTTTCTTCGTCGAATACCCATAAATTTGAATCTATATTTTCTACTGACCCAATATATGTATCTGGATTATCTAATATATGTTCTTTATCCGTTTTTTGTTGGTATTGCTCTGATAGTGCTTCATTCTCTGTAGTCATACTTATATATATATAATTAATTTTAAGCTGTTTTATATAATATTTTACACTCAATTTTATAAATTATAAATTATAAAATTGTATAAAATTGAATCATAAATCATTCTTTAATTATTTCAAATGAAATATTAATTATGTCTACTATAATCACAAAAGATAATTTGAATTTGGAGATGAACTCATCACATGAGACTACTACTCTTTCGCCAAATGTAACTGTAAGAGAACATCCAAGAGTTGGTGGGTTAACTATTAAAAAAAAATCAAAAAAAGAAGAGCCTAATGATAAATGCAGTATATGTTTGGATAATGTTAAAAAAAATAAAAATATGTCAACTACCTCATGTGGTCATGTATTCTGTTTAACATGTTTACATGAACATTTAAAAACCAGCAATACTTGTCCTAATTGTAGACACGAAATCCTTGATAAAATGCCTGATAAACCTCTTCATAAAATTACAAGAAAAGAAGCCATTAGTGTAATATCTGCAGAAATAAATAATTGGGATTTTGCAGCAGTTATGGAAGGTTTATATGCTTTTAAAATGCATGGACGTTATCGTCTAATTAGTGAATTTGAAAGTATGGGTTTAAATATTGTGAATGAACTAATTGCATTACAAAATCAAGATGAAGATGGTTTTGCACATTTTCGTGATAATGAAACCGAACTCGATGATGATGAAGATGATGAAGATGATGATGAAGATGACGACGACGACGATAGTGCTATAATTCCGGTCGGCATTACTATAGACAGAAGTGGTAGTAATGTAAATAGACGAATTCTTAATGATCTTGTTGATAGTGATGAAGAAGCCGAATTTGAATCTTAAAACATTTGCACGTCCGAAATAGACGTTAAACTATTGGAAATGGAGAATAAGCTAATAAATGAGCACTGATATTCACATAAATGTGCGTGGTTGGGGCACATTTAACATTTTTATAGAACCCCTGAAACCGTTATACACAGGGTGAGAGAGAAACGGGAACCATTTGTACAGGTTCAAATTATTGGTGATTTACTAAATAACACTTATAAACACTGAAATGTTTTGTACAAAGCATAATGTGATATAATCTTCATTTTTAAAATGTAGGTTAAACCTATCGTAACGAAAGTTATAAAAGGCTTCTATTTTATAGAGTATCATATTATGGGTCTTGTTTAGATATTATCTGGTTTCAGTAATTAATTAATGACTTGATCAACCATTAATTAATTATTAGGAATAAGTAATTAATAAATAAAGACATGGCTAGTCAAATTTTCTATGTCATTCTTGGTTTGGATTAAATATTTACAAAGAATGATAGCGGGGACGCCCGTTTTTTTTTGCAATATTTTTTAAAGTATAATTATAATAAATTAAATATCAATATATTTTAATTACATATGACTACACCATACAATGATAAAATTACAGCAACATGGATAAATCAAGGTTTTATTAATGGTTTTCAATTTAGTAGTGATTATCAAACATGGATAAATACTAATTATCCAGGTGAAACAATTAATTCATTATCAATTAATATATTTAAAACATATTTAAATGATAGAAATAATTTATATTCTTCACAAGGTTTACCATTTATATTTGAAAATGGAACATATAATTTATATATAGCACATCCGGATGATTTAGTAGATAATCAACAACTTAGTGTAACATTACAAAATGTGCTTTTTTATGGTTTAGAACCAATAGATTTATGTGGAAATTTTGCATATCCAAATAATTATGGTTATAATTTATCTGAAGTAGAAAATGATTATGTCGCTTTATTAAATGACGATGTTTTAAATGAAACTATAGACATTAATGTATTACAAGCATCACGAGCAAAAACATGGTGGATGATACATCATGGCGGAAGTCTTTTATCACCAATAAAACAAGTTATTCAAAGTGATGGTTCGAAAAGCATTAAAAGTGCATATGGATTTATTACTGATATAAGCATGAATTTATTTGGTAATGAGGCTCCATATAAATATTTTAGAAAATCATATAGTGCTGATTGGTTAAGAGATGGTTATAAACAATTGAGAGAATCATCATTGTTGCTTAATACACACGCATGGTCATTTATGAGAAAATCATATAGTAATAAATATTATGCTGATGCTACAACAGAAGTGGCATTAGATGGTAATATGAGTTTTGAATTTTGGTTTGATAAAGCATATGGTCCAAATTCACCTACATATAATACTCCATATCAATTAATTGTTGGTCCAACTAAATCGAAGAGTGATATTAATACTGCATTTATACATAATTTAACTTTCAATAATAATAAATTTATATATAGTACAGGTGAAACTGCTGGAAATAATTATATTAATTATAATTATATAGCAAATTATGCTACAGATATATCAAATGGCATAATAAATTCAAATATTATATATGAAAAATATTATATTGATAATTCTGCAAACTTAACAACTCCTGCTGTTACATTTAATGGTCCATTAAATGGTTATTTAACATCATTAAAACAATTAGGTTTTTTAGAACCGGACACAACTTACAATGAATGGTGGTTAGCAAATTATAGTTCTGAAAGCATTATTCGTTTAGATTTATATCCTTTTTTAGAATTTACGTCAATTAATAGTGATGTTACATTAAATATTGCATATAATATTTTAAAAACAAACACTTTCAATAATACTGATGATTACAAATTATTTTCTGCAAATACACTTACTTATCCTGAATGGCATTATCAAAATAGAACTTTTATTGATCCATCTGGTTCTTCTTATGATGTATCAATTAATATAGTTTGTGCAAATGAAGCAGAAGCATTATTGAGAAAGAAAAGAGTATTAACTCCTAATGATTATGTAAAAAGTGATACATGGTTAATAGCTAGAGATATTAGTAGTAATATTATGCATGATGTAACTGATGTTACAAAAAGATTTCATACTATTCAATATATTAATACTGGTTTATATGAAAATAAAGTTCCATATTATAAAATAAGAAATTATACTGGTGTTGACCCATATGTATATTCTGGCGTATCTTATCCTGCTGTTAATTTAATTGAAATAAGACAAGGCGAAAGTACATTTTTGGAATATTTTAGTCATGATTATGCTGATACAATTTTTAAATACAAATATTTAGTTTACCCTAATGCGGATTTTTTAAATAATATTGTTCCATTAACAAATTTTATACCAGAAATTGATATTAGTTCAAATGATTATAATAGTTATAATAATAAATTATTAGGAGATCCAAATAATTATTTTTTACCACGTTTTATTGAACCTTCTTGGAATAATGATAATATAAATAAATCTGGGGGTAAATTATCTGGAGAATTACCATTATCATTTTATTCTTATATAAATGTAGATACACTTATTAATTTAAATTATAGTTCTAGAAAACGTCCATGGACTACATTTTATGATTGGCTTGTTATGTATTTAACTGGATATGGAAGCGCACATCAAACATTTTATAAATTAATTTCTATTGGTTATATTGAACAAGATAATTATTATAACTTTAATACATCACAATTTGTTAATGATATAAGTGCACAAAGTATTTGGAAAAAAACACAAGATAATAATATTTCATTAAAAAATGAGTATAATAATAAAATCTCAAATTATGTAGACATTAGTAATAATTGGGGTTCTAAATCAAATGTCCCTGTTGATGGTAGTAGTAATATAATTGGTAGTTATTATCAATGGATTTATAATGAAAATACAAAATATAATGCTGCATATAATGCATATTTTAAAACACATGGTATTATAGATGTTAGCAACAATCCTGCGGATGTTTATTCATATGGCGTATCAAATAATCTTATTAATACTACACATTACCCAAATCATACATCATGGGCGAATTCTTTTGGTACATATTCTATTGATAATATTACTATTCAATCTCTATTTAACGAATTAAAACTGAGAAATTCTATACCTTCTAATATTACTTATTACCAATGGTCTTTATATAAAAATCAATTTCCACAATGGTTAGCACAACAAAATTTAAATACTGATAAATTAAATTATTATAATGGTTTGGTAGATTATGGTGTTATTCCATCTACTACAACATATTGGGACTGGATTGTTCAAATAGAACAAAACATTTTAGGTATTTATCAATTCAGTAATAATTATTATCTAGGTTTGTATAATTATAATATTCATATTGGAAGTATTTATAGAGATGACTACAACTTTGAAACCTGGTATGAAACATTATTTGGACCTCATTCAAATACACCTATATCTGATAGATGGAAAGGTATACCCATAGCTATTCCAAAAATTACATACACTAATATTTATAATGGGGGTGGTCGCTATCCATATCCAACATCTATTGCACAACCATATTATTATGTAAATACTGAAAAACCAGAAACAGAAACTATTATTCCGAATATAGATTTAATACGTATTATTGAACATGGAAATGATTTAAGTACAAATGATATATATTATTTTCCAGATAATTCAAATTTAAGCGAAGCAGTTATTAATTATGACATATGTGGAAGTGTTATAGGGCCATTATTTAATATACATGATGTATCATATGCATCAGATATACCAAATAATACATATACATCTTTTATTCCATATATTGATACAAATTATTTATCTCGTGTTGAACATACATATTCTAATTTATCTTATGTTTCTGATGATTTAATTTATATTGACCCAAATGCAGAAGTTATTACAGAATATATACCTAATAATTGTGAAAAATGTAGACCTGCTTATAAAAAAATTGTTACATCCGGTAATAATCCTCAAATGTCGCAAAAATTATTGTATTCTAGCTATATTAAGCGTTCTAAACCCAGAGTTAATGCTAGAACTATGACTGTTACTGTTCCACCAAGATTTTGGAAAATTCAAATTAATGATCTTGACGCTAGTGGCAATTCAAATGTTGCACAAGAAATTTATGAGATTTCAGATGGACGTTTTTTTACAAATATTTTGCTTACTGGTGTATATTTCGAAGCTTCTACACTTATACGTATAGGTTCAAATGCATTTAGAAGTAGTGGAATTACAAATATCGATATACCTACAACAGTAAAAGATATAAGTGCAAATGCTTTTAGAAATACGTTTTATTTAAATTCATTAGCCGTGCCACCAAATTTAAGAATTATTCCACATGGATTTTTATATAATAGTTATGTTAAAAATGTTACTCTAGGCACCACTGTTCAATATATTGATTCATTTGCATTTGCATTTACACATAAATTAGAAAATTTTTCTGTTGGTCAAAATTCATTACTTGAAATAGGTGAATATGCTTTTTTTAATTCTGATATTAGTTTTGTACAACATCCTAATACAGTAAGAATGATTAGAGACCATGCATATTATTCTTGTAATAATTTACAAACAATTAATTTATCAAGAGATTTATTAAATATAAACACTGGAACATTTAAAAACTGCATAAATCTAAATACAATTAATTTCCATCCATCTAGTGTTTTATATCAAATTAAAAATTTCGCTTTTTATAACGATATTTCATTAAGAAATATTACATTCCCTACTTCATTAGTTATTATTAATAAAAAGGCTTTCGCATATTGTTCTTTTATAAATTTAACATTTCCCAATAATGTTAAAATTTTAGGTTCATCTGCTTTTGAAAATCAAGGATATAATATGGAAACACATGTACATGGCAAATCATTATTAACATTAAATTTGGGCAATGTTGAATCAATCGGAGAATTATGTTTTTATAACAATTCTGACTTAGATACTATTACTTTCTCTCCCTTTTTAAAATATATTAGAAAAGAATGTTTCCGTAGTTGTTCAAAAATTAAAGTTGTTTCATTACCCGATAGCGTAATCGTTTTAGAAGATGGTGCTTTTAGAGAATGCACTGTTTTACAAAGTTTTACATCTGGTAATCAAATTGATGCATATCCTGATTATTTATTTGTTAATTGTTATAATACTACATCTTTTACTTTAAGAAAACTTATCAAAACTATTGGACAGTATTGTTTTTATAATAACATTAGTTTATCTACTTTCCCATCAGTTTCTGCCGAAGAAATTAAAGATGGTGCTTTTCAAGGATGTCAATCTATTAATAATATTGCTCTCAATTATAAACTTGGTTATTTAGCTGATTATTTATTTCGTGAATGCCGTATTTTAAGAAACTTTTCATTCGCACATCCATTAGGTAATCCATTTAATTTATATGATAAAAATGACCCAGATGAACGTGGCTCATATACTTCTATAGGAAAATATACTTTTTATAGTGTAGCTCTTACGCGTTTTACTATATCTCCTTTTACTAAAACTATCGGGGATTATGCATTTGCTAATTGCTCATATATTATTTATTTAAATCTTTATTCTACTAATTTAACTTCTATTGGTGATTATGCTTTTAGAAATTGTTCATCTATTACAACTATTAATTTCCCAGAAAGTTTAACTTCTATTGGTCCTAATGCTTTATTTGGTTGTCAAGGAATTACTAAATTAGGTATGACGTTTAATCAAGCTGTATCATTTAATTTAATTTCAAATGATTTCTTACCTACTGATATTAGTTATAATGGAAATAATACTTATACTGGTTCTCACATTCAAAATTCTAATAGAAAAATATTTGATATTATACCAAAACAATATGATGCAGGTCCTTTAGGCTCACAAGAACTATTAGATTATAATTTATATTGGGGGGTTGCGAATTCTGTAATTGGACCTTATGGTTGGCAATCTGAAACAAGTACTGATAACTTTATACAACCATCTCAATTAAATTATACATCTAGTTTATCAGCTAATTTTACATTACCTAATAATTTATTCGGTTTAGAACATGGAACTGACCCAAGTCATAATATTTATTCTAGAGCCAATAATAATTTAGTAATATCTGCTTCGTATAATCAACAAACCTCTTGGGTTTCTCATAAAGGTGTAGGTATTAATTTAGAAACACCTGTTTATGAATGGCATTTTACATCATTACGTAATGAACAAATGGAAAAACCTGCGTTTTCTGGTAGTTAATTTTTATAAAAAGTATTTCAAAATGGGGTTTAATTTTTTTATATATTATATATATAATGAAAAGACCATCAAGACATTCTGACGGATATTATCACATTAAGGATAAGAATTATAAATTATTAGAAGGTTCTAGACAACAAGTTTGGAATAAAACTGCATATAAAACTGCAGGTGGTTTAACACGTTCACAACTTATTATGAACCCACGTGGAAGAATTGTATCTAAGAATAAATCTGTTTCTACTAAGAAAGAAAAAGGTAGAAGATTTAAGAAAAAAGGATACAATCTTACTAGAAAAGGCATGGGTTTTGGACCTAATAAAAACGCTTCTAAAAAAAGAACTACTTCAAAACGCAAAACTAGCCGCAGTCGTAAATAAATTATAAATATTTAATATTATATAAATATTTATTCGTATAATATCTCATATGAACAATTATATTAATAATTTTAATAATTTCCCAGATATTTTTGTATATGATTTTAATATTTCTGATGGAGGATTAGGGGATTGTATTAAATTTTTTATGTATCTTATTCAATGTGCTATTAGTAATAATGCTAGATGTTATTATTTAATTAATAACATACCTATTGAAAAACATTTATTATTAAAATATAATATTATGTACATTACTAGAACACAACTCAATAATTTAAATAATAAATTTAAAATATACAAACCTTACGATTTTTATAATGATTGGGACACACCTAGTAAACAAAAAATCGCTAGTAATAAAATTACTATTCCATTCTCTGATATTTTTATTTTCTCTAATGAAACTATTAACAATGCTAATCGTTTATTAAATATCAACAATTACATTTCTATTCATGTGCGATTGGGTGATAAATTTCTTGAAACTGACACAAAATATGTTGTTTGTAAAAATGATACTCGAAAATATGACCAAATGACAATTGATAATTATATTATTAATAATAAGGATAAAAAAATTATACTTTTTTCTGATAATAAAGCTTATAAATTAAGTATGAAACATAAATTTAATAATATATTTATTACTGATATTAATATTGGTCATACCAGTCTTACTAATACTAATCATTTACAAACTTTAAATACTATATCTGAACTTTATCTATTATCCAATTCTAAAGAAATACTATGTAATAATTCCGGGTTTGCCATGGTCGCATCCAAATTTTATAATATTCCTTTAATTTTTATATAACAACTATTTAAAAAATTGATTTAAAAATCTTTTCATATGTTAAGTAAAAAAAATGATAGATAATTTCGTTAAAGATATCCCCATTAAACAAATACATATTCCCAAACCTATTTTAAAATGGGTTGGTGGAAAAACACAAATATTAGATAAACTTATTCCTGATTTCCCAATTGAAATAAATAATTATCGTGAAGCATTTTTAGGAGGCGGTAGTGTTTTATTAACTTTATTGTCTTATGTAAAAAATGAAATTATAAAGATACATGGTAATATATATGCCTATGATTTGAATGAACCTTTAATTTATACATACAAAAATATTCAAACATCTCATAATGAATTATATGATACATTGCAAAATATTATTGCGGATTTTAATAAATGTGGAAATGGTGAAATAAATAGGAAACCAAATAATTTAACAGAAGCAAAAATCGCCAAAGAAAATTATTATTATTGGATAAGAAGTGAATATAATCGCTTAACTGATAAAAAAAGTATATTATCTTCTGCTATGTTTATATTCTTGAATAAAACTTGTTTTAGAGGTTTATTTCGGGTTGGTCCACATGGATTTAATGTCCCATATGGACACTATAAAAACCCAGAAATTATAAATAAAGAACACTTGGAAGAAATACATAATTTGATACAAAATGTTGTGTTTGGATGTTGTGATTTTAATACATCACTCATAATTGTAGAACCAAATGATTTTGTGTATCTTGACCCACCATATGCCCCAGAAACAGAAACTTCATTTGTTGGATATACTAAAGACGGTTTTAATATTGATAATCATACACAATTATTTGAATTAATACACGATTTAACAGATACAAATAAAAAAATGATGTTATGTAACGCAGATGTCAGTTTAGTTCGCGAAAATTTTACCAATAAAAAATATAATACAATATCTATTTTATGTAAAAGGTCTATTAATTCTAAAAATCCTAATGCAAAGACTAATGAAGTTATTATAAAGAACTATTAGTTTGTGTTTTTATATAATTATCTATAAAATTTTTTATATTTGTTACAATATTATCTTCTTGAAAATAATATGGTATACCATTTTCTTTTAAAAACTCTAATTCTCTGGGACAAGTAGTTTTAAAATAATCTGATAATATATAAATATAGCATATATGGACAGCAGGATAGATTTTTTGATAAAATTGTTTTTTGAACGGTCCTGTCTGAAGTTTTTCAGCCACTGACCCTGAACCTTGTTGAAATTTTTTTTCAATAATAAACAGTATTTTTTTATCCCGAAATAGATAGGCTTCATCTGGTTGTTTACATCCATGTGCCAAATTTTTCGAAATTTTATAGTTTTCGTTTAGAATATATCCGTTTTCATTCATAAATTTATGCAATTGAGCCTTATGTAAACGAATTGAATTCTCTATTTCCCCAATATCTGTCTCGCGTTCAAATCCTAAACCGGTTACATTGGTATTCGCGCCCCCTGCACCAGTTCCTTTATTAATATGTGTATCTTTTTTTTCTTCATTTTTTACATATTCATCTGGTTTATTAATTAAAGTTAAATTTAAATCTAATCCAATTTTGTCCTCCATTTTTTTATTATGATTAATAAAAATCATTTTTTATATCAATTTTATAAAAATGAATTTATATAAAAATGAATTTATATAAAAATGAATTTATATAAACAAATAATATAAACATAAATATTATTTAAACCCATTATGGAGAATAAACAATTTTTAGATTTATATATTAAAATTAAAAATCATATAAATAATAATAAAAATATTATAGTTTGTGGACCTGAATACAGTGGCAAAACATATTTATTAAATGAATTATATGATTTATTAAAAAAAAATAATTATATTATTTTCTGTAGTGTTGACCACTATATACATTCTAATAAATTAAATGGTATAACATTATCTCCTAAAAATTTTTGGATTGAAGAAACAGATAAACATAAATATAAATTACATGATATATTGGATGAATATGAATATATTCAAACTATCATTCCTTCTCAATTTCAATAAATATATAAATCTATAAAATTGATTGATTTTTTTACATTTTATTTAAAATAACATATCATATAATTTATTAATATCAAATATGAGACGAATGAAAACCGGACCTGTTAGTAAAAGACCTATTAGCAGAGGTGAAATTATGCTTCGTCATGGTACACGTCTTCCACGAGAATTAATCCGATTAATTTTTGAATACTGGTCTGGTGATGAATCACAACTTATTATTGATTGGAAAAAACGCATGAAACCTGCGTCTGATGAGTTAAATACTCATATTAATGAACAAATTCAACGTCAATATAATATTACTGGTGGTAATACTCATATTGATTACTTTGCTGACCACCATATGTATGATGATATTACAGCATTATTCCCTGTTCAGGAAACATTATACCAAGAAACTAAAAAAAACTCTTCCGGATTTGTATTTAAATATGAAATACGTAATAATTTAAAACGTGTTTTAACTATTAAAAATATAAAAAGAGAACTTATCATATACAGACGGCTATTCAATGATAATACATATGATACATCTAATACATATTACAAATATCGTATTGCATTTGGTAAGAGACATAAAAGTAAAAGATATGATGTTTTTGGTAATCCTGATGAAACGGTTGATTTAAAATTAGAAAGTGGTCTTACTACACTTCCTGTTACGGTTAGAAGAAAAGATAATAAAAAAAGAATTGAAGTATATGCCAAATCTGATTTTAAACAAACCTGTACAAGAAATGTATGGTGGTCAAGATTTGGTAAACAGAGCTGTCAAAAATTATCTAATAATTTTATTAATTTATGGAAACAAGGTTTAGTTGAACTTCCTAATAATAAACGCGTTCGTCATTTATTATTAACCAATAAATCAGGTAAAAAATATATTAGGACTATAAATTCTAATAGTCTTATTCTTCACAATATTAATGATAAAAATCAAAAAATTATAAACAATATAAACAATACAAAAAATACAAAAATCAATAAAAATAATAATGACGACTTATATACTAAAACGGGACAGGAACTTCGTGATATACTCTCATATTGGACTAATAAACCTACTGGTCGTAAAAGTTCAGGTAACCTTAAAACTAAACAGGCTATTATAGATAAGATAGTTGAAATTAGGGTTTCCCAAGTAGTATTTGTATAAATATAATTAAAACATATATAGTTCAATGTACATATATGTTTTTTTATGACTTTCGTTTTTTTGTTCTACGTCTTCTTTTTTTTTTTTTTATTCCACCCATTGTTAATTTATTAAATTTTTCAAAAACATTGATTTCATTTACTTTTTCTTCATTATATCCTTGTGTAACACTTCTTGGAGAAATGTTCGGTTTTGTTTTATTTTTATTAGCTATACATTTTTTTAATTCATCATCGTATGTTTGTTTCCTGCCCATTGGATTACTTTTATTTAATAAACGGTTATATCTATTATTTGCTAATTCCCATTCACAATATGAACCACCATGATCATCACACTCTTTTTTATTTATATATCTATAATTAAATAACTTAGTATCGTCGTTAATATTAAGTTTTTCTTTATCTTCTATAGCATATTTTGCAGCACATTTTATTCTAACATCATTATCACCTTCAATCGGAATTTTATATAATAAATATGGTGCTTTATTATCAAAATATTCATTTCCATTTTCATCTCCAAATGCTTCTACAAATACTTTTTTATAATTTTCATCTGTAAGCTTATCTTTATCTATAAGATATTTTTCATATGGAATTAGTAAATCATCAAAATTACCGCCTCCTTTTCTTTTCTTGCTTTTATTTTTAAGATTTTTTCTTTTTTTAGTTTTGCCGCCTTTTTTAATAAATTTATTTGGATGGAATTCATAAATTTGACATTTTGACGGAAAAATTTTATCATTATATGCATAATTATTATGATTATATGGCGAAGCTAATTTATTAATAGCATTCATATAATCAATGTCTTTATTATGTGTTAAATATTTTGTTGACATATATATATATATTATATATAAATATAATTAAATATCAATAATAAGAAAGGCAACATCATTATCAACTACATAATTATAATTATCTTGTAATACTTTTTCAAAATATCTTTTTTTTGCAATAAGTTTACTTTCTTTAAATGTTTCACAATAAAAATTATAAATATCATAAACGGGAACATATTTACCTGCTATATTTGAGAACTTTTCTTTCATTTTTAATACAAAATTATCTACTGAATAAGCAATATCATCATTTTTATTCCATAAAGAACAAGAGATTTGTAATAAATATTTATTTTCATATATATTAATATCTGGCAAAAAATAACTTATAATATCAATTACTTTATTTTCAGATATATTAATTATTGCATTAGTATAATTATTAACAGCCCATTTTTTAAATAATAAAATTATTTCAGATGTTTGAAATTCATAGTCATACTCATCACAAAATTGTATATTATTTTTCCAATATTCTAAAAATAATTGTATTAAAGGTAAATGTTTACTTGATAGACCAATAAATGCATCTAACTGTTCATTATAATAATCTTTATAAATTTTAATAATTTCGCTTTTAAAAGTATTTATAAATAATACATTCGGTATTTGCTTACAATCTAAATAATGTTTCCATAAATATAACATTTCTTTCATATTAATTTTGGTTATATCACTATTTGTTAATATTAATAATTCTTCAGATGGGTCAGTTATTGTGATTTCTATATATTTTTCTACAAAATCTTTAATAATAGAATGTGAATTTTTATTTTTTAAATACAAAATATGTTCTATATAATTATCATCCATGTTTATTTCATATAAACAGTTATCTGAACTACCAAATTTATTAGAATAATAACAAGATACACTTAATAACCCAATATGATGTTTTGTTAAAAATTCTTGCCATTTATTTTCATCAATTTCTATAAATTTATTATTAAATAAACGTGTATTCTCAAAACTATGTTCATAAAATTTGTATTTTATAGAATTATTACAATTTATACCAATGTTTGTATAACAATAATTGCTTATTTCTGTTATAAAATCTTTTGCATTTGGAGATATAATATGTATTAAATTATTTGTTTTTCTTAATATATTGTCCCCTATTATTGTTAAGAAATATTTTACATCGTTTCTGTCATTAAATAACCGTATATTAATAAAATAATTTATTATTTCTTGTATTGTATTAGATTCAGGTATAGAATTTATTAAATTATTATTTTTTATGCGCTTCATTATTTCATTTTTTGTTTTTTGTTTCCATGGAAGTAATAATTTTGATTCAGAATAACTTATACTAGTTAATATGCGATGTAATAAATCATCTTCATAAATAATGCTATAATTACTATTATTATAATAAAAATATTTGTTTGTTGTTTTAATATAAAAATATTGATTATGAGTTAAAAAATATTCTATAAAATACTCTTGTTCCGTTGTTAAATCTATTTTTTTAATCAATTCTTGATTATGTCTATTTATTACAACTGGCATACTTGAACAAATATATTGTTCTATTTTTTGATAAATTAGTGGTTCATTATATTGATTAAAAATTTTATCTATAGCATCTATGCATTTTTGTTTTGCAGTATCTTTATTCATATTAATTATTATATTAATAACATTGTATTTATATTTTAAAATGTATTAATATAATATAATGCCTAATAACGGAAATATTTCAGTTAGAAAGACTATAGAAAAACATTTAAATAACCCTGATAGTAAACCTCTTACTAGTAACCCAGATAATATGCGTAAGGATTTAGCTAGTTCAACAGAGATTAAACAAATTTATGATGAATTTAGAAATCCACCTATTAAAAAGGGTGGAAAAAAGAATAAACGCAAATCTAATAAACGAAAATCTAATAAACGAAAATCTAATAAACGAAAATCTAATAAACGCAAATCTAATAAACGAAAATATACTATTAGACGTAAATAATAAAAATATAAAAATTATATTTTATATTTTTGAACATTTAGAAATTAAAGAGCTGATATGCTTTTAATTTCATTTGTTTGATTTGGTGCGGTTATTAATGATTTTTTTAATGACCTAACTATATTATTATTTGTTTTTAATACATCATTATGACTTAATGCAGCAAACCAATTATATAAATTACGTTTTAATACTTCTTCTCTTGGAACATGTATTCCATATAATTCTTCTGAAAAACATATTTGATTTAAATTACTAAATAAATCATCTATTCTAATTGGATTTTTATTTTTATCCTTTACACCTATTAATGACCCACAAACTACTGTTAAATTCTTTTCTTCTGTTAATTGCATTAGTTTATTAGGTGTTTTACCAATAAATTTATGTTCTTCAGACATATGTCCGGATGACAAACCTTGTTTTACTTGTCTTAATAATGAATATATTATAGGAGTTCCTTTCTTAGCACCCATCATTTCAATATTTGGTATAAAATCTTTTCTCTTTCTTTGTCTCTCATCGCAACAATCATTTACTTTTTCAAATACAAATACATTATTTTGTTTTGTTAAATTATTATATGGTTCTATTAAACTTTTAAAACATATAAATGAATTTGGTACTAATAAACCACCATATGTGTGTATTAACATCAACATTGCAAATTCTCTCCATTGACTTTTTAAAGGTTCTGCCATCTTATCTACATCCATGTCAAAGCCAGGTATTAATTTTCTGAATGATTTATCATCAATTAAACATATATGAAAATCATCTCCACAATGGTCAATTATAGATTTTACAGTATATGTTAAATAAGATTGATTTAAATCTTCTGTATTTCTTGACCCAAAATCTTTCCAATTTCTTGCATTTACATCATATATTGAATGTATCCATAACTTGGGTTTATTAAAACCATACAATGGTGAATCATTTAATATATATTTTTTTATCAAATCATAATCTTTTCTATTTGTATCTTCTTCTAAATTGAATTTTTTCTTAAATTCATTACCTACAAAACTTGCTATCAGTACCATTCCTACAGTTAATCCATATTTTTGTACAAAGTCCATATAATATTATATAAATATATGATATTATATTATATATTTTTGTAGTATATTAAATAAATTATACTGTATTTTGATTTATTATAATTTATATTTTTTTCATATTTTATATCTTTTGATTTACATATTTGTCTAATTATATTTATAAATGAATTATATGTTAATTCCCTTGTTAAATAATTTTGTTTTGATATATTATAATGTTTTTTTAACTCTTCTATAAAATCTATATGATAATCATTATATAATAGTTTTTTGTAAGAATTGTTGTCTATTTGATAATAATTTTCTGTTTTCAAACATATCCTATCTAAAACCCCATAAAAATATTCATCTGTTATATTATCTTTAAAAATTTTTGAAGGCATTATATTTACTAAATATATTATTGTTTTACTATTTCACATAAATTATTTGTTATAAAACTTAATTCCAACATATGTTCGTGTATTATATGAAATGCTGTTATATACTTACATATGTATTTTATCATTCTGTATTTAGTTTCTTCATTTAGTTCTAGTGAACTTTTTGCATTTATAAATAAACTATCTAATATATCTATTACTGAATATCCTTGATCATATATTGAATATAATATTTTTATCCCTCCTATACAATCTTCTCTCTTTATACAATCAAAATATTCTTCATAACTCTTTTGTGTTACATTTGTACATACTTTTTTACATAATTCTATATCTACTTTCTCTTCATATAAATATAATTTTTCTAAATAGTTTATTATTGTTCTTAATGATAAATTAGATATTTCTAATAAATATTCTTTCGATTCTTCGTCCATCTTTATATTCTCATTTTTTACTATATTATTTAATATATTTGTTAAATGTTTCTTATCCGGCGGTTTTAATTTTATTATATGTAATCTTGATTGTATACTCTCTATTACTTTCTGATTATTCGTACATACTGATATAAAATTTATATTATGTTTATATTTATCTATATAATTTCGGAAAACTTGTTGACTTTGTTCATTTATCGTATCTATATCATCTATTAATACTAATTTCTTTTTGCCATATATCGATGATGATGATTGACAAAATGTTTTCATATCATTCCTATAATATTGTATTCCTTGCTCTTTTAAATTATTTATAAATAATACATTCGAATTGCTCTCCGTTTTTTGTTCCTTATTTAATCCATAATATTCTCTTATTAATGCATGTAACATTGTTGTTTTCCCTGAATTACTATTGCCTATTAATAATATATTTAAACAATCTAATTCTAATAATGTTTTCAATATATTATGGATATCCTTCTCTAATTTAAAATCATTTATATAATATGGTTTATATTTATCTATTAATGTTTTTGACATTATTATTATTATTATTAATTTAATTTTATATTATATTTAATTAATTTAATATAAATATTTTTATATTATAATATTATTATGAATAAAAACAACCATTATGATATTCTTGGTCTACCACAAAATGCCAGCCCTACAGAAATAAAAAAAGCTTACCGTAAGCTTTCTTTCCAATATCATCCGGATAGAAACAAATCTCATGATGCCACTGATAAATTTAAAGATATTAATAATTCATACCAAATTCTTTCTGATGAAAGTAAACGCAAAATGTATGATAAACAATTAATATATGGTCTATCTGATGATGATATATCTATTGATGAATTCTCTGATATTAATAATTTATTCTCTTCCATTTTTAAAGATGCTATGAACTCACAAAATCCTAATTCTAGTGGCAATTTATTCTCTTCTATTTTTAAAGATGCCATGAACACACAATCTGATATTAATGGTCAATCAAGTTTCGCGTTCTTTATGCCCGGTATGATGCCTCCTGGTATGATGCCTCCTGGTATGATACCTCCTGGTATGACACCACATAATAAAACTAATAACAAAAATATACCCAATTTAGTATCTGAATTATTCGGTGGAACTCCACCTAATTTCCAAGAATGTATTACACCTGAACCTGTTATTGTTGACCATGTTATATCATTCGAAGAATCTTACTCCGGCACTAATCATCCAATTACATTTGAAAGATGGGTTATTATTAATACTAGACGTGTTTATGAAAAAAAAACTGTATATGTTGATATAAAACCTGGCATTAATGATAATGAAGTTATTATTATTGAAAATGAAGGTAATCATATTGATAAAAATAATATTGGTTCTCTTGAAATTATTATTTGTCTTGATTACAATCATACTCCTTTTTTGAGAGAGGGAAATGATATTATTTTTAAAAAAAATATTTCTTTTAAGGAATCGCTTTGTGGATTTTCATTTGTACTTAACCATATTTCCGGAAAATCTTTCACATTTAATAATAATAATGATGATAAATGTACTCTTATTTACAATGGCTTTAAAAAAACTATACCTAATTATGGGTTCACTAGAGATAATCATGTTGGTTCACTTATTATTATTTTTGAAGTTAATTA
>Ga0315320_10000719_pt1 | contig 27344 bp, 29 predicted proteins | sample M140m21515metaG_FD_203458 | JGI IMG/M metagenome (GOLD analysis project Ga0315320, IMG submission 203458) | Ammonia-oxidizing marine archaeal communities from Monterey Bay, California, United States - M1 40m 21515 | ecosystem: Environmental > Aquatic > Marine > Coastal | place: USA: California... | reverse complement strand
AAAGTTCCATGAGAACTACGATAACCTACCTTTAATAATCCGGAATAAGTTAGCAGCGTTCGGGTTGGACCCCAAGTCTAAAAAGGAAAAGGCCGTTGCAAGGAAAGCTCAGGCGAAGATCATCGGGCTATTACGCGAAATGAATGCCCCTAACCTCGCTACCTTCAAGGAGGCTAAGATGGCTCGCGAGGCTAACAACGAGGACATCGCTCGTCTCGGCTTGGTCGACGGTGATCCTGAGTCCGTTGTCGCCGCCCTTGAAAAGATTGCGAAGACAGGCGTCGATGAGTCCCATCGACTGGTGGCTAAGTTACTCCTCAAGGACAAGGCACTTATAAGGAATACTAACTTCCGAATTGCAGATAATCCATTAAGTAGAGTCGCTGGTAGCTTCGTCCCTCTTGGAGGCGGGAAGAGCCGTGTGTCCGTCAATGTTGCCTCCAAATACGGTTCCGGCATCGAGTCCATCCTACTGCATGAGTATCTCCACGCTGCGACCGCCTACCTTATCCGAAGCAAGAATCTAAACCCGAAACAACGAGCCGCGATAAAGAGACTCGAAGGGCTTCGCCAGATGGTAGCCAGCAATTTCAGGAAATCGAATAGAGTATCAGAGGAATCAGAGGATATAAGCCACGGCCTAGCGAACCTCGACGAGTTCATCGCGACCTCCTTCACGTCTGCTACGTTCCAAAACGAGGTCCGACGATTGCCAGAGTCTGGCTTGTTCCGCAGAATCCTTAACGCCATCAAGTCTCTGTTCGGCATCCAAAACAACACTCGTCTGGCAAAAGCGTTCGACGACTTGGCCGACTTCATGAACATGGACGTAGCACCGACAGGCGATATCGACACCGTTTCACGGAGACCCACCCGTAGTGATGCTGAAGACGCGTTGTTAAAGTATTCCGACGATATGATTAAGAATGCCGAGGCGTCCAAGAACAGGAGATTCGCTTCTGTCGAAGGAATCTCGAACGGTAAACTACTCACACCTGAACAACAGGCCGCGATGGACGAGATTATCGACGACGTAGTCGCGGTCACTGTCCCGAGGGATGTTCCAGTTATTCAGGTTGAGGAGGGCCAAGTCTCTCCATTTGAAGGTAGGGAGGACTCCCCCTTCGTGGCCCAGATCGCCATGATCGGCGACCGCCAAGTAGCTGCAATCTTCGTAAACCGTAAGGCGGCACAGGCGGCTGTGCTTAATTATACTAATGAAGTAGCTAACGCTAACCACGCCAAGATGATCCTTGAGACTGTCTTGAACGAGGAGCTTGTCCATGCCGCTGAACTACGCACGATTACTTTTGAGGAATTAGATTCCGCTGCGTCTGACCTAACTCTCAATAAATTTGACGAGATCATTGAGGAGTATTCCAAAAACAATACAGAGCGTAAGAGTCTTAAAGATAAAGTTCGTGAGGGGGACGAACAAACCAAACGCCAGTTGGTAGGGGAGAAACTCCGCATGGAAGTCCAGAAGATCGACAGGGGCTACACCACCGAACAGGACAAAGCTTTCTATGCCACCAGCCCTAATTTCTTCAAAGTGATGTTCCGTTACTTGAAGGGGGTCTTCAAGAGAATGTATGCTAAATACAACTTGAATAAGAACAACCCAGAGATGGCTCGCATGATTAACCGGATATCTAACGAGGTCCAGCTTCTCAGGAGCGGTGTGTTCCACATCCGTGATATGCTGAACTTCGATATCGCGACCCCTGAACTCACTATCGACAACCTGAACCGGAGATTCGCTGCTACATTAGAGGTCAGTAAACTCAAGGAGATCAACGCCGAGACAACTGACGAACAGATCTACGAGCGTTTCCCGTTCTTGAGAGGCTTCGAGCTTCCTGTAGGTGTGTTCAAGGACGGTAAATACCAGAGCAACGTCTATACGAAGTGGCTGAACGGCGAACTCGATCCCCGAATCCTTGAAATCCGTAAGCAAGCGGACGCACTCCAGAAAGCCATCGAAGGACGAACTGAAAAGATGATGAACGATGTTATGGAGCTGGTCCAGAACAACCCCGAAGCGAACGACCAGTTACTTGGGGACTTCTTAGGCAGGTCAAGTGACATCGATTTACCTGACAACTTTAGGCAAAAACGATATGATATCTCCAAAGAGCGTATACGGAGGGAGTCTTATGAGAGAGGTAGCCCCATTCCCGATAGTGAACGCGACGCGATCATTCAGGAAGAGGTAGACGACGTTATCGAAGCCGAACTGGCCAAGCTCCGCAGCGCGGCGAAGGCCAAGAAAGAAGCGGCCTACGAAAAGCTTTACCAAACAGACCGACCCCTATTCGAGGCGTTGTCAGAACTTCGCCTCTTGCTCGACGCCCTCTCGAAAAAACTTTCAGGCGTGTTTAACACGAAAGGCGACCTCAGCATCACTATTGATTCCAATCTAGGTATCTACGTCGTGAGATCCTACAGGGCTTTCCTTGAAGAAGGCTACATGGATAAGGTCATGAAGGTCGCTAGAGGTGAGTCCACCGCTGGAGACGAGCAGATGGTCCAACACTACCAGAATGTGTATAAGTTGTTTGAGGAAGAGTATATGCAAACCTTCACTCGAAGGGAATCAGACAAGGAAAAGGGGGAGCCTGAAAGCCAACAAACTTCCTACGACCAGCTAATGGAAGACGCAAAAGCAAAGTTAGCTGCTGCGAAAGATGGTGGGCAAGACCTTATCCGAGACGCGATTCTCCAATACCTCTACGCACTCGACCCTAACTCTAAGTTTAAGGGCAAGCTCGCGGAGAGTGCTACCAAGTCGTTAGTGAATAGGCTGCGCGAACGTAAACAGATTCCAGAGGATTTTCGCAAGCTCTTGGGGCAGTATCCTGACTCCGACGTAATGGAGAACGTCTTACGTTCAATAACGACGGTGAGTCAATCCGCTTCCAAAGAATCCTTCCTCAGAAACGTCATCAAACTCGGCCTTAGACCAGAGTCCAAGTTCGTTTACAACCTTGAAGAAGTTAGAGCGGAACAATTACAAGGTAACGATCTGAACTTAGTGAACCTCAGAACAGGCGCACGGGCCGTTACGATTGACATCGAGAAAGAGACACTGACGGACAAGGCCGAAGAAAAGGTGTCCGTCACACAGGACTACTACGTTCCGAGGGAGACGCATGATGACATTCAGAGACAGTTCCAACGCAGTGTCGAGGATTCACTGGCCTCCCACTCTCAGTTCGTAGAGGGTGGTCTTAGGATAGCGAAGTATGCGGTTGGGTCATCACTCGCCGCTAAGACCCTATTCTCTGTCGGTTTCTACCTACGTAACATCTTAGGTAACGTAGCGTTCTTCGCGCCGCTGGTTGGCCTTAATCCCGTTAAAGTCGCCATCGGTCTCAAGAATATAGGTAACCTGTATGCTAATAACATGAAGGGACTCGACGAGTATACTGCGGAACTTGTCATGCTTAATGTCGCGCACGGAGACCTGACTTCAAATACAATCAAGGAGCTTCTCCAAGGCAAGATTACCCTCAAGGGCCTCGAACAAGAGGCGGATGAAGTCGTCAGCAAGATAGACACGCTCCTCAAGTCTGGGAAAAAAGCCTACGATAAGACAGTCCAGCCTATTATGAAACGGGCGGTCGCCCTTTCTCAGGCTATTGATTCAGCTTACAAGATTGTCTACTTCCAGAACGAGTTCGAGGTATTGAAGAAAGCTCGCGCAGAGGACCAGAAGAACGGAGTCAAGGACGGAGAAGGTTACAACTTGTCCGACTACGACCTGAAAACAAAAGCCGCGCACGCCGTCCGCAAAACCTCTCAATCGTATGTCGATGCCTACGAGTCAGTAAAATACGCGACTGGGAAATATTCATTCCTACTCCCACCGTTCGTCCGTTTCCGCATGGACATCCTCCGCATCATGCTCGACGGATTGCCGAAGCAGATCAAGGAGGAACTCAGCAGCGGTAACAAAGTAATTGTAGGGCGGGGCATCAAGCGTGTCGCCGGAGCCACCTTTACTATCGGTGGCCTCAGTTTGATAATCCCTTACCTGACTAGGGTTCTCGTAGCAGGACTTAGTGATGAAGAGGATGATATGCTCCGTGAAACACTGCCCGACTGGCAGAAGGACGCTACTCTGTTCTTTTGGAGCGATACCGAATTCTACGATCTTACTTACGTCAACCCTATTTCGGGCGTGACCAACATCCCGTATCAGGCGATGGGGGAGGTCATGGACGGCAAGCCTGTCTCCGCATTAGTGAAAGCCTTTAGCCTCATGTTCAAGGAATACGGCGGTTCTCAGATTGTCTCGTCCGCGATTATGGACGCCAAGCAGAACAGAGACCCAAGGACGGGAGGTAAGATTTACAAAGAAGATGGGTCTTTCAGTTCGTTCGTGGACGCTGTCACTTACGTAGGGAAGCAAGCGTATGAGCCTCGAATCTCCTCCGCTATCCGTAATGTATCCTCCGCCGCTCTTGGTGACGTGCCACTAAACGAAGATAAGTCGGCACTCGCCCTAATTACCAGAGAAGTCAAACCAACCCGTCCATACACCATTGATTGGGAACGCGTGTTCCAGAGAGCGGTGGGTAATAATAAAGAGAGGAAAAACGACGCACGTCTCAAGATTAATAAACTGAAGTCTCGGTCGTCGCTCACTGATGGAGATATCGAAGCCGCCGTAAGCGAGTTCGTCAATGGCCAGAAGGAAGCCGCTCAGGAACTTTCTCGATACATTACGGCAGCTCAGACTAGGGGACTTACGAATAGTCAGATCGACGGCACTCTTAGTTACTACAAGTTACCTAAAGACTACATCCGAGATGTCAAGTTAAGACGTTTCACCAGACCTGACGTACCGGATTCGTTGGCAGGTGGTTTACGGTCTAGAGGTGATGATAGTTCACTCGACAGACTTAACAAGGCTATGGACCAAATCATAAGTGGGTGGCCTCTTGTAGAACCTTATGAATAAATAAAAGCCTAGCCGCTTTCACACGGCTAGGCTTGATGTTATTTATTGTATCACATCTACGAGAGCGTCGTAGACAGAACCGGAATCCAGATCATTGGGTTCCACATTGTTGATATACAGCAAGGTGTCAATGAACTCATCGAGTAACGGATCGTTGTCAACACTTGTGCTTCTCACAGACAGGGACGGACCCCACCCAACTACTGACCACTGACCGTCTGGCAATCTTCGGCAACTAGCCTTGATTATCTTACCGTCATCTACAATTACTTTTATGTGTTTAGTTTCCATGTCGTCTTTGTGTTTCCCATTTGTCGCGAATCGCGCACCAAATGGTAGCTTGGTATTCACAAGGATACTCACCTAAAAGGTTTGCTTCTTCAAGTGTAATCTCTTCTAATCTCCTATACTGAGCCGACGTAGGTGAGGCTTGGCAATCGACCACACCCTCGTTCGGTGTCACGATACACGCTCTGGTGTGCCAGACATCGACTACGATTGACTGTGACAGGATACCATTGACGATGGTGTCAGCGAAGGCAGACACTTTCGGTGAGGTCGCAAGGACATCCTTCTCCCCCTCCAGTATCCGCCACGCCTTGTCACGGTTAGCGTGGAAGGTGCAGACGGTAACAGAGTCCTGTTCCTCGCCTTTAGCCCATGCTTTGCATAGCTCCCATGCGTCATGTGTGTTACGCTCCCACTTGTTACGAGGAGAAAGAGCGGCGATGACGGCAGCAGCGGTGAACGTATCAATACCAGTCACTTCTGCTATTGAGGTAGCCACCTCCTCTGCTTCGCCATACCAAACACGTCCAGCTTTTTCCTGCTCCTCCGTAGCGAGGCTACGCCATTTACGGAGCCTGTTACGGACTTGTCTATCTGTAATATTATTAATGGTTCTCATAACAGTTATCCAAGATACAGGTTACAGGGTTTAGCTTCTTCTTGGTCGCCCTCTTTGGGTTCAGCCAACTTGTCATCTATGTAGTCCCTGAAGTTGAAGTATGACTCAGCACTAACGGAATGGTATGCAGCTAACCTATACACGGATTCGTGACTCAGGTCTTCGCCGAAGGGTCTTGGTATGTCGATACCGAGGTTCGTCAAGAACTTGGAGAAGTCTACCCACCCCTCGATGATGTTAGAATTGTTGATGCTGAAGAGATCGGAGCCTCTCCTCCAACTGTCGAACCTCTCTTGGGGGAGCGTTTCCTCACGCCAACTGACGGCGCGGTAGACTATGGACGACGTTGAATCCTTAGCCTTGCTTAAGGTAAAGGCCGAGCGGCGGGTCATCTGCTCTAGATTTCCCACACACTCACATAGGCGTTCGTGGGCCTTCTCCGCTTCGGTGAAGTCATCCGCCATAACGTGCTTACGTAGGTCTTTGAGACCGTCCTCGATCCCCTTCGCATGGACACTGGACACTGCTTTGTTCATCTCCATCTCAAGGGTCTTCTTGGACTTCGCGAACTTGGAAGCGGTCTCAGTAATCGCGTATTCCCATGCTAACTTCCGACTCTCGTCAGCGTGCAGCTTCCTAGTCTCCTCCTCATCAGGCCCATAACGGGGGGTATGATCAAGGGGAGATCTCGTCAGGAAGTTCACGATATCTCGTATGAAGCACTGTCGACTAGGCACACCTCGGAGCTTGGGTGGTTGGCATAGGTTGTCGGGGATGAGCGACTGAGAACTCGCAGTAGTTATCACCGTATATTCCTCACCAAACTTAGCGGCGACTCGCTGTAAAGCATTCCAACAAGCACTGTGACCCCTTGTAGGGAGGTAGGAGTAAGACGGCTGCGTATATAGCACCACCTCAGACACAATGAATATGGGACACCACGATTTCACACGGCCGTGAACGTCCTGTATTTTTACAAACAGCATACTGTCCATAGAGCGGAAGAAGCTAGAGCGTAGGTTACGAGTTGGGTCAACCCCAAACGATTCAATTAATTCAACATTAGTCATTTTGTATTTGTAGTTAGTTTTTACTGTTGGGCCTTGAGGATTTCGGTGAGGCTAATTGTCTCACCGAAAGGGAAGCGGGATTCACTAAGGCCATAAGTGACCCACAAGGTTGGGGTTGGGGGTTCGTGATCAGGGAACTCGCCATAGCCATCAGTCAAGTAGATGACGACACGGGCATCTTCAACATTGTCTTCGACGTGCTTGAGGGCGGGGCAGAAGTTAGTGCCGCCGCCACCTTTGTAGTCGAGACTGATCGTATCGAAGGGGTCATACTCGACCACGTCGCAGACTCTGGCATCGGCGTCGATGACCACAATCTTCTCAAAGTCGAGTTCGTTACTCGCTTGCTGAACAACACTCGTAACACTACCCATGATATTATCGTCCATAGAACCAGAGGTATCACGGACGAACACCAAAGTGCCGTGCCGTTCATCCTCATTTCCAGCAATACAGATGTCATGCACAGCGAGGAACTTGCGGTCGGGTCGGGTGCTTTCGTCCCCAATACAGAACTCGCTGACATACTTGCTAAGGATTTCTTCGAGGCTGAGTGGAGTATCGTAGAGTCCCTCCAGCTTCTTCAGGAAGTCCCCACCTGCATTACCACGTAGCTTGGCGGTTTGGATACATGAGCTTAGTAACTCACGCCACTTGTCGTTGAGTTCTTTAGCGTCATTAGGGTTCTTAGGGATCTCAAACTCGCCAGCACTGCTGCCGCCTTTGCCATCACCTTTGCCTTCGTCGTCGCCGTCACCGCCTTCGTCGTCGTCGTTACCGCCGTTACCGCCTTCGTCGTCGCCGTCGTTACCACCTTCGTCGTCGCCATCTGGGTTAGTAGGTGGCTTGGGTGGTGGTGGTGGGTCGGGTAGCTCCAGACTCTTGAAGATCGCTTCAGCCGATAGTGTCCCCCACTTCTCGACATCGATACAACCGTCAGGCGGTAGGATCACAGGGATAGCAGCGTCATTGTTGTATGAGGTAATAAACCCATTCAACTCATAGTCAGCCGCGATATTCGCCTTACGATGTTCAGTCTTGAACTGAGTAGCCAACCGTTCAAGGTGACCCAACAAGGGGTGGCACAGTTCATGGATGACAAGCCCAACGGTCTGGGCTTTGGTAAGCTCGTCGACGAAGGACGGATTGTATCGAACAGACGTTCCATCGGTGCAAGCCGTGGGGACGCTGTTGTCTGGGTTCCAAGGCATCGCCACTACGGCTGGCCCAAAGAAGTCGTGGTGGGTAACCACCTGACGAATTCCGTATTCTACTTTTGCTTTCGCATTCATTTTGTTTTTGTGTTAGTTTTAGTATTTGTGTTTGGGTGGACATGACATCCACGGGAATGTTGTTAGCCTCCTCCGATATGAGGTAGTTGGAGCCGCTTCTGGTATAGTGGTCAGGAGCATAAGCTCGCAACCACCGCACTAGATTGACAACATCTACGTCCCACCCCACCCTCAGAATAGAGGGCGGGTTTGCAGGGGGCTTGGCCAACTTAATCAACGAGGAACTCACCATAATGTGACAACCAACTAAGCATAGTCTCAGTCCGATGCAAGTCCGATCTGCGACGACGTAGGCCATTACCCACAAACATCTGCATCATGGAAGGTTCCTTGCGGGACTTCCAGTCTGGGTCGTTAGGGGTGGAGAGACGCTGGGCAAGTGTGAGGACATTCTTGATGTTCTCCTTGTTAGCCAACGTGATGAGGCGACAGGCCACCAACCATTGCAGGTTGGGTTCCGTAGGGATGGGATAGGTGCGGCACTCATCGACCATCCTGCCTACGTCCCCCACCTTGCTGGCGAGCTTGAGGAAGGAAGCGAACATCGTGCCATACTTTGGCCCGACACAAGACTGTGCATGAGGCACTAGGAGGGGGTCGGATGACGCCTCCTCTGCTGAGTCGTAGCTGGCCACAAGCTCGTCGAGACGGCTGAACGATCTGAATGTCGGTAAGTTCTCCTCACCAGACCAGTCGTCTAGTTTGAAGTTGTAAGGCGCATCAGAGTTAGCGTTGATGAACGCCAGCACTTCGGGAGACTTACCCTCCTTCTCAAGGTATCTCTGGAATCCGCCGATGTCAGGTCGCACATCATAGATCGCGAAACGATCCACCAATGCTGCCAACATACGCTGACAACCTGTCTTCTGATCCAGCTTGTTACTGGTGGCGCACACAATAGTGCCTTCAGGAAACTCCATCTTGCCAACACGGCGGTCAAACACGGCTTGCATCAACGCCTTGAAGGTGGAGTTCTGGGCGTTACCAACCTCCTCGAAGCAGATCACGTTACGCTTGGTGGGATGCCAGTCCCAATCTTCATCAGGAAACCATTCCATGATTCCGGTCTCACGGTTCGGGATCGGGAATCCACGAACGTCGTTGAACGTCTTGTAGGCGGCACGGAAGTCAATGAAATGGTAGTCGTTCTGCTCGCAGAACTTCTGAACCATGAGAGACTTGGCCATACCATACCACCCGATGAATAGGGGGGCTTTTCTGTTACCAGCTTTTGATGACCGTTCAAGGACGCCGACGATATCATCAGGCACGATTTGAGTATGAGTTGTAGACATAATAGTATTTGTTTTGTTTTTGGTTTTTGTTTTTTGATTCGCGTTATCGACGGATGCGCGGCCCCCGTTAGTTATTTAGATTAGAGAAGATGCGATGGCACTAGCCTTGGATCTCACATCTTGAGCGATGATCTCACTCGACTTGATCGCGTCAGCATCGAGACCGTCGAGCATACGCTTGGCGTCTTCGATGGCCTTGACCAACTCAGGGTCGTCACCAATCAGCATATCTGGAAGAAGCTCACACAGTTCAAGGACATTTGTCACGTTTGACGTATAGAACTTACCAGCCGATTCACCGCCTACGTTGGCACACTTGTCGCGGAGGTGTTTGAGCTTGTCGATGAGGCGGATTCGAAGTTCTGTCCCTGCCGCCTTAACACGCTCATCATACACGTCGTCCATCCCATCTTGTAGGTATGAGGGTAACCTGCCGTTGTCAGGCATAGGCATGAACTCGGCCCTCATCTGGAACCGACTACGGATGTGTTGAGCGGAAGGATACTTCGTAGGGTCGAAGTCGCCATTGAGACGTTCTCGGGAATCTTCGACGATCTCCCCCCACCTATTGACGAACTCATCTACCGCCGACTCCCACTTCTTTTTGAGGGAAGCCAGTTTATCTTGGTAAGAGGTAATGCACCCAGCAGGTAAGAGCCTCATACCGTCTTTCTTTACAAACTTAGGTTTGCCATCGCCATCATCTTCTGTATCGCCGATCCACGGCACAGTGTATTTATCTCTAAGATCACGCGCTTTGGTTTCGAGTCTCTCGACATCCTTGACCCAACTCGATTTAACGAGATCGGTTTTGCCACTGTGCATGGAGGAGTCACTCTGTGAGTGACTAGCATACATGGACACCATCTTCTTATTTTTCTTGGTCGGCGCGAACTTCCTGAATGATACGTCAGTAAGGATGCCGATGTTTAGTTTGTCTTTAGACATTGTATTTGTTTTGTTTGGTTTTTGTTTTTGGTTGGTGGTCAGGAGGTCTCTCCCAACCATATGAATAGTCTACCATATAGCATGGTAAAAGGCAAGATAAATCTTTTATAATACTAAGTTTTTTAGTCCATGTTCTGCCACCTCTTACGCGCGGCCTCGGCTTTGAGTTTCTCGATGCGACGAGCCTCCGACTTCACGATATTCGCGGCAATGACGATGATGACTAGTGGTGTGGCCAGAATCAGGCCAATGATCTCTAGGTAGCTCATGGTTACAGGTCGGTGAATACTGTGGAGATGATTCGGCGAACGATGGTATCGAGGCCGACGGTGTGGATGGCATACACGGCCACGAAAAAGATCGTGGACGCGAGTGCTACTTGGGTTTTGCTTATCATGTTTTTGTTTTGTTTAGGTTCAGTGAGTCTTCATGACTCCTGAATGGTGTGTCCTGTATACGGCTACAGGACACACGGTTCAGGGTTCAGTCTCGCAGGTGCTTCAATGCTTGATTCAGGTTCACTTCTTGAGCCACCTCCAGAAGTTTCATTCTGGTGGTGAACGGAAGTAATGGCGTCCTGTGCAGTGTCTCGGCGGCGTTTTCAAGGGCCGCGAGTGCCGTCGATACCTCGTCGAGAGGTATGAGACACGTCGCTGCAAGCAACGCGCTTACCAGCTCAGTATAGTGATCCCCTTCGGGATCTTTGATGAGGTCGTTGTGGATCAGTCTCACGACTGCTGCCAGCAGGTTATCTTCTTCTTCTTGTTTCATTATTTAGTTTTAGTGAATGTTATACTTGTGACCGCGCCATCAGCGTGGTCGATTTCGATTTCATTGAAGCCGAGGCTCTCACCTATTCGTAGGAATAGGGCGAGCTTCAGTCTGGTGATTAAGGCTTTCATTTGTTTTTGTATTTGGTGGTGATGTTCTTGAGTTGCACGGATCAGCCTAGCTGGCCTTCGCGTGCCCATCTTTTTGTGGTTAGTCCGTAAATCCAATGCACAAGTTCGTGCAAAACTAGTCCCGCCACTTGGTCGGCGGTTAGGCTCTCGATGAAGGCGGGATTGTAATAGACAACCCCACCGTGATCACGAAAGTCTGGCGCTAAGACCGTCGAGATTTCCCGACGCTCTTCCCAAGCCAAGGCGTATACTTTCTCAGGGCTGAGAGGAGGCACGGCATTCGCGAGCTTCGCGGCTACCCGACGACGAGCGTCTCCGAGCATTTGTTCAGCGTTCACTTTAGCTTTCATTTGTATTTGTATTTGTTCAGGTTTATCTTGAGGTGCTGCCTAGAGGATTATCTATGGTCGGCAATCCTTTAAGCTCCTCAGCCTCTAAAAAAGCGCGGCCTATCCAATGGTCGGCGAACTCGACGTGCGCCATGACCTCCGCCTTGACAGTTGTCCCATCGGGGAACATCAGGCCGGACAGCATGATCTTAACAGGATCATCGGGGAGTATCCCTCCGTCGAGATCGTCGTGGATTGTGGCGTCATACGCCACAACCTCTCCGACTTCTCCGAAGCGAGTAGCTCCGAGATTCACGCAGGCGGACTCCAACTCAATCAGGGGGTCTTTGCCATTTCTTGCGCGTAATAAGGCGGTGCGTAGTAGCGTCGCCTGTAATGCATTCACATTCAGTTTCATTGTATTTGGTCTTTCTATTTTAATACCCGTCTCCGATCAGAACACTAGCGAGTGTCCCACAGGTTGTGGTGTGGTAAGGGACACCCACCTCGTTAAGTGAGAGGCAGATGTTGGCGAATGCCTTCGCTTCTTCGGGGAGAGCGAGGTCGAATTGGATTTCTTTAGTATTCATTTGTATTTGGTGTTTGGTGTTTGATGTTACGCACACAATGCGAGCCAGAGGTTCGGGTAGTGTCGCGCTTTGGCGATGACGCTGTGGGCGATCTTCTTTGTCTCTTCGACTGACAAGCCTAGCCTGTCAGAAAGACGGAGCCACTTCAACAATGCTGGTATTGTGTAGCTCCCATCTTCCGCTGCCTTGTTCAAGACGCGGAGTTCAGGATCTAGGTAGACCATTGCTGAGAGTGAATACTTCCAGAACTGGATTACCTTGAACTCTTGATTAGTGAATATAGTTTTTGTCTTCATTGTATTTGGTATTTGTTTTTGGTTGCGGGACTGGCATCTGTGCCTTTCCCAACTGTATATATAGTATACCATATAGCATGGTAAAAGGCAACATAAATCGTCTATAACACTAAGTTTTTTACATTGCTCAATGGGGCCACCGACGCGGGATCTCAGTCGATTGATGCATGGTCTATGGTGATAGTCGATGCATGGTCTATGGTGATAGTAGGTCAGGCTGACCTACTTTCGGGGAGTAGGTTAGATGAATGGTTGATCGATCAACGGTTTGCTTACCCTACTATATAGGGTGAAGGGAGGACGAAAACAGAGCCTCCCCCTTACAGACAAATACAATGAAAAATACAGTAGTAATGACCACGATAGAAAACCTTGCATCTAACTATGTTTCCGCGATTCGTCGCGCTAACACAGCAGCAGCGACAGCAGGGCAGCAAGGAGCTTGGCTGATCGCTTGCCACATGGCAGACGGTCAGACAATCGATGAAGCCTTTGACAACGTCAAAAGCTTTCTCAGAGAGAAAGGCGAAGGGCCAAACGCAATTGAGAAATCAAGACCGCTTGTCCCGTTTGCTTGTTCCATCCGAAATGGAGAGGCTGACTTGACTGCCGGAGATGATCGGGAAGATTCCAATTCATTCCCCAAGAACGCGGAATGGCCGACCTTGTCACTTGCAAAAGCTGTCGCGACTATGGCAAATAGAACTGCCAGTTCCACTGCCAGTTTTGGAGCTGACATGGAGGAAGCGCGGGAGACTGCCAAGCGCGATCTTCAAATCTCCTACCTTGACAAGGGGATTGAAGGTGACCCAACAAGTGAGTCTATCGACAAGCGGGTTGTGTCAATGGCGGCAGCTAAAAAGCGCATTGCACCCACTGAGGGCGCGACTGGTGACAAGGTGATGCAGTTGCTCAGGAATCCGAAAGAGCTTGCCGGAAAGCTCTCTGCCTTAAACGAGGAGGAGCTGGCCGCGATTGAAGAAGTGATCACTGAGATTCTCGACTCACGGAACGCGATCAGCTAAACGGGAAACGGGATACATGGGGGAGGGGAAACCCTCCCCCTTCAACCTTCTAATTATTATGAGAATCAACTTCAAACTAAACTCTGAAAAGCTTCATACTCTTTCTCTTTCTTTCGCTCAGTTGCTGGAATCTTTTGTGCACCTTTCGACTTTGGGAATTGTTCAATTGACTATTTACGATAGGCTTTTATTTTCTAAATGGATTCAAGGCGGGGATTGATTAATGGATTTTTGAAGCGGGAAGGTTTACGCCTTCCCGCTTTTTCGTGCCCATGCTGCACGCTAGCGGCTTCACGCGCGCGCCCGTCCTAAAACCTCCCCGCCAAGATTGAAGCCCCTCACGCGCTAGCCTCGCTCCATGCTTCCCGCTTCCCGCTTCCCGCTCCATTGATTCATGGATGCACGATCTACCGACAACACGCCACCGGTGGGGGTGCAGTTTTTCGGGACACACGTCTATATATGTATGTGTGCTTGTGAAAAAATTTTCGGTCGGTATGATCTGGGCCATGCCAAAAGACCGGAAACAGTATTTCAGGGACTATTATGCACGGAATCGGGATACAAAGTTACGTTACCAGAACGAATATTACAGTAAAACGAAACAGTTCGCTAAAGAGAATCTAGAGCTATTGAAACTACTCGAACCCGAAACATACAAGAAGAAGGTAAAAAATTACCGAGAATACCAAGCGGCTTACCGGAAAAGGAAAAAAAGGCTTTTGTAGGGTGGGACCCCCAAAAAAAAACTTTTTCCTCAGACGTATGGTATTACATAATATATTATGTAATACTAAGAGCCTTAGAGAAAAGTTTTTTTTTACCGATATGAGATGCCGGAAAAGCAGCACTTAAATATGAGAAAAAAAACTTTTTTCCTAGACACATGGTATTACATAATATATTATGTAATACCAAGAGCCTAAGAGAAAAGTTTTTTTTACCACATCCAGAAAATGACCGAATACCACATCCCTAAAAATTGGACGCCTGTAGCAGGAGCTTCACGCTACGCCTTAACCGACGACGACTACATCTACAACCTGAAGACCGATAAGAAGCTAAAGCGGTATTGGCAGGATCTGAAACACCACTCTTTCGTCACTGACGATGAGGGCGTATACAGAAAGGTTAACCACAATAACCCATCGGTGGTCTGCTACGGCCTGCCGGATGGGGAGTTTGTAGTGGTAGCCGACTACCCAGATTACAAGGTTACGCCATATGGAGCCGTCTGGAAATACCAGAATACTGGTAAACGGCATAGGGGTAACCCCTTTTTGGTGAACACCAAAGACATCGGGAAGAAAGAATACGCCCGACTCAAGACCAGAGACGGCCGCGCCCATTGGGTGAGGATGGAGAAGATTATGGAGGAGGCTTACCCCAATGATTGACATTGTCCGCCAAACCAATATACTCACCAAGTATGTCAAACTTAATTGACTTAGACGGCCTCGACTTAGGGAGCCTCGATGAGAAGGGTAAGCCTGTCGAAACACGTCTCAAGGATGTAAAAGCCGCCGTAGGTATTTTTGCAACCTTGCTCCGCGCAGACGAGAAGTCCGCCGTGAACCGCTCGCGGATCGACAGTATGTTCGACGGCGTCGCACCCTACAACGAATCGCAGTTAGCGGCCAGTGGTCAGGGACTCAAGACCAACCTGAACTTCGGAGAGGCGCAGCGTCTGCTGGATATCTCTCTTTCGGCCTACGTTGACCTCTACACCTCTCTGGAGCGTCTTGTGGAGGTAAAGGCTACGACAGGCGAGCGAAGCGAAGCAGGGCCAAAGGAGGACATCGTAGCGCAAGAGCTGACGAACCTCTTCCGACGCTGGCCGGAGTTCCACAGTAGCTACCTCCGTCTTTGCACACAGTTCATCAAACACGGAGTCGGAGTCGCTTACTTTGACTCACCAGAAGACTGGAAGTTTCGCGTCGGCGGCTTCGCTGACATTCTTATTCCGCGCCAGTCGCAGGCATCGGAGAACGCAATCGATATCGCGGTAGGACGCCGCCAGTATCAGCTACACGAACTATATCACTTTATTAAGAACGAGAAGGCCGCTAAGGCTGTCGGCTGGAACGTCGAAGAGGTCAAGCGGGTCATGATGGAGAACGTCAAGACCTCGGGCCGCGCCTACACGTCCGGCAACACCTACTCCGATTACGAAGCGTTGCAGGCAGAGATCAAGAACAACGATCTCTACACTGGCATCCAGAACCCCACCGTTGACGTGCTGCACTACTGGGTGCGCGAGATCGATGGTAGTGTGAGTCATTACATATCCGCTGAGTCCAGTCCTAAAGATTTCCTCTACAAGAAGGTCAGTCGCTACGATACCCCCGAACAGGCGTATATCTTCTTCACTTATGGAGTAGGTAGTAACGGCACTTATCATTCGATCAGAGGACTCGGCCAGCGGATCTTCTCCCACATCCAGACCAGTAACAGGCTCCGCTGTCAGCAGATTGACGGCGCGATGCTGGCGTCGGCTGTTATGATTCAGCCTGAGAACCAACGCTCGTTAGACGAACTCAGCTTCACGTTCTACGGAGCATACGCCGTGATGTCACCGAACGTCCGCATCGTCGAGAAGGCTATTCCGAACTTAGGAACAGCGGTTCAGCCAGCCTTGCAGGATCTTACTCAGCAGTTGAACCTCAACACTGATACGATGTCCCCGTATGGCCCGAACCAGACCTCGCCATACAAGAACAAGATGCAGGTGGTAGCGGACATGGATGTCGCTACAAGGATTAGTGGTTCAACGCTTAACCTCTTTTACTCAAGTTGGACTCGCCTGATGCGCGAGATGGTCCGCCGTATTGTTCAGGTCAAGCGGCCTGACGCGGCGATTAAAGATTTCTTCGACCGCTGTGAGAAGCGGGGCGTAGATAAAGAATTCATTAAAAAATTAGATGTCGCACAGACCAAAGCAGTTCGTTCCATTGGTAATGGATCGCACGCAAACAGACTCGTCTCGCTTCGCGAGCTTCAAGGCATTAGTGGCCAATTCGACGACGTTGGTCGCCGCAACCTTACTCGTGACATCGTTAGCACTCGTGTCGGCCACGACCTCGCGGATCGCTACGTTCCGGCACAAGAGTCGGAGAGACAGACGGTAGATACCAAGATCGCGTATCTTGAGAACCAGCAGTTGCAACAAGGCCAGCAGGTTCCTGTTGTCTCCAGCGAGCTACACGGCCAGCACTTGCAGTTGCACGTCCCGCTGTTGCAGCAGTTCATTCAGGCCATCAACGAAGGCCAAGCAGATCCGCAGCAGGTTCTTCCGGCGTTGCAGGCACTCTACCAGCACATTTCCGAGACCGCTCAATACGCATCCGGTGACCCTGCATTGGGGGCCGTGGTCGGAAACGCCAAGCAGGTTCTCCAGTATGCTGAAGAGGCGATCAACAACACCATGAAGGCGTTGGAAAAGATTCAGAGAGAACAGCAGCAACAGCAACAGCAAATTTCTGAAGAAGGGGCTGGACAGCCTCAGATGTCTGAGGTAGACATGAAGCTACAGAAGGCGCAAGTCGATATGCAGATCACGCAGCAGAAGGCTGAACTAGACATGGCTATCAAGCAACAGAAGTTCGACCAAGAGCAAGCGATCCGCGACGCGCAAGCCGCCTTGAAGTTTCGTGAACAAGAATAATGCCAGCTAAAAAGAAAGCCACGGTTCCCATTAAACTGGAACACTGGTTCAACGATTTAAAGTCAGTCACAAGGCTCAAGGAGATCATCGACGACCCTACCTTGCAGCAGGCTATTGCGATTTTGAAAGAGGCTTCTGGCCCAACGGTTACGTCGTTGGATGCAGACCCGCAAGCGAACAGCCATAAACTGGCTTGGTATGCGGGATACAGGGACGCCTTTAATGATCTGGAGAAGCTGACTCATCGGCCCTCCAACACTAAAACCAACCAACCAGACGAATGGACGCACCTGTAGAAGCAGCCGTAGAGGCTCCCGAAGCCGTAGAAGCCCCAACTAACATCGACGCCTTACCGGACGCCACTGAACCCGCTTCCTTTGAAGCCTCACTGGAAGCCGCTTTCGCGAACATGGATCAAGCAACCACCGATCCCGAACCCCCTACCCCTGACCCTGAACCAGAATCAGAATTAGTGGAGCAGGAACCAGAGGTTCAGGATACAGATCCGATTGAGAGCTTGACCGACAACATCGGCGACGAGTGGACTCCTAAAGCGGCAAACCGCTTCAAGGAACTCAAGACTGAGTTGAAGACAAACCGTTCTGAGTTGGATATGTTGAGGCAGCAGTCCACAGAATACCAGTCAAAGATTCAGGAACTGACGGGACTCGTTGAGAATAAAGATGTTGAGCAGCTACAAGAGAGGCTCGCGCAGTATGAGCAGCAGCAGGCTTTGACTAATCTGGAGCAGACACCTGCTTACCATCAGGCGGTATCGCAGCCACTGGAAGCACTTGTAGAGCAGGCTGACCAGATCGCCGACAAGTATGAGGTTGATTCCGACGCCCTGATCGACGTGCTGTCGCTGGACGACCCGCAGGAACAGGAAGAGCAGCTATCGGAGCTTATGCCGAACGCCAGTGATCGGGACAAGGCTAAGATCTACCGGATCATGGAAGACATCGATCCGATCTTGCAGCGGAGAGAATATCTTTATTCTAACGCCGACGCTGCATTAGCGGAGGCGCAGCAGTTGCAAGAGCAGCAGCAAGCCTCTGTCGCGGCGGAAAATGCCCAGCTTAGGCAGAACATCACAAGGAATGTTGTTGAGCGTGTCCAGCAGAAGCTGCCGTTCCTTAGCGGAATCGACGGACTAGATATGTCTGCTATCCAGCAGAAGGCGTCCGAGACCGATCCCTCTGTCCTGCACCCTGTTGACCATGCCTACAACGCGGTATCCGCTCAAGTGTTCCCGACTGTTGTAAGGCAGTATCTGGAGATGCGTAAGGAAGTCGAGTCGCTGACCGACCGCCTCGCTGAATACGAGGAAGCGGAGCCAGCGATGTCTGGTCAGACGAAAGCACCGCTGACCAGAGCCGGAGTATCGGACAACGCTAGCTTCGAGGAGCGCGTGAACGCTGCTTTAGGCGCGGTGTAATAAACTTAACCTAAATTCACATATAATGGGGTCAGCATTAAGCTGGCCCCTTTTAGTTATGGAATATTACGAGGCATCCCTACTCGCCGTTATTTCGCTGCTGATACTGGCGGCCCTCGCGTCTGAGAGACCCCGTTGACAGATCGGCATACGATGTTAAGATTCGCTTATCAGTCAGGTTGCTCTAGCCTTTGAATAGTTCTAAAAAAACGACTGATAAAGCACATAGAAACTCCGGTTGCTCTAGCCATTGCATAGTTCTAAGAGGTTCGTCCTAAACTCTTTTAGTTTCCGACCACGTTGGCCGGAAGCGCAAACCCTTATTTATTTAGAACAATGTCTACATTTAATGTAGGTTCCGATGGAACCGCCGCTATTAACACGATCCTCGCCGAAGAAGCTAACCGCATCGGCAAGGATATCTACTCACGCACGCTCCACACCTCTCCTTGGTTGGACCTCACTAAGCAGTCCGCATTTCCTGATGGAATGGGCTACCAACAGACCACGCTCGTATACGACCGTGCAATCGCCACCACTTCTGCTGGCGGAACTACTGTTGGAGCTAACTGGGGTGCTGTCGGAAACCAGTTTTCTGCTACCAGCCTTCCTGTAGGCCAGATCGATGACGCCGCACAAGACGCACAAGGTGGACGCGGAACTGGAGAAGTTCGTAATGCTGCTGGAGCAATCACTACTGCTGGAACCGACAACCGCTCGTTTGTTAATTTCAACAAGAAGCTCAAAGCGTTCAGTCTTGAGCGTGCCGTAATCGAGTCTCCACGCATTTCGCTTGAAGACCTCCGCTTCGCTGCACACCGTCAGGATCAGCTCCGCGCCATCATGGACATCATGACGCAGGTCACCCGCAACACTTGGGAGACCCGCTACCGTGAGGAGTTCGATAAGGTTGTTGATAACATTGTTATCTGCGCGACTGCTGGTTCCACCTTTTCCGCTGGTAAAGAAGGCTCCTCAACTGTCGATCAGACAATCGACGCGGCCACTGTTACAGGAAACCTCTCCAACGCCGTTCTGGACAAAGTCTATTTCCGACAGGTCCGCGCAGGTGCTGGCAGCAACTCTTACGGTCGTGAGAACGGTCGTCCGGTATTCTCGATTGTCCTTTCTTCTGAAGCTTCTTACCAGCTACAGACTGAGGCCGAATTCCGCGATGACGTTCGCTACAACAACGCTAAGGTCAGTGACCTGATTGCTCCACTTGGTATCGAGAAGTCCTTCCGTGGATTCTACCACCTCGTTGACGATCTCGCTCCTCGCTTTGAGCAAGACCCCGACACCGACGGTAGTTCCAGCTCCGGTGACTCCGCTGACGGATCTCTCAACTTGGTCGAGCCTTACATTGTAGACGCTAACGGGATCGCTACCCCGAACCCCGCTTACGAAGCAGCCACTATTGAGGCAGCTTACGTTCTTCACCCTGAAGTTTGCGAAGCCCAGATCCCTAATCCGATGAGCGGATCTAACGGACTCACCTTCGATCCCGTCAACTACCGTGGTAAGTTCGACTGGAAGAACATCGCCAACGAGATCACTAACCCTGACGGTTCCATCGGATTCTTCCGTGGTGTTCTTGCTAGTGCTACCAAGCCCATCAAGACTGAGTTTGGTTATGCGATCCTCTTCAAGCGCGAAGCCGCCCCCGCTACTTAATTAACCTAGTTGGGTAATGTTCCCGAAATCTGTTTCGGGAACATTACTTAGCGATTCACTTAACATGAACCCCGTTGCCTGTCTCTAAAACGGGCAGCGGGGTTCTTTTTTACGGAAACAATTATTATGGCTGAAGGAAACGAATTTATAGACAATGCTCTCGCCTTATTGGAAGAGGTATCCGCATCTAAGGTAACCCCCGCAACAATCACTCAAGACAAGGAAATTAACGAACTGTTAAGACAGCTAACAGAGTTGATGGCTGCGCGAGAGTCTGAACCAGAACCAGAACCAGAACCAGAACCAGAACCAGAACCAGAGCCTGAAGTTAGACTCCTCGATTCCCGCCTCAAACCCACTAAGTATGGCAACGTCGGCGAAACTAAAGATGGAGCTGTACGTCCTGATTTCGGGTATACATGGGAAAACAAGGAGGAAGGAGACTTTACCGTGCGACCATTTACTGAGGAAGAAATGAAAGCTGCGGCTGGCGACAACCAAGACCTGTTTGGAACTGGGTATGACGACGGCCCCTCTACCGCTGCCCCTGAACCACCAGAAATCCCAATAGAAGACTCCTCAAATATGGATATGGCTAATTCTGAGGCTGAGACGACCCGACCTACACGGGAATTGCGTCAAGACCACCTTGAATCGTCTAAAAAAGCGTTCGGGACTAAGAGCCGAGATGCGGTGGTTGAAAGTGCAGAGCAAGATCCAGAAGATTACACCGACAAAGCGATTGAGCTATTCAAGGATCTTCACGGAGGCGAGTTTGATCCAAAGTCCCGCATGGACAGAGGAAAGCTTGAGAAGATGAAGTCTATGCTCGCAGACGTGGGCGGTATTGGAGATGATAAGGCGTCGGTCAATAAGTTCGCCCTACAGTTTTATCGTAATTCCTAATGAACACCGTATACCAGTCCGAGGAACCTTCTGAGCATCACCACGATTCTCAGAAGGATCTGGAGATGGTCCAGCAGCAGTTATCCAACATTCTGGCCAACGCCAATCAGCTCATGGAGCAGTGCGGCTGCGGCTCTCCGAGGATGACTGAGGCTTGGGTTCAGTCAAAAATGACCCTCGCCAACGATTATCTGGACTCCGTCCACGCTTACGTGGTCAATGGTGGCCCGATGAAATCGGACGCTGGACAAGGTAAGCCGGATAAGGTAGACTTCGTCATCGCCGTGGAAAAGGCAATGACTGATGGCAGCAGCAAAACATAATCTAATTGTAAGCAGGGGCGAGGATGTCTCGTTTAAGGTAACTGTTTCGGACGGCTCCTCCCCTATCGCCGTCACCGGAAACACCTTCAAGTCCGAGATCAGACGCGCTAGTGGGAAACCACTCGTCGCGTCTTTTACTTGTGCGGTCACTGACGGTTCAGCAGGTGAGGTAACAGTCACCCTACCCCGATCAGAGTCGCTCAAGCTGGACGCCAATACCACTTACAAGTGGGATATTTTTCGTATCGAATCTGGAACCCCCGAAATTACGACCCGCTTAATTTACGGAGACGTAATAGTCGAGGGTAACGTCACCGATATTTCTAACTTCGTTACCTAATAATGGACACAACAGTTACAGAAACACTACGACCTAGCCTCACCGTATCGGACCCTGATGTTCAGCTTACCGTGTTGTCGGGTGCAGCCGGACCAACCGGACCAACCGGACCTAACGCGATTACTAGCTCAACGAGTAGTGACGGCACAGCGGACATTCAGGCTAATACTCTAACGGCAGACACGGTTTCAGCGACAGGTAATATTTCCGGTTCTGCTGGTGACTTTACCACTCTCGCAGTTGGTAGCAGTGACCAATTCAGCGTTAGTTCCGCCGGAGAGGTGGGGACTAGCGGAACTATATTCACGACAAGCGGAAATATCTCTACTACAACCGGAAATATATCCACTACAACTGGAAATATTATTGGTCCCGACATCCTAGCCAGCGCAGATCTAGGATACTCATCAGGTGGCACTAAGACTCAAGAGAACAGTATTACTTCAGGAGTCACCTTGAATGCCCCCTCTGGAGTGATTACCTGCGTGTCGAACACATACTCATCTAACGACTCCAGTAAGTTTATTTTGAGTAATACCCATATAGGAGTTAACGATGTTGTTGTTGTGTCTCTACAAGTCGGCCACGACAAGTTATATGCTTCGGTCACCGCGACAACAACAGGCACTTGTAGTATAGCTGTGAGAAACGGCAGCAATGGTAATGTGACAGCAGCCGTTCAAATAAACTTCGCCGTCATCAAAGTTGCAACCTCCTAAACGGATATAAACGGATATGGCCCTTAACCCATCACCGCAGAGACAGTCAGTCGTCACGTTCCCTACGCCGAACGTCAACGACATCCTATTTTTTGAGTCTGTAGACGCGGAGCAGGTAGGGACGGATATACCTGAATACGGAACCAAGCACCCAGACTCCAAGAAGTGGCCTAACCACAGACTGATACACGTCGAGGCCGCTGACCCTAAACAACAGACTCGGTATTACCGTTACTATTACGCGGCGGATCAACTAGATCAGGACAACGACAACTGGTCGCATACTGAAGCTGATATTGGAGGAACTAAGTTTGACGCCGTGGCGAGGGACTACGTGGTCCGCCGTAGTGAGTTCGACCCAGAACTTCCGGCGATGGGTTCTACCATGCCTAATGTTCCGGTCGATAAGTTCCCCTCATCATCTAGGGTCGATGAACTCGACCGTAATTACACCGATACGTATGTTCTGGCACAGCGTAAGCAGATTCCGATTAACGACAAGGTTCTTAACGGCTTGTATGTCATCGAGCAGAGGGTCTACGTAAAGAAAGTCCCCATGTATCGGCTCGATTTCGACGAGTTCTTCGGAAAAACTAACTACTCAAAGCAGACCCTGATGTATGCGACTGAGGTTCCGTATGGTGAGTCATCTACTATCTCGGATTTAGCAAAAGATCCCAGAAACGATTACTGGAAATTATCACCGTTCGGCATCCTGCGGACGGTCCAACAACTCTCGGACAACTGGTATGCGCTTACAAAGCAACAAGTTGTGAACATGACTGCGGAAGGTGGAGGGCAGTATGGTTACTACACAACCATTAACTACTCTTTCCCACCTGTCTTAGGGGGTATTTATTTTGACGCTTGGGAAAAGAGATCTGGAGCTGTTACCTACTCACCGAGAGTAGAATATGAAAAAGGGGCGTATAGCGGACCATGCAAAGCCATTGTTTCGGGATTCTGGACGAACGACTTGTCTACAACGCCTACAACGTCTCTTTCCAAGATTCCACAGCCTACATCGATTTCTGTATCTACCCCTTACTTTAATTTACGAGTAGGACCAACATTGCACGGACCAGTAAGCGTAAGCGTAAGTAACGGTAGTGAAGACGAAACGTATGTCCCCACCGCAGGGACTTACAATTTCAAATCAACGGCTCCTCACACAGACTGGCCTAGTTCTTTGATATTGTCTTCTACTACTAAAAAGTTTAGAGGTGGATACTTAGTGGAAACTACGACAGTATTCGCGCCTCCCACCTAATGAAAGACTCGTTTGTTAGATCCGACATCGACTTACCTGTCCCGCTAGCAAATGCGCCAGAGGGGGATAAGAACTTCGGAGTGCCTGTCTATCAAGAAGAAGAATCTTCTTTCGTGGAGACTTCTAGGGAACCCGAAGATTATAAACCGTATCCCTTTGCCCTGCGCCCTGCTCCCGACGGGAAAATTCACATCTACTTCGGTGTTCTGATTCACCAGATTAACCGGATGGTATTTCAGAACGGTTTGTTCGTATCCCAAACGGGCTTGTCTAACCCAGAAGTAATCATCCCCGAACCACTTGAAACTGATGAGAACCGTTATAAATTCTATGAACTAGACTGGCGCGGCGAAGTTTATCTTTACTGGGAAACCGATTCAGGGGGTAATGTCACTGTATGTGAATTGAAGGGGCCAGAAGAGCCGGAACAACAAAGCCTACCTAATGAAGACGGCGGTAAGTTTTTCGTAAAGATAGGGTCGGTTCCGAGTTACGAAATAGGATTACTAGACCAAGAAGTATCTGCTGATGTTAACTGGATAACCGCTTTCGCAGATCCATCGGTTGGCGGCTCTGGGGGTGGCTCTACCGACTCTGACTCTGGTGGCTCTACCGACTCTGACTCTGGTGGCTCTACCGACTCTGACTCTGGTGGTTCTACTGGCCCTGACTCTGGTGGTTCTACTGGCCCTGACTCTGGTGGTTCCGATAAATCAACGGCCATTGTCCCGATGGACTGGCATGACAAAGGATACGGTGCGCTGTTCACGATGGAGTCCAACGAGGTTCTCTTTGAGTTCGTGATGCGTGATGTTCCGGTGATCGGCCCCAAAACCGTAACCCGAATCGATGATCGATTTTTAGCGGTATGTGAGCCGGACTCGATGACCATTACAGGCGTAGCTGGTGACAGGGCCGGATCAGTCGGAGCGGTGGTGGAGGAGAATAATGTGGTTCTCTCAGCGTGGCCTTTATCTTTCTTGAGGCCAAATAAGGTTACTTTGAAGCTGACCGGAGTACGTAAAGGATTCAAGCATCTCGATATGCCTGAGCGTAGCAGAGAGCAATTCATCGCTAACGAGAAGTTTATTAACTCAGCCTATCCTAGAGAGTAATGCCGCTACCTTGTAAAGCGCACGTCTCCTTCACCGACGATTCTGATGTCGAATTCGACTACGATCTTACTCTCGACGCCGCAGGCGGTTACACGGATGGGACAAGCACCCTTGTATACTCAAACTTCCTCGGCAGGTGGGTCTTCCAGAGGAACCAGCAAAGTGAAGGTGAAAACCCACAAAAATGGGTGGGACCAACAGACTCAGGTGATCCGACAGGCACTTACACTGCTATACTCAACATCACGGCGAGGCGACACCCCGTCTACATAACTACTAGCGATTCGTCTTGCAGCGACAGTGGCAGCGGTTCCGCTAAGAGTGGCTCATCGGTATCGGAATCGGACTCAAGTTCAGGTTCAGACTCAGACTCAGGCTCAGTATCAGACTCAGGTTCAGGCTCAGTGTCAGGTTCGGTATCGGAATCGGACTCAGATTCAGATTCAGGTTCAGGTTCAGACTCCTGTTCTGATACAGCGACAGTAACTTACTATGATGCAGAGTTCAGTGGGAGTTCTGGATTTGGGGAAGTTGTGGCTGGGCCTTTCTATTTAGATTGGGATGAAGTAATAGGTCTTTACGCTCACACAGACTCTAGTGGCGTTAGTCATACTATTGGTTACGGAGAGTATTGGGAATACAACACCCTTTTCGATTCTACGCTTTCTAGATGGATTGAAAACGATAATGCTTCTGAAGAAGCTGGCCCAGACGGATTCTATGTGGGGACAGATACATATACCGATCAATACCGCGTCATCGTGAACCTTAGCAATCCTTGCAGCCACTGATAACTTAACTTTCCACAATAATCATGAAAAACCTAACAGACTGGTTTGATCGCGTTTACGTGATCAACTGCGCCCATAGACCGGATCGTCTTGAAGAGACGAAGAAGCATTTGGAAGAAACCGGAATGGCGGATAATGACAAAGTTCATTATTATCCAGCCATTATTGGTGATTGGACAACCCATCCCGCTGACTGGGGTTCCGGTAGAGGGGCGTGGGGTTGCCTGCGTTCACATCAGCGAATCCTTGAAGAAGTTCTCCATACTAGAGATGATCGTCATATGATGACTTTAAATAACGTCTTGATACTGGAGGACGATGTCATCTTCAAAGAAGGCTCGCTAGATAAGCTTAATGAGTTCATGGAGAACGTGCCGGACAACTGGGGCCAGATCTACTTAGGCGGACAGCACCGGAGGGACGCAAAACCAACAAGATTGCCAAATGTGGCAGTCGGCGGCTCTATCAACCGAACACACGCTTACGCTGTAAACCAGTCTACGTTTCAGGAGCTATACCGCCACATCTCCTACGCGTCAGATTATCGAAACACGAACAAGCACATCGACCACCAGCTAGAAGTGGCCCACCGCCGCAAAGACTGGCGTGTTTATTGCCCGAGAGAGTGGATCGCAGGCCAGCGAGCAGGTTCGTCGAACATAAATGGTAAGGTCAACGAAACTAAATTTTGGTAGGTTGGCTATGAGATACGGGAAAAGATGGTTAGGTGACTGGCCAAAAAGAAAATCTAATTTCAACATTGATTTTATGATACTCGGCCATCCTAGAAGTGGCACAGGTTATATTGCAAAATTATTTTCATCATTAGGTGTAGAAATTGGGCATGAAGGTATTGGTAAGCATGGCGTATCATGTTGGACATTTGTTGCAGAGAAGGCAAACCATCTTCACGGCGGTTCTGGAAAAATGGAGAAAATTGCAAAGGTAAGTAGACAAGATTTTAATTATAAGCATCTTGTACATATAATTAGAAATCCGTTCGATGTAATAAATTCAGTGTATTACACTGAATCTGTTTCTTATTCACAGGTATTTAGACTTTTACATACCCTACCTAGAATCAGCACTGATTTTAGAGTAAAGAAAAAGGAGCATAAAGAAAATCTTTCAGATTCTATCCTTTCAGTTGTAAGATGGAACAACATGATAGAATCTATGAACCCTGATGCTTTATTTAAAGTTGAAAGTTGTGAAAAAGAAGTCACAGCATTTTTAGAAGCGCAAGGATATAAACTTAAAAAAGAAAAAGTATTTGGTAACAAGCATTATAATACACGAAAAGCTTCATCAGAAAATAAATTAAAAATAAGTGATTACGACTGTATAGAGCCAGAAGTATTAGAAGAATTAAACACTTATTGTCAAAAACATAATTATAAAAACATTCTTAAATAATAATGTCAAATAAGTGGAAAATAATCTCGTTCTTTACAGAAGGAACTCCTTACAAGAATTTAAAAGAT
>Ga0315320_10000717_pt1 | contig 27359 bp, 24 predicted proteins | sample M140m21515metaG_FD_203458 | JGI IMG/M metagenome (GOLD analysis project Ga0315320, IMG submission 203458) | Ammonia-oxidizing marine archaeal communities from Monterey Bay, California, United States - M1 40m 21515 | ecosystem: Environmental > Aquatic > Marine > Coastal | place: USA: California... | reverse complement strand
AGAGAATCGCTTTTTATAAGGTTAATTGTTAAGTAAAGCGTAATAAATATGTCTTCAAACTTCAAAGTTTTTCTCATTTTTATAATTTTGCTGAATAATTTATAAAGTATCAAAAAGACTCCAAAAACCCCGATATAGACAAATAAAGATAGCAACGAAGAATGTGGGAAAAGTAAACTTTCAGTTTCCTTGACATCTATTTCTGAATAAAGCTGTCCGAGATTCAATGGGCCACTGCCAAACAAATACTCAAAGTAGTTTGGATTATATCTTGCAAAGAACAGTCCCCAGAGTTCTGACCTATTTAAAATATATCCCAAAAAAGTAAATGTACTAAATAAAAAGGTATAAATCCTTTCAATACCATACCTACTATTTAATAAATTTAAATATGTAGAATTTTCATAATCTATGGAATTAGAGTTTGCCTGAATATAAATACTTTGATAAGAGTATTCATAAGTAAATTTATCAACACCTATAAATAATACTGTTGAAATTAAAACACCTAATAAAAATACAATTTTGTACTGAATTTTAAGATTAACAATTTTCAATAAATAAAAAGCTAAGCCAGAGATTAGTAAGATAAAGACTGTTCTGTTATTTGATAAATACAGTCCAACTACGGGAAAAATCAACAAGAGGACACTCAAAAAATCTTTTTTTTGATTTTTTATTATTGGAAAAATTAGAAAGATTATTACAATCCCATAAAATTCACCAGCTGTTTCTGCGCTTGAAAAAAAGCCTCTCCAAGCAACTTTTTCTGACCATTCATCAAATTTAAAGAGATTTGCCTCAGTTGTTCCCATTTTTTCTTGACCAAAAAAGAAATAATTAACAAATCTTATAAAAGGGTTAGTTGATCCTAGATATCCCAGAACTAAAAGAAGAACTGTCGAGTACATCAGATTTCTTCTAAGGAGTTCAAGATTGAAATATTTGACTGTATTTTTAAATACAAAGTATAAACCAAGAACTATACCAAAAAATAATATTCCCCAAATTGCAACTGTTCGGTAACTAAAAAAAGAGCTTGTGAATCCGCGTAATTTATCTGGTTTGAAGCCAAAATTATCTCCAATTGCATTTATGCTCCAGAAAAATATTAAAGTTATTGAAACATATAAATATTTGTATTTAACTTCTTTACTCAGTAGAGAGTAAAAACCATAGTAAAAGAATACTGACATATAAACATTAGCATTAAGGCCTGTAAATGAGCCAACAAATACGAACATCAGAGGAATATAATTTATGAGTTTATTAAATCTATTATTAAGTAAACTCATAAAATTGTCATTGATTAAATAAAAAACAGCAAATAGTAGTATGTATGAATTTAACGAAGCTAAATCTAAAAGATACAAATTTTTTTCATAATAACGCACTTCAGAAAAAATTAATAAACACAGTAATAATGTAGAGGCTAATAATGATAATCGATGGTGTGTATTATTAATTATTAATTTTTGCTTTTGAGGCTTTATCATTTTTACGCATAATAAAAAAAATAAACTTTGCATAAATAAACTAATTAATGTATTTGTTCCAATAGCAATGGAGAAATCTTGACCTACTTGAGTTAATCCTGCTATTTTGCCAAAACAACTTATTGATGAGTAATGATTCAAAGTAAATCTATAATGGTCTTGATAAATCGTATTTGGATTTTTAACCAAAAATTCAGCAAGTGAGACTTTGCATGTATTAACTTCATAAAAACTCAAGTCAGATGTTACTATTTCAGGAACTATGTCATCAGAGTAATCAGAAATAAACCAGGGAAGTATAACAAGTAGAAAAAGACAAATTAGAATTACCTTGTCTAACTTAGTTTTTATCATTTCAATTTAAATTTTCTATATTTTTTATATCCTGATTGTATGGCAATCATAGAAACTGCTATCCCAAATATGATTATATGGAATTCTGATTCAATTGCTAAAGTGGGAATATAGTCCCAGCCACCAGAAACATAGTGCTCACATTCTAAAAATGAATTCACAGTTACTACATTTTTATCGTAATCAAGAAGTGTAATTGGCGGATAGGAGGTGTCATTTGTAAAAATATAATTTGGGTTTGAAATTACATCTGCTTTAAGAAAATTTGTAGGATACTCCCCACAAAGCTGTTCTATAATTTTGGTTTCCACTAGGTAATGTTAATCCCTTATATTTCTTGAAAATATATTATTTAAAAATTATTCAATTAAATACTAACTATATTCTTTAAGTTACTGTAAAAAACATCTAAATTGTACTTGTCGACTATTAGCTTTTTACCTTCAGAGGATACTTCATTAATTATTTCTGGGTTCAGGGAAAGATGTAAAATCTTTTCTACCCATAAATCAGGATTATTTGAATCCACAAAAAATATATTTTCATTATCAACAAAATTATCATAGTCCCAGAAACCTTTTGTTTTAGAAATAATTGTAGGTGTCCCCATGCTCATTGATTGTAATGAAACGCTTTGACCTGATGGCTGAAAGGAATTATGTAATGGATTAATAGTAATAAATGAAGATTCGTAATATTCTTTTAGTTTTTGATCTGAAATGACTGAATTATTCCACTCACCATCTATAACTGTTAAATTATTTAGCTTCTTTGTTTTTAATATTTTAAGTTTTGAAATACATATGAAATTAAAGGTAGGAAGCAATTCACATATTCTAAGAACCATCAGTGGATTTTTATTTGAATCATTTCCGACAAAAAGAATTTGTTTAGGATTTTTCTTTATTGAAGATGATGGCTTCCAAAAATTGATATCTACAGAAAATCCTATAAAATTAAATCTTCCTTTACTTCTGATTTGTTCTGTTGCTCTTTCAAATTCACCTTTACCAAGAAATAAGACATTATTGACACATGAAACAAGTAATTTAACGTACAATTTATTCAGTATTTTAAAACCTTTTTTTGTCTTTTTACTAAACAAACCCATAGAAAATAAATTAACTTGTGTTTTATGTGATTTATTTATAAAAAATAGCATTGGTAATACGGAAAATCCAACTCCTTCATTAATCAAAAAGACAACGTCACTTTTTTTGATTTTTTGATAGTTTCTATAGGTGCATACTTTATGACTATAAGAAGGAATACTAAAAAATTTGTTCAGAATTCTATCGTAAATATATAAGATTTTAGACAATAAGGTTTCATATTCTTCAAACTCAACAATATCCATCTTGTAGCCATCTTCTAAAAAACTATGGTATGAATAATAGAGCTCTTTGGCCTCTTCAGTGGAGTTATAAATCTTACTTTTTCTATTTCCAGCATAAAAATAAGTTACACGTTTCATTTAACTATGCTTCTAGGTTATTGTTTTTAAATAATCCAACTTTTCTAATGTTGCTATCCGCTATTAGTTTAAAATTATTTAAATACAAAAGATTTGTAACTTCAACCATTGTAGATTTTTCCTCAACTCCTCTTTCATTTCCATAGTCAACACTTATATAAGCAATTTCTTTCAATGTATTTTTGGCACCCTCTAGAACTTCAGGTTCATAACCCTCTGCATCTATTTTTAATAGTTTAATATTTTTTAACTTAAGAGAATCTAGGGTTATAGTTTCAACTTCATAATTATTATTCGAGCCAAAATCAACTAATGATGTGTTTGCACCATCACTGTCTATATATAAATGTTTTATAGTATTTTCCATTGAAAGCGCCTTATTTATCAAAGTACTTTTATTATTCATATTCTTTACGAGGCACTCGTAAACATCTTTATCGGGTTCGAATGCAAGATATTCTATATTCTCTGCATGCAGGTTTAGTGCATATTTTAACTCTCCAACATTTGCCCCACAGTCAATTACAAGATCATTATCTTCAAAATTAACTTTATCTAAAAGATATGTTTTATAAAGGTTGTTAAAGTTTTTTTCATGGTCAACCATGACCCTGTCAATACGTTTATTTGGATAATAAATTTTTTCAGAATCATTTATTTTTTTAAAATATTTTCCTTCAGAAAAAAATATTTTCCCATTTCTTCTATATATTAAGTTGCAGCAAAAACAAAAAGCTTTTCCATTTATGAATTTCATAACAAATATAAAATAAATACCCTTCAGCAATAGAAATAATTTCTCTGATTTATTTAAGTTTTGCAAATCTTTATCAAAATAGATGAACGATGGAAGGTTTATTAAACTTTTCATTATAAAATATTATATGTTAGTTTTTTGATTTAAATAACGAATTTAAATTAATTTAAATCATTAGAATGCAATGTATCAAGATGAAAACAGTATCGTTTATATTTACTTATGATTATTCCTTAAAAACTTGGTCTGAGTCTGGAACATTAGAGAGAGAATTAAAACAGTATGCAAAAATATCTGAAGTAAATAATTATAAATTTAAATTTTTTACTTATGGAAACTCTGAAGATTTAAACTTAGTTAGCAACTCCGATTATTTTGAAGTATTCCCAATTTATGCAAATATGAAGTACAGAAATAATAAGATTGTTAGATTTATATACTCTTTTCAAATACCATTTAAAATTGTAGAAATAGTTAAAAATAGCGACTTGATTTATCAAAATCAACTAAATGGATCTTGGGTAAGCATTATATTGAAGTTGATTACAAAGAAGCCACTAATTGTTCGAACTGGATATGACACATATTTTTTTAGCATAAAAGAAAATAAAAAGTTATGGATAAAACAATTCTACAAGATACTGACATACTTGGCGTTAAAATTTTCTGATTTGTACACTGTAACAAGTATTTCCGATTTTAGGTTTTTAAATTCTCAATTTAAAAATCCAAAAATAAAAATAACAAGAAATTGGACTAGCCTAATCGAGACAACTCCTTTTGAGCAAAGAAAGAAAAACACAATTCTTTGTGTTGGAAGATTAGTAAGTCAAAAAAATTATGAATACCTTTTTGATGAATTAAAAACTTTTGGACAAAATATTCAAATTGATATAGTTGGTGAGGGACCCCTTAAGAAAAAATTACAAAGTCTGGCCTTAAAAAATGACTTAAAGGTAAATTTCCTAGGAAATATTAACCATGACCAATTATTGAAAACATATCAAAATTACCAGTATTATATTTTACCTTCTTTATACGAAGGTAACCCAAAATCACTTATTGAAGCAATGGGATCAGGGTGTGTTGTTATAGCAAGTAGTATTGATAACAATCAAGAGCTCATTACAAATGATAAAGATGGATATACTTTTGACTTAAGAAAAAATGGACTCTTAGAAGTGTACAAAGATACCTTAGCTAAAAATCTAAATGAGTTAAATAATATACATCAAAATGCAATATTAAAAATTGAACAAAATTACAAACTGGAAGTAATTATGAAAGAAATAATTAGTGATTTTGAGTCTGTAGTTGATTAATAAAAGTTTCTAAAACTAAAACTCTCCAAATTCGGTTTGCGTTCATTCTTGATTTATTCAATAGCAGTAATTTTATAAAATCAACTTCATAATGCTTTCTAATATAGCCACTTTCAATTAGCTCAGCTATATGGTTAATATTCGAATATATAAATTTTTCAACATCAAAAATGAACCCCATTTTTTTTCTTTGTAAGAATTTTTCATTGAAATCAGAAGAAAGATACTCTTTTAAAATTGATTTTGGATTATTAATATTGTGATAAGAATTATCATGAGAATATATATATTCAATCAATTTGTGATCAACAAAAGGTGACCTGACTTCTAGAGAATTAGCCATAGAAGTTCTGTCAACCTTTAATAGCATCATCTCTGTTAAAAAGAACTTAAACTCAGTATATAAAAGTTTTTTATAATCATTTAAGTCATATGAATTAACTTTATCTACAAAATCTCTTTTGGTTGATTTTTCTCTTAATATTTTCATAAATTTTTCATCGAAAAGATATGCAGTATAAGATTCACCTAAATCAGCAGATTTTCCTAATAATTTACTACCTGTTCCCAAAAATGCAGGATATATTTTATAAAAGTTACTGACTATATTTTCAAAAGTATTTTTTTTGGTAAGACTTTTAGAAATGCGTAAATACCCACCAAGTAGCTCATCTCCTCCATCTCCTGATATAGCTACTTTAAAATCATTTGAAATCTGTTTTGCAAGAATATAAGAAGGAATTACAGAAGGATCTGAATAAGGTTCATCGAGTTGTGAAAGAATTGAAAGGATTTGGTCAAGTGAGATATCTAGATTTACATCTACCTGCTTATGATTAGTTCTATAGGTTTCTGAAACTTTCTTAGACCACTTTGACTCATCATAATCAGAGTCGAGTAAGCCTACTGAAAATGAATTGATTGCAATATTATTATCATGTAAATTTTTTGCTATAGCGGTTGAGTCAATTCCCCCTGAAAGAAAATTAGCAACTTCTACATCAGCTTTAGTCCTCATATCAACTGAATCAGAAAATATACTAAAAAATTCCTCCTTTTTAAATTTTTTATCATCCACAAAATCAATTGGGTCCCAATAAAAACTTTTATTAAGTTTTATTTCAGATTCTGATAAATCGTACTCGATAATTTCTCCAGGACATAATTTCCAAATATTTTTAAAAATTGTTTTAGGAGATTGTACAACCCCACACTCAAGGTATTCATTTAAAGACTCCTTATCTATATTTAGATTATCCGAAATCTCTGCTGTAGAAATTAGATTTGATCCTAGAGATATTGATGATGAGTCATGGCTATAAAAAAGCGGTTTCTGACCTACCCTATCTCTTATTAGATATAATTTTTTTGTTAATTTATTTAAATAAGCAATTGAGAACTGACCTCTTAACTGATTTATAAATTTTACTCCAAAGTGATCAAGTCCATTTAGTATTACTTCTGTGTCCGAATTTTTAGTTTTAAACTTTTTTCCATTTTTAACAAGCATATCTCTTAGGGCTCTGTGGTTATATATCTCACCGTTAAACATAATAGATGAAGATTTATCATCTGATTCCAATGGCTGATCAGCTCTTTTATCTAGATCTAATACTGAAAGTCTATTGAATATAAAATGTGAATTATATTCGCCTATTTTGAAATTTAAGCTTTTCAAAGAATCTGGGCCTCTGCAAATAATTCTCTTATTAGAGGAGTTAATGTAATCAGTGTCAATATTTCTTAATGAAATTTTTCCAAGGTAACCACACATTTTATAATTATACCTAGTTATAAATTACAAATATATAGTATTTCTATATAGTGCACATTTATAAACATAGTTTTGAGTTTTTATACTGCTTTGATGATAATTTTAACAAGCAGGGATTTACCTCCATTATTTCCCTTTTAGAAAACGTATCTGAACCAATATCAATTAATGTAATCCACCCAAATAAAGATATTCTAAGCCATTTACCCTTGAAAATATCTAAACACCCAAATCTTAAAACAATAGTTTTTAAAACCTTTAAGAATTATGATTATGATTTTCCAAATTTAGATAATACTCATATATCTGAGGCGACTTATTACAGATTATTTATGGACAATTATATACATAAAGATGTTCAAAATATTATATATATTGATGCAGATATTATCTGCTTAGAAAATCCAATAGAAACGATATATGAGGTTGTTGAAAAAATTCATGATAGTGACTTATTAATATCTGCTAAAACAGAGTCTCATATTGAGTCAGCAAAGGATGACACTTTTAAAAGACTAAGGATAACCTCAAAATACTTCAATGCAGGTTTTATGGTTATTAACTATCAGAAATGGCAAAAAGAAAGTGTACAGGAGAGCCTATTGCAGATATTAAAAGAAAATTACTCAGACATTGTTTTTTGGGATCAGGATATATTGAATATTTACATTAACGGAAAATTTATTGAATTGAATGCAAATTTAAATTTCTATGCACAGTCAATCAAAAGCAATTTAAAAAAATATCAACCATACTTTATACATTATGTTGGTAGTAAGAAACCTTGGCTTACCAGTGGGGCTTTTGAAATATGCTCAGAAGTTTATCACTCCAATTATCGTAAAATTTACGATAGAGAGTATCACATAGAGCATAAATGGAGATATGCTTCATTGAAAGAACTTCTATTCTCAATAATTAAATTAAAGATTTTTAGACTTGATAACCTAATTAAATACCTAAAAGAATTTATAGTGTCATTAAAAAATTGATATGTAATATGGTGTTGAGGTAGATATTGAAAATTTTAGTTCTTGGTAGTAATGGTTTAGTAGGTTCGTCATTGCATAGAGTGCTTTCAGCTGTAAATGAGTTTGATGAAGTTATTCCTGCAACAAGATCTCAAGCTGACCTATTGAATTTAGAAGAGACCTCAAAGTTACTTGATGACATAAAACCTAATGTAGTTATTAATGCTGCAGCTCGTGTTGGTGGTGTTCTTGCTAATAATCTTTACAGATCTCAATTTTTAATTGAAAATATCCGAATTAATGTAAACTTGCTTGAATCATTGATACCTCATCCTAAAATAAAATTAATAAATCTTGGTAGTAGCTGTATCTATCCTCTGAATGCAGAGAACCCAATAAGTGAAGAATCTATTATGACGGGTAAATTAGAGCCAACAAATTCACCGTATGCAATGGCTAAACTAACCTCAATTGAGCTTGGTGACTCTCTTTCGAAACAATATGGTCATAATATTATAAATTTGATGCCCACTAATTTATATGGACCTAAAGATAACTTTTCTGACAAGGGAAGTCACGTCATACCAGGTTTAATGCAAAGGATCCATAAGGCAAAACTTGAAAATAAAGATTTTGTTGAAGTTTGGGGATCTGGAAATCCAAAAAGAGAATTCTTGTATGTTGATGATTTAGCCAGTTCAGTCCTTTTTGTAATTAAAAATAATATAAGCCACAACCTTTTGAATGTTGGAAGTAGTGAAGAAATTAGCATAAGTGAACTTGTGACACTACTTGCAAACTTAATAGAATATAAGGGTCAAATTAAATTCAATTCAGACTATCCAGACGGCAATCCAAAAAAGATGATTGATTCATCCAAAATAAATAAGCTAGGTTGGAAAGCTGAAACTTCTTTAAAAGAAGGTCTTAGTAAAACATATTCTTGGTACGTTAAAAATTCTAAATTGCTGGATGTTCCCAAGTAGGTTCGATTAATTGTTTTTCTAATAATACCTTTTCTTTCTCGGCAAGCAACATATCACTTTCGACCATCATTTTCACTAAATCATTAAAGTTTGTCTTTGGTTCCCATCCAAGTTTATTTTTAGCTTTAGAATAATCTCCTAATAAGTGGTCTACTTCGTTTGGTCTAAAGTATTTTTCGGATGTTATTATGCAATCTTCCCAATCTAAACCAACAGAGCCAAAAGCTAATTGTGCGAATTCTTTAACAGTGTGGGTTGATCCTGTTGCTAAAACCCAATTTTCAGGATTATCATGATGCATCATTGAATACATTCCTTCAACAAAGTCTCCAGCGAAACCCCAATCTCGAGATGCATCTAGATTACCTAATGTAACTTTTTTTTGTATTTTATGATAAATTCTGCCGACTGCTTTGGATATCTTTCTTGTAACAAAAGTCTCACCTCTATGTGGTGACTCATGGTTAAATAAAATTCCATTTACACAAAATAAATCATAAGAGTCTCTATAAATTTCTGTCATATTGTGTGAAAACACTTTGCCTGCAGCATATGGGCTTTTGGGGTTAAGTATTGAGTTTTCGTCAAGACTATTTGTGTCTATACCTCCAAACATCTCTGATGATGAGGCTTGATAAAATTTAATCTCATGATCTGCATTCTTGACTGCTTCCAAGATTGAAATTGTTCCTGTGCTACCCGTAAGAGCGGTGTAGTATGGATTTTTAAATGAAACAGATACGTGCGATTGTGCAGCTAAGTTATAAATCTCAGAAGGTTTAATTTTATTTATTAGATTTATTAATGATGTTGAATCTGATAAGTCTGAATAATGAAGATTTAGCATTCCCTTGCTTGAATACTGAGCTATCAAAGGATCTATTCTAGATGTGTTAATTAGAGAAGTTCTTCGAATTGTTCCGTGTACCTCATAACCTTTTTCTAATAGTAATTTAGAAAGATAATATCCATCTTGTCCTGTTATTCCAGTAATAAAAGCTCTCAATACACTTCCTTATATTTAAATTTTATTGTAGTAATCCTTTTTTTGAATAAACCCTATAAATAAATAAAATATAGCTGGAAAATGTGGGTTTTCCATTGATGCATCAAAAAAAGAGACTGTAAGGATTGGAAGAACAATAGCCATTGCAAATAGAAGAGAATAGGTATCCTTAATATTTTTAAGTAGACAAATATATACACCTAAAATTAAAAGGAGATGAACCAAACCGCCTCTAGCAAAAACGTTTATGAAGTAATTATGGACATTTTCATTAAATCCATCAGCACCAGTTCTTGATGGGGTATCCATAGCTGAAATGATTTCTTCAAAACCACTTCCAAAAAATATCTGATTAAATTCAGAGGATTCAATAAAAACATCTTGCCATATTTGTAATCTCCAATTTATATTTCCATCATCAGAATAAAGTCTTCCGTCTAAAGTGTAGAAAGAAAAAAATGTCTTAAGTGTTTCTTTGTTGTCAATTAAATTTGAGACAACAAGGTCAGTTTCACCAAGAGTTAAGTCGCTATCAGAAACAAATATTGATGACTGAACAAAAAGTAAACTTGATATTGCTAGAACAATTAATAATCTACCAATATTCTTTTTAATAAATTTGATGTTTATAAGTAAGTAGAATAAGAAAAACAGTAAGAATGATAAAAAAGCTCCTCTACTTTTAAAAATCAACAAGGGCAGAAATAAACCACTTAATAATAAGAAATAGTAAAAATTAGTTTGTTTATTTTTTAAGTGTTGAAAATTTATAATAGAAACTATTATTAAAAAAAGTAAGTGCATATGGGCTTTTAAAAAATCAAACTTATCAGAGTTAATAAAGAAAAAATCAACTAAAAACTGGGGATAGTACACGACACTTAAAAAATAAGAAAATAATAATGAAAAGTTCAATATTAAAATATGGTAAATGTTTAAGTCAAAATATTTTTTTATATAAATACCGACGTACAAGTAAGAGAGTGTCCAAATATAGTTACTAGCTTTATATACATATGGATTGATAAGATTCCTAATTTCGGGAAACAAAAAAATTACAAAAGTAGCTACAAGTAGGGATTGTAAAAGAAATATATAGGAAAAATCTCGTTTCCTATAAAAAATATTTAGATTATAGAAAAACAGCATTACAAAGACTGATAATCCAAACACTACAATCAACTCACCAATCCGAAAATTATAAATAATTAATCCGGAGAAGGTCCGCCCAAATACTGCCAGAAAAAGGAAAATAGTACAAATAAGAACAGAAATGTATTTCATATAATTTAAACTTTTAGAAACCATCTAAAACAATTTCCTTAATTTATAATTTACTTTATTAAAAATTTTATTTATCCGAAAGTAAATTTTGTCTAATTTAAGTGAATAATTGTTGACACCTATCCTGCTGTCTCTAATTTCTAATTTCGATTTATGTAATATTTCAAAAAGCTTTACGAATTCTGCAGACATATTTGTTGAAGTTAAATTATAACAATCTAGTTTTGAATAATAATTCTCATAATTTAACATTAAGTAATTTATTTTCTCCTCAATATTGTCAGCTGTAAACTCAACTCCATAGTTTTTACAATACTCAGTGACTCCCCCACTTTTGATATATAGGACTGGTAGCCTACATAGTGAAGCTTCAACATGATGGTTTCCAGATGGTTCATTCAAAGAACCTGTAATATAAATATGTTGATTTTTAAGCTCCTTTGCTAAGCTATTACCCTCTAGAGGAGGGATTAAAGTTGTATTTCTGAATTCTAATTCTTTTGGGTAGTTTCCTATGTATGTGAAAGATAATCTATCAGACCATTCTTTGTTATCCAACATTTCATCTATTAATTTATAAGTCTTAAAACCTTTCATAAAGTGGTCACTCCAATGATGGGTTACTAATTTTATTTTTTCTGAGCCATTCCATTTAATTTTATTTTCACCATTAAAAATTTTTTGATCTGATCCTCCAAGTATGACTGAACTGTTGTTAGTTTTTAGTCCGATATTTTCGTATAAGTCCCTTAACCAATTACTAACAAAAACAGTGTGGTCTATAGTCTTGTTAGATTTGATAATGGCATTATTTACATAATTAGTTTGTTTTCGTTCATCGCACTCGTTAATTCTTTGTATAGATATTGCTAAATTATTAACCCTTAATTGATACTCAATAATATCTAAATGGGTAAATGTTGAGTGTTCCGAATCATACAATGGGTTAGTTAAAAGAATTATATCAATGTCTTTATCTTGTAAGTCAAATACAACTTTGTGTCCATTTTCAAGAAGATAAGACGAAATGTTCTTTATAAAGGTATTCCCCCCTCCGTACGGACCATCTACAAACTTAGAACCTAGAGCAACTTTCAATGAACTAAATCCTCAAATACATCTACAAAATTTTTCATCTGTTTTGGCATTAAAAGCTTTTGGACCGAATTAAAAGCAGACTGAACATCTGGTTTAGCATCTCTGAAATTATCCATATTAAATATAGAAGATTCATCCAATACTTCGCTAGCTACCCCAACATCTGTGGAAATTATAGGTGTTTTTGTTATTGCTGCTTCAACAATTGATTGAGGCCCTCCTTCTAATCTGGATGAAACAATATATAAATCTAAGATATTGTATAACTCATTTAAGGTTTTGATATCAGTTCTTTCAAAATATTTATAGGGAATTTGTCTTTTTTCAAGCTCATTAATTAAGTAGTTTCTTCTGTAGCCTGAAAGCAGCACCTTTAAATTTTTCTTATTTTGAGTTTCCCAATAATTTTGGAAAATCTCAACTAATCTGTCTGGACCTTTGATTAACTTAGGTGTATTAGTATTCTTGCCTTCGGAGTCTCTTTGAAAACTTCCTAGTATAAAATCATCTACAGAAAACTGATATTTTTCTCTCAAATTATCTTTATCTTCGATATGAAAATAATTCTTAGAATTGACCCAAAAAGGAAGGTGCGTATATTCTTTATCTGAAATACTTTTAAAATCACCTACTGTTTTTTTTGATATTAAGTGATACCTATCGACGTAAGAATCTCTTTTTAAAAATTCTCTTAATTGCTTGCCTTTTAATTCTTTTTCTTCTAAGTGGTGTATAGTGCATAATACTTTTTTTTGATGAAGATATTTTTTTGGAATTTTTTTCCAGGTCCAAGGAGCAATAATCCAGACTATTGATGCTTCTTTTATGTTTTCAGTACAAATATTTGGATTATTATTTATAAATTCAGAGCGAAACCTGTCAACTATCCATGATTCATTAGCTTCATTTATATATATTTTTTTCATAATCAGTTAAGGTGCAAGGTTTTTTCTAACACAATCTGCAAAATATTTTTGTTCCTTCTTGTGTTTTCTAGAAATATTATTTTCCATATTCAAATTGTATAATACATTTTTCATTATTTGAACTTTGTTCCCGTTCCTTAAAATATCTGTAATTAATTTATAATCTTGTGAATATACAAATCTCTCATCATAATTATTAATATTTTCTAAAACTTCTTTTTTTGAAAACATTGTTCCATGAATAAATGGGTTTTTAAACTTTACTATTACTTTAAGGGGGGCATAGTACGAAAATCTTGGAATTATCTTTTTACTATTCTTAATAGTTGCTCTGGCATAAACCATATCTAATTTGTTTTCTCTTAGGTGTCTATATTGTTTTTCAATCCTATCTTTATTACTAATGTCATCAATATCATGTCTTGCTATATATTTTGTAGTCGTATTTTCCAGAAGAATATTTAAAGATTTTGTTAAACCAGCGTTACTTTCATTTCTGAATAATTTTATCCTACTGTCGTTGTCCTGGTAGCTTTTACATATCTTAAAAGTTTGATCAGTAGAACCGTCATCAATAATCAATACTTCAATATTTTTGTAAGACTGTTCGAGGATGCTCTTCAGCGATTTTTTAATGTATGGCTCACCATTATAAATTGATATTAAAACACTAACTTTTTCATTATGGTTAATCATTGACTGTAATTTATTATTTCTTTAAATTTTTTAAGTAGTACATCTTCGTTTAATTTTGATTCAATAAATAATTGATTTTCTTTACCTATAGTTTGTAAATCATATTGGTTGGAGTCTAATAGTTTGAACTTTCTTAGTAGGCTTCCAGCCTCTGAGTGAGTATATTTTAAGATATAATCATCTGGAAAGAATTCACTTATTCCACCATTATCTGGAAAAATAGAAGGTATACCTCGTATAGAAGCTTCTGATAAAAGAGTTGGCTGACCTTCATATAGTAAAGTACCAGTCACAACAGCCTTTGCTTTGGAAATCATTTCTTTTACTTCATTATTTGGCTTTAAGCCATGGAAGACGATATTTTCATTCTTGTAGTAATTTTGTAAGCTTTCATAAGAAGGACCTTCGCCAATAATATCTAGTGTTGTATTTTTTAAACAGGCTCCAATAAACTCCTCTATGATGATATGAACACCTTTTTCACGTGAAATTCGCCCTGCATAAATTATAGAATTTTCTTTATTTTTATTTTCTTCTTCAGTTGAAATACTAATTCTATTGGGCAGAACAAAAATATTTGTGCTTTTAAAACCAAGTTCTAATAAAAACTTTTTATGGAAATCAGTTAAGACTATAATTTTTATTTGAGAATTTTTTAAAATCTTAAAATATTTTTTCCCATATATTAAAACAAAAAATGATTTCAAATATGATTCCTGAAAATATTTATTAAATAACATAAATCTACTTCTATATAAACCGCATGCTTTACAATAACTATCTACATAAATATGGTTTTTTATTAAAAGTGAGTTTGTACAAAAATATCTAAAATTATGAAGTTTTAAAATTACAGGAATGCCTCTTTTAGACAGCTCATCAAAAATTCCAATTGAAGCCTTGAACCATGTGTTGTGAATGTACACCTGATCAGGTTTAAAACTATCTAAAGTTTCTCTTAATTTTCTGATACTAATTTTATTTTTATTCGTAATGAAAGATAGATACTGTATTAGAGGTCGTTCAATTCTATTTACAAACTTTAAGGTTTCTACGTTATAAAAATTTTCTAGGTGCTTTACCTCTTCGTCTACAGCTACATCTTCTCCACCTAAGTTGCTGTATTGGTTATGAATAATCAGTAATCTCTCCATTACCACCTGTGTCTCTTCGGAGTTAACCTAAACCTCATGTATTAATGTTCCATCTGTTGTTCCCACAAATTTAAGTTCTATATCATAATTTGTAAGCTCATCTAATGAGTGAGTGGAGTTTAAGATTGTTATGTCAAGACTGTTTAATATTTTATAAATTAGAATCTTTGATTGACTGTCTAAATTTGCAGTAGATTCATCAAGTAACAATAACTCTGGATTAGACATCAAAGCTCTTATAAAGGAAAGTTTCTGCATTTGTCCTGATGATAAGGTTTTATTACTTACTTGTTGATCCAGCATAAAATCTTTATTCTCAAAAATTTTAAACTCATGAACTTTTTTAATAATTTCATTATCTTCAATTTTCTCAGAGACTCCGTATAGAATATTCTCTCTTAAGGTTCCTCTGATAATCATTGGATATGCACTGACGTAGCTGACTTTTGATGTTGACAAGTTGACTAATCCTTCTTGTGAATAAAATACTCCTGAAACTAAACCCAAAAAAGTGCTTTTCCCAATGCCATTTGGTCCTGTAATTATAGTGTGTTTACCTCTCTCAATATTTAGTGAAAGGTTTTTAAAAATAAATCTATCAGAGTTTAGATATTTAAATTTGATATTGTTTATATCGATAATATATTTTGAGTTAGATTGTTCTTTAACAAAGTTTTTTGAATATATTTTCTCCTTATTTTTCTCGAGTGTTAGGAGTTTTTCAAGATGTACATATGTTGCAATAGACATGCTGTAAACTCGATTGAATTCTCCTAAAGATTGGAAAAGCCTCAATATAATTGCAATTAATTCAATAGTTACCAATGACTTAACTGGGGAATATATCATCAATAGAGATAGTAAAAACATGGTAACAAAAGATGGAAAAATACTGTTTAATGTTCCGTATTTCTGGTTATTAAACTGAGCATAGTAATAGTCAGATAAACTTTCACTAAATAGTGATTTTTCATACTTGAACTTGTTTAGAATTTTAATTAAATAAAGATTGTCTATAACTCTCTCAACATTGTTGCTAATTTCTGAGGATGATTGATAAGATATATGGGAATATTTTCTGTTTAGCCTAGTGAAGTATCTAGAAGGAATAGCCAGAATCAATAATCCAAATATAAAGATAAAAAATATGTTCTCTTCTGTAAATACTAAAAATAATGTAAATAAAGTAAATTTAACAAAGCTTGTGATGAGTATTGTAAAATTTTGATAGAAGTTAGATACGTGAACACAGAGTGTATTTATATAAAAATAGGAATCTGAGATTGAAAAATTGCCTCTAAGAAATACTTCATCTAAAAAGTTAACTCTAAGGTTTTCTTCAATGTCAAGACGTAATCTATGGATGTTCATTGCATCCAAATAGATAACAATAAATCGCAAAACTATAAATACTGGTAGAAATTCTCTTAGGACACTCAGATTGATGAATTCAAAATAATTTGGCAGCGATATGTCTTGAAAAAAAGATGTGATTAAGTAGATTATAAGTAAATCAAGTATGACAACAATGTTTGAAAGTGCTACTGAGAAAAGTATTTTGATTTTTTTATTTTTTACTTCTATAAATTTAGATATTTCATAAATGTTAACTAAGGTTTCTTTGATATTATTTATCATCTATGTAATATAGTATTCAAATTAACTGGCAAGTTATCATGTTTTTTTCATAATTTTTATTAATTTATACTTTTCCTCAATATTCAACTTATTATTAACTAAAGAAAGCATATATGAATTATATATTTTATTATTTCGGAGAAGTTCCAAAACATGTTGAATATAGTATAAATTCTGTACTTAATTCAGACCCCAATAGTCAGATATTTTTTTGTTCTGAAGATAAAATAAACTTTAAAAATGTGCATCATGTTGAACCAAGTAAAGTGATTTCAGACTTAACTCAATCAATAATCAATTTAGATTATTTTAAAGATGGCGATCAGAATCCTTTATGGGCTTCGTCAATGATGAGGATGTTCTTTATTAATGATGTAGCTAAGCATCTTAATCTTAATTCATATGTTCATTTTGACTCAGATGTAATGTGTTATAAATCTTTTGATGAATTATCTTTATATTTAAATGAAACAAAATTTAATATAACTCCTTTAATGGATGAATTTTTAGTATTTGGATATTCATATATTCCTAGTATTTTAATTTATGATGAAATTTTAAAAACAGTGTATGACATTTTAAGCAATTCTGTTTTTTATGAAAAAGAATTTTATAATGGGAATCGTCTAACAGAAATGAAAACACTCTTTATAGCCTATGCTTTAAAACCGGACCTTTTTAATCTCCTTCCGGTTCTACCGCAAGAAAAAGTTGTTTTCGATCCTGGCTCATATGGCCAATATCTTGGAGGGGTTCATTACAAAAGGTTCTCTAAAAAATATATTAATATTGAACATATTGTAGGAAGAGCAATCAAAAATAAAGAAATTTATATAACAAAGATAAACGGGTACCCAAAAGTAAAGCATAACAGTGCTGTTTATGACTTAGCTAATCTACATGTTCATAAAAAGAATCTGCAAAAGTTCACACCAGGAAATTTTGAGTGGAAAACAAGATAAAACAAAAACTTTATTCAAGGTATAAAAAATATCTGGCTAGGTATTTCAGATTATCAAGTTACCCGTATGTCTCAGGAGATACATTTAGAAATTTTTCTAAATTTATATACGATGAACACACTTCATTTAACCCAGAAATTCTTAAAAATAAAGACATTGTTTTTGTAAAAACTGATCTAATAGAAGATTATTTTGAAAATGTTCATCCAAAAATAAAAGTCAGGTATGTATTAATAAGTCACAATTCTGATGAACAGATTAACTCTCAGCATAAGAAGTATCTAGACTCAAAAATAATACATTGGTTTGCTCAAAATTTAGTTGAAGAATTTGCTGATAATGTTTCAGTAATACCGATTGGATTAGAGAATAGATGGTATTTAAACAATGGTAAATTAAGAACTTTAAAAAGATTTGAGAATATTAAATATAATAAAGATTTATTAGTTCTAAGTGCTTTTAATCCTGAAACCAATAGAGAAAGATTTGAACTTTTGGAAAGTATAAAAAGTAATAAATTGATAAATAAGCCAGAAACAAACAAAAAAACTGAATATCTAGATTATGTTTCAAGATCAAAATTTGTGCTGTGTCCTGAGGGTAATGGCCCTGATACACATAGGGTGTGGGAATCATTGTTATTTGAAAGCATTCCAGTAATGAAAAAAAGTAAGTTTACAAAAATTCTAGAAAAATCTGATATACCTATTTTAACTCTTAATGACTGGGCTGAAATAAAATATTTAGATTCAAAAATATTAAATAATTTTTATGAACAAAATAAGGTAAGATTTAATTCAAATAAGTATTCTTATTTTTCTTTTTGGGGAGAGAAAATTAATCAATATCTTGATGAGTAAGAATTCCAAAATATTTATGAGTTCTTGGGAAAAAAAATTTTTGAAACTTTTGATAATAGGTGATTGTTAAAAGTGACTGGTCCCATCTATGATTATTTTTTCCTGCCCCTTTTGGTAATATCAATGCCTTCTGCAGAGATAGATTACTCCATTTCTCAATAAAACTCACATATTTTCCATTTTCTGTATCAAGACCAATTATTGCTGCATTTAACATCCTTTTTTTAAAAATATTTTTGTCAATTTCAAGTGCCTCCAGTGTTGAAATATGTGTCCATTGTTTTACATAGCCATTACTAAGTGGGGAGTAAAACCCTATATGTTTTATTAAAATTTTTAACTTCTCCAATGATGTTATAACAAGGTCTCCTGCATCCATCCAGATTAAAACTCCTTTAAAAGTTTTGGACTCATAGGAAATTATCTGTGGTTTCCATGCATACGCCCCCGCATCTTGTTCAGATAAGTTGACAAATTTTGGGTAGTTTTCAAACTCAAATTTTTTATAGGTAACATTATATTTTTTAAGTTCTAGGATTTCATCATATTTTAAACCCAAATCATAAAATATAATTTCATTAACGGGTGACTCTTTTTGAATAGATGTAATCAGCTGCAATGCACTTTCAAAATGTGATGTATCTGCAGCTGTAACAATTTTAGTAGGGCTGCTTAGATTACCAATTTTTTTTAATCTGGCAAAGTTAAGAATCAATGCGTCTTGAATGAAGTAAAAAAATTGAGCAAATTTCCTAATAAACAATATAACTCTTGATGAATTTCTTAATCTATTAAACATTAATAAGATTCTTATACTTTTGGATTGAACGCATCGTAATAATTAAAGAAATTATTATCCATTTCTTTTTCTAATATTTCTAATTCTCTTATTGTGTCCACAGGTCTCCAATAGCCATCATGCTTAAAGGCTTTAAGTTGTCTTTCGATTGATAGTTTCTGTAAGGGTTCTCTTTCAAGGAGTGTCATGTCATCTATAATATAATCTTTAATAGCTTTGTTAATAATAAAGAACCCACCGTTTATCCATCCCTCTTTAGCACTATTTTTTTCACCAAAATTTTCAACATAATTATCAGAATTTAAATCTAAACTTCCAAATCTTGCAGGTGGCCTTACTGCAGTCAGAGTTGCCACAGTTTCATTTTTAAAGTGAAAATTATAAAGCTCCTCCAAATTTATATTTGAAACGCCATCTCCATAAGTTAAATAAAAGTTTTCTTCATGAATTTTCTCAATAGCTTGTTTAATCCTTCCACCTGTCATTGTGTCAATTCCAGTGTTAAGAATATTTACAAAAACATTTTCTGAAATTTCGAAGTGGTTTTTGGAAACTTCGTTAAAGTTGTCTTTAAAGTAATTCTCTATAAATTCTGACTTATACCCAGATAATATTGAGAAATTAGAAACTCCTTGGGATTTATAAATATTGATTATGTGAAGTAATAATGGTTTGCCTTTTGCTTTAATCATTGGTTTTGGGATGGTTTTTGTATACTCTGAAAACCTTGTCCCTCGACCTCCAGCTAAAATCAAGGCAGTTTTTATCTTTTTCATTAAAACTAATTATATATTGATATATATTTCCTGATGGGCTTATTTAAATATCGAACATCTAAAAAAATTCTACATAACCTTTACAATATTAATTATTAGAATAGAAAAGAAAAAATGTACACAGAATGATATTTTTAAAAAACGAAAAATTTTTCAAGTATTTCATTAATTTGAGCATTTTAATTTGTATTTGTCTTAGTTTTTTGTATATACAGCTACAAAATAATAATAACTATGAAATTAATATTGTTAATAGTGACACATCAGAAGAACAAGTATTAAAATTCTGCAATGATTATATTCAAATACTAAATGATCATCCAATTGTTGAAAAACAAAATATTTCATACACCACTTCATATAGATTCATAGATGCATATCCAGATATAAATAACCTACAATGCTTAGGAAAAATTATAGAAATTTGGAAAAATGATATTACGGGTGAATATCATTTCTTGTATGGAAGTAATCAAAAACTTTACGAAAGTATAAATATAATTTTTAATATATTTCTATTATGTTTCACCATAATTTTATACTTCAGTGATGCTTGGAAGAAACTGAGAATACTCGCAGCAGGTTTATTTGTGTATTTTAACTATTTATTAAATATGTTTTTTCAAATAGATAATACATTTTCTTCTTTTGTTTCTGATCAATCAACGTTAATCCTAATAATAAGTAGCGCTTTTTTATTTTTTCAATTATTTTACAAAAATAGTCTTTTATTTATTCTTGGAATTTATTTTTTTATAATATTTAATTACGAGTATTTTGGTATTTATATTGTATTTTCTTATATTTTGACGAAATTTGATTATCAATTTACAAAAACTGAAAAAAGATTTTTTAATTTACTACCTTTTATCTTTTTTGTATCAAGAATTATTACTGCACTTTCAGAAAATTTTAATTTATTTTGGTCAAGAATGTTTCAAAGCACTTACAGAGGTTACTCAAGGTTTATTGACTTACAGTCTGATTTTTTAGTTCTCAAATGTCACACTGATATGAACTCAAGCCATAAAATTAATTTTATAGAAGTTACTAATATTTGTGAGGATACGATCGGATATGGGCCAATAAGAAAGATTATCCCGCTTTATGGTGATGTTTGGATTTCTGTAATAGTTGCAGTAATAATTCTTTTTACACTGTTACTGGTTCAACACCGAGACCTTCTTAATAGGTACCCAAGAGAAACTATTTTTATAACATTAGTTTTTATGAGCCCTCCTCTAAATTTGTTGATTCACTTAATGAATCCTGATATGTTTTATCTTGCTTTTCTTTATTTCGTCTTAAAGAATTATAAAAAATATCCTCTAATGTACTCTTTTATAATTTATGTATTTTCACTATGGAAAATACATGCAGTAGGAATATTATTTGGCTTACTGCTTTTATCTTTAATAAAAAGAGACAGAAGTATATCTAAAATTAATATCTTCTTCCTCTTTTTAACTATTGTTACCTATCTTATTGATGTAAGGACCACTGAGCCTCTTTCAATACCTGCATCACCTGATGAAAGAATGGGTTTTGGAATTTTACATGATTCAATTCAATTAACAAAATTTACAAATTTTAACAATCAAAATGATATTATATTTTTTCTTACATTAATTATTTTAACCACATTAATTTTTTCCTATTTTTTAAACAGAAGATTTGATTTTGATACTATCGTTGGTTTTAAAACTTATGAAATTTATGGGGTTGCATTTTGGTTCTTTTTGTCAATGATTTATCAGAATCAGAGTTACAGACTTCCATTATTTATAGTGTTAATGGTTCAAGTGTATAAAGTATCATTTCCGCTAGTAAAATTTTCAGTAATTTTTGCCTTATTCCTAAACCCCGTGTTCATTTCAAACTATATATTTTTTGAAAAATTAACACTCTTGACCAACAGATTTGGTTTATATGTTGTTTTTAGTTTCCTTTTAATAATTTTTCTGAAGGATTTTTGGGTTAACCTGATTCGAAAAAATATTAGTAATTATAAATCAAATAAGAATGAGGAAATATCTAATGACCAAATTGATAAAAAGTATGTTTAACAAGCAATTCTTTAAATCTGCCTTAAGTGGGTTTTTTGTTTATCTCTTTTCTCTTCTTGTCGGGAATATTATGCAATTTATTGCACTAATTTCAGTCAAAGAATCAATACGAACCGACTTAACAGTGATTATTGCTTTCTCTAGTAGTGTCTTTTTAAATTTTTTAATTCACAATAAATATGTTTTTATAAAAACATTTAGTTTTGGACGGCTTACAAAATTTTATATAACTAATTCCTCTGATTTAATAATTCATGTAACTTTTTGGAATATCTATGAAAGTTTTTTTGGTTCGCCAGATATTCTTAACTTTAATTTACTTAGCTTTTCTTTAGTTTTGTTGATTTATCCAATTAAGTTTGTATTTTACAAATATATTTATAAAAATTAAAATATCTCATCAACTATATAAATGGGTCTTGCTTTTGTTTCGTCAAAGATCATACCTATATATTGACCCAACACAGACAAAATTGTAAAAAGTATTGCAAAAAATAATAAAAATAAGCCAACTATGGTTCCAAAACCATCAAACGGAACTCCAAAAGTAAACCATCTGTAAACCTGAACTGATAAAAGAATAATCGACGATATTGCGCATAGAATAGCAAAAATAACAGAAATTCTTAAGGGAAAATTTGAGAAAGAGAATAATCCACGTGTTGCAAAACTTATTTGTGTCGAAGTAGTAGCCTTTGATGTTCCATACTGTCTCTTTTGTCGATGAAAATCAACACCAATTGTTTTAAATCCCACCCATGAAAAAAATCCACGATAAAATCGATTTGATTCCTTAAATTTACGTAGAGCTAGAATAACTTTTTTATCAATTAGCCTAAAGTCACTTACATTTTCAGGAATCAATCCTCCAGTCAATTTGTTTATTAATGAGTAGAATATTTTAGAGTTAAACCGTCTTAAAATAGATTTTCCGGGTCTATTTACAACAACACCATATACCATTTCATATCCGTTTTCCCACATATCAATAAATTTGGGAATTACAGCAGGATCATCTTGTAAATTTGAAGTCATGATTACAGCTGCATCAGCCTCAACTAAATCTATGCCTGCAGTTATTCCTCCATCAAAACCAAAGTTTCTTGATAATTTAATAATTTTTACTCTTTTATCAGTCGCTTGTATTTTTTTTAAGTTGCTAAAAGTACTATCGTGACTTCCATTTTCGATAAAGAGTATTTCAAATTGGTATTCTTCAATATCTTGAATCGTAGAACAGATTTGCTTATGGAGCTCAATAACATTTTCCTGCTCATTGTAAGCAGTAATTACTAATGATATTTTTTTCATTTCTTAGTAATTATTGCATAATTAATAGATACTTTTATTTAAAAAAAAATTATTAACTTGTGACTTTAATGATATTACTTTTTGATTCAGTCGTCGTGATAACTTTTCTTACTTCATTTTCAATTTCATAATTATTTTTTATTTTGTTTATAAAATAAGTATCTTCACTGGAATAATTATCGACAAATTCGCTACTGAAGTAATTATCGCTAATCTCAATTTTTGAGTTAAATATATTAGAAACTACATGTGCAAGATCATAAATATCTAAAGTTACATTCCATGCATCAAAGGTTTCAGATGTTTGGCTACTAATAAAATATTCAAGTAAAGAATCTAAAAATAAATACGAACGTATTACCTGATAATCAGATTTTATAACTATTTTTTTATTTTTTTTAGCCTGGTTTATAAAACTTGAAAAAGCATACTCATATTCATAATTATAATAATCAGCTATTAAGGCAAAAATTCTTGCAATACTAACTTTCGTACTTAAAGATTTACACGTATCTAATAATTTTTTTTCTTGTTTGTGTTTTTGCAAACCATAAATTGATTCTTTGTTTGTTCCGTTATTGTAAATTGCTCCAGAAGAGGTCATTAAGATTTTTCCAACAGAATTCTTTTCTAAAAATTTTTGTGTACCTTCAATGAGCAAATTTGTTTCATTATTAAACCTATCACTTGAGTAATCATTAACTTTTTTTCCTGTTAAAAATGCATAATTAAAAAAAAGATCATAATTATTTCCTTCAAGTTTCAAGAATTCATTAAATGAAATAACTTGAAATTTTTCATTCTTGTATTCGATATTTTTTTGTGTTGATGAAACTAGAGTAAAGTTTACGTCATTATTTTTTTCTACTAAATATCTTAAAGTAGATTTTCCCAACCAACCGGTTGCACCAAAAATTAAAGTATTTTTCAATATATTAAGGGATTATATATATAGAATCATGTTTGTACTTGAAATAATATAATGAATTTATTTGGGAAGTCATAAATAATGATTGCAATATGGGGTGGAGGATCTGCAGGGAATCGATATAAATCAATAATTAATGAGCTCGGCTTTGAAACTATAATCTTAAAAAGAGATGCGAATGGAGACGCTTTTCAATTAAAAAATTTAAATCTTCAATCCATAAAAGGTGTAGTTATATGTACTCCAACAATTTTTCACAGCGAGCAAGCAATAAAATTGTTAGAAAAAAACATACCGGTTTTATGCGAAAAACCTATTGCGCATAGTTATGAGGATGGAGTTTCAATTGTCCAAACTGCAAATAGAACTGGTACAAAATTTCATGTAGGCTACAATCAGAGATTTTTGAAAGCTTATAACTCATTTAAAAATACAAAATGGGGGAAACCTCTTGAGTCAAGTAGTGTATGGGCCGAGAGAGTTTCTGACTGGCAACCTGGAAAAAATTTTAAAATATCTTATTCTGTAAGAAAGGACTTGGGAGGGGGTGCCCCTCTAACCCTTAGCCATGATTTTGACTGGTGGACTGGGCTTCATAGCAACTTAGAAGTATCAGATGTAAGTAGTTCTAAGGATGAATCCTTAGGGATTAATATAGATACAAATTTTGATATAATTTTAGACGGAGATGTGAGATGCTACATTAATCTTAACTATGGCACAGATGGGCCACCTAAAAGATACTACAAAACAAAATATGAAAATGGTACATTAAAATATGAGCCCCTTCTATCAAAATTAAACTTTTACTGGAAGGATGGAAGTATTGAATCAATTTTGATTGAACAAGATTGGAATGAAATACGTCTTGAATCTTTTAAAAATACATTTATAAATTTTATTAATGATGAGAGAAAGCCCTCTGATTTGTCTGAATGGGAAATGGGTTTATCCGCATTAAAAGTTGCTACTATAGTTGATGATTGGAATGATTAATACAACTTATAAAGTGTTAGTGCTTGGATCGGGTTTAATAGGTTCTGAAGTAGCTACTGTAAGTAGCGGTTTAGGATATGAAAATCTATCCGTAGATTTAAACATTGGTAATCACAATATTGATTTAACTAAATCCGATAGTTTGATGGAACTATTAAGTGACTTTAAGCCTAATGTCATATTTAATACAGCAGGAATAGACCAAAAGTTACATGAACCCACCAAAGAACTTCATGAAATGCCTGAAGAAGAATGGGAATATATTTTCACTAACAATACAAGAATTACTATTAATGTAGCCAAACAGGTACTGAAGTATTTTGTAAACTCTGACTTAAATGTAAAGAAGCTTATTTATACTCCAAGCACATACAGCTTCACCAGTCCAAACCCTAATTTTTATGATACTGATTTTGTTAAAAGTTTTGCATACGTTGGTTCAAAAACAATTGAGGTTGACTTAGTTAAATATATAGCAAAACATTACTCAGATAGAGGAATCTTGTGTAATGGATTAGTTCCACACCTGGTCTTACAAGAGGAAAAATTAATGAATAAAACATTTGTTCCACTCGGAAGAAGCTGCACTCCTAAAGAGTTGCATCCAGCAATAAAGTTACTAATTGATGAAAACAATACTTTCATGACAGGTGAATTTATTAAAGTAAATGGGGGGTGGCTGTCTTGATTACAAACACTCGTAGTAATTTATGAGAATTGCAGATAGAGTTGCGGAAATACTAATTGAGAATAATTTTAAAGATTTATTTATGGTAACTGGTGGAATGGCAATGCATTTAAATGATGCCCTTACAAGAAGTGGTCAATTAAAAACAACTTTTTTTCATCACGAACAAGCATGTACAATGGCAGCAGAAGGCTACTCTAGGCAAACAGGTAAAGATTCTTTAGTTTGTGTAACTGCTGGTCCTGGCGCTGTTAATGCTTTAAATGGAGTATTCGGTGCTTACAATGACTCTATTCCAATGTTTGTAATTTCTGGTCAAGTTAGAACTGACACATTAAATAAGAGTAAATCTTTAAGACAACTTGGTGACCAGGAAGCTCCAATTGTTGATATGGTTAAAAAGATAACTAAATACTCTAAGCTTCTAGATAAAAAAGATGAAATTGATTATGAAGTTTATAAAGCAATTGAAATAATGCGTAATGGAAGAAAGGGCCCTGTTTGGTTAGATATACCAATAAATATTCAAGGTGAGCAATATATTAAAAGTGAACAAAAAAAATTTATTATTAAAAAAGAAAAACCAAAAAATATCAACTCGCAAGCAAAATTACTAAGTGAAGCATTATCAACCTCCAAGAGACCATTGCTAATGGTTGGTGGCGGATTAAGAACTTCTGGTGCACAAAAGGATCTACAAAAATTTATTGATAATCACAATATTCCGGTAGTTTCTGCTTATAACGGCCATGATCTATTTTGGGAAAGTAACAAAAAATATATTGGAAGGTGTGGAACACAAGGAGATAGAAGAGGGAACCTCGCAGTAGAATGCTCTGACTTAATCATAGCCCTGGGAACAAGTTTAAATATTAGACAAATTGGCTATAACTATAATGATTTTGCAAGCGAGAAATATTTATGTTACATAGATATTGACTCTGATGAATTAAAAAAGAAAACTATTAAGAAAAATGTTGATCTACCAATAAACTCTGATATCAAATATTTTTTATCGAAATATAATGAAAAATATA
>Ga0315320_10000716_pt1 | contig 27366 bp, 20 predicted proteins | sample M140m21515metaG_FD_203458 | JGI IMG/M metagenome (GOLD analysis project Ga0315320, IMG submission 203458) | Ammonia-oxidizing marine archaeal communities from Monterey Bay, California, United States - M1 40m 21515 | ecosystem: Environmental > Aquatic > Marine > Coastal | place: USA: California... | reverse complement strand
AATGACATAGACGGTCCCGTCCTGCGCCGCGATGTAGATTCGTTCGTCAACTAAAAGTGGTGATGCGCTGATACGGCCAGCAAAAATTCGCTTTTTCCACATTTCAACTCCGTCCTGAGTACGCCAGCAGTAAGCCACGCCATTGTCGGCAACAGCAAAGGCATAGTTTCTGATGGTCAGAAGCGACTGCTCATAGCACATGACAGGATTTTGCCAGAGCAGTTTTTGAGAGCCATCACCGCTGACACACCATGTGCCGGCTACAGGATTTCCACCACTGAAAAGTACACGTCTTCCATCCCAAGCGACGGTGCCACACATCGCTTCGGTGCCAGCGTCAATCGACCAACGTGTTTGGCCATTTTGAGGATCATAGGAAATGATCTTATCTGCACCCGCAAGTAACAGTTGCCTTTGGCCGGTTATCGTTGCGATGATGGGCGAAGAAAAATTCAGGTTTTCAGGCCGAGGTTGCATCCACACCTGTTTGCCAGTCCGGCGACTGATTGCGTAGAGCCCACTAGCGGCACCGTCGTATTCTGCGGCGACAATGACAAGGTCGTCTTCGATCAGCGGGCTGGCACCGTAGCCGAACTGGAAGGCACTGGGTTTAAAGTCGCAGACACGGATGCTCCAGATCTTCTGTCCATTGGTTGTCATTGCAGTCAACCAAATTGCGTCATCCGTATGGAATGCAACGAACAGATGTTCGCCATCAAACACCGGTGTTGGTGATGCGTAGGAGTTGTTGGGGTGAATCCGGCGTGGCAGTGTGCCCCGATGCAATTCCCACTGATCAATCAAACGTCCGCTCTCACGGTCAAATTTTAGTAGTGATTGAGTCTGTTTATCGGTTTCTGCCGTCGTCAAGAAAATAGAATCCTTCACAACAACCGGTGACGAATGTCCACGTCCCGGAATGGCTGTTTTCCAGACGATGTTGGTTCCGGATTCAATATCCCAACGCAGCGGAGCGTCTGTATTTTCTGGAGCGTGGTTATTTCCCTTCGCGCCACGCCAACCTGGCCAATCTTCTGTTAGACCGATGCTGGGCATCATCATCAGGGTCGCAAGGCACAGAACGGTTAATATTGGGCGGTGAGTTTGTAAATTCATGGCAGCATTAATAGGAAAGGATTTGTTGCGACGCCGTCTTTCTTAGCGGCACAGGATCGACGATCATACCCCAAGTAAACCAAAGCACTCGTTCAAGACTACAAACTGGAGAATCGGCATGCGGGCTGGAATTGTCGGCGTTGGCTTCATGAGTTGGATCCATTATCTCGCATATCAGAGAAGCGAAATCGCGGAGATGGCGGCTTTTTCCAGCCGTGATCCCGGAAAGAGGTCTGGGGACTGGCGTGGTGTTAAGGGTAATTTTGGCCCGCCGGGTGAGCAAATCGATATTTCGGGGATGAATGTCTACGAATCTCTCGAAGCCATGCTCGAAGACGATACGCTCGATCTGATCGACATTTGCCTGCCTCCCAAGTTGCATCCCGAAGCTATCGAGAAATGTTTAGCCGCAGGCAAACGCGTGCTCTGTGAAAAGCCCCTGGCGCTTGATGCTACCATCGCTGAAAAACTTGCGAAAACAGCTGGCCCCGGGCAATTGATGGTGGCTCATATTTTGCCGCTGATGCCAGAATTCAAATTGTTGGTCGATGCGGTGCAGGATGGGCGTTGGGGCAAACCCGTGGCAGGTCGATTCATGCGGACGATTGGTCCACCGGATTGGATTCCCGATTTCTACGATCGGTCCAGTGTTGGAGGTCCGTTGGTGGATTTGCACGTGCATGATGCGCATTTGATTCGCTTGCTTTTCGGTATGCCAACAGCGGCGCACAGTGTGAGTCGTAAAAAAGACGGTGTTCCAATGTTCTACGAGACCGTATTCGAATTTGAACAGCAAGATTTGGCGGTTGCTTGTGGTGGTGGGGTGATTGATTCTCCTGCGAGAAGTTTTACCCATGGCTACGAAGTCAGCTTCGAAAATGCAACCGTTCGATTCGAGTTTGCTGCCTACGCAGACGGATCAACAACCCTGTTACCAGTTACTGTCATGAAACGTGATGGCAGTCTTGAGCGACCAGAGTTGGGAGATGGCGATCCAGTCAATTCGTTTGTGGCTGAAATTGATGCGGCGGCTAGGTGTGTTGATGATGGTGAAGTGTCACCCATCCTTGACTCGCAGATAGCGGTCGATGCATTAAAAATCTGCGAAATGCAGATGTGAGTTTGATCAAGGTGTATCGCCGTGAGGAATCTTGATTCGCTACCAGCGAAAAATCTTGTCGAGACCTTTGTTCAATTGCTGTTGTAGATAATTTTCGGCTGTGCTCTGGATAGCCTGCGTTCCAAGTTGAGAGGCAATTTGGCGTAAACTGGTTGAGTCAAGGCTTGGGCGTGAGATTGATCCATCGATAGGCAGGGTCACCACTTGACCAGCTAGCGACTGCAGATCCCGTCCTAGCCAGCGAGTGTCCAGTGGTACTTGGGCAATCATATTCAAGCTGCCGTCAAAAGAGACACGTCCACTGGTGATGACCTGTGCTCGATCAAGATTCAGGTAAAGCCGTTCATGGCTGACGATGCTCTGACGAACTGCAAAGTCAACAGTTTGAGGTGGCAGGGTGACTAGATTTGTGGTGGCTGTCATTGGACCAGGCTGAGGAGGCCCAATTTGGGGGCCGATACCATTGGTCAGCGACGCTAGACTACCGATACCTTGGATGATCTGTGATGCCAGTGGGCCTGCAGACATTTCCGCGTTGTCAATGTTGATCCTGCCGGTAACTTGAGTTTGTTCAGGCTGATCAAACACGATTGTTGCTTCATCAATCTGTGCACCCAGTGTGCCCCGAATTTTGGTTGCGTTCGCGATCAGAGGGGCAACGTACTTTAGCCATCGGTCAGTCATCTCGGGTGTAAGCTTAATCGAACTCGCCGTAGCTCCGGGCTCCAGATGCATCCATAGAGGGCCCGGGCGGTAGTGCATCTGGCCGGCAAAAGCCAGTTTGCCACTGTTGACCGGGATTTGAGTTTGTTCCACTTCGAGACTGGTCTCAGTCAGGATGATGGGTACGGTCGTTCCACCAATGTTCATTCCTGCAAATTGTCCGGATTCCCAGCCCACGTCAGTCGCCAGCGCAAACTCGACGTCACCCCGATTGTCGATAACAGCCCGCAGATTTAGATCCGCCTCATGAATACCAGAGGCACGGATGTCGATGTCAGCCAATTTCGAGAAACGTTGGGCGACTTCGGCCATCTTCAGACGTGATGCTCCCGTCAACTGCAGTTCACTCAACGTATTTGTCCATCGCGCATTTCCGGACAGGTTGGCTGCAAACCAATCACCGGCAATTTGCACCTGTTCAGCGATCATCGTGTCTGCTGCAGGCTGGTACCGCAGTCGAGCCTCCAGTGTAAGATTGGGCTCGGACCAGACAATGGTTGCTTCTGGTTGTTGCTGGACGTTTTGCTGACGCCATGGCCCCACTGCGCGAATTGAGGCATGCTGCGTTGCCGGTTGCAAGCAGGCAATGTTTTGTCCAATCGAACTCAGTTCAATCAGCAGGCCGTCTTCAATCGATTGGAGTGATACACCTCCTTCACAATCCCCCAATACTATCCATGCATCAGATGGTTGATCTTGGTGGGTGTGATAAGCAACAGGTCGAATCACATCGCCCGCTGAGATTTGTTCACCAACACTTCCTTGGATCCGATCCAGTTTCGCGCGGTATTTGATCTCCATGTCGATTTTATCAGTGCTGACGTTGCCTTGGCCAGCGAGCGAAAAAGCGTCACCTGCGATCGTGATGGATCTCGCCTGCATGGCATTGGCTGGCCATTTATAGTTTCCATCAAATTGGATCTTTACCAATGGTTGTTCAAATCTACGCGATTCAAAATTGAAGCCTGGCTGAACGAGTTCGAGGGCACCGTTTGTAACTGTAGTTTCAGTTAGGCCGACGAACGCTTTAGCATCTGCTGAAAAATTCCCCGACAGCTGATTGATCTTCTGGGGAATCCACGGATCCAGGATTCCTTCCATCGTATCCAAGCGACCCTCTACCTTCATCGTGAATGGCAGATGGGAATCGCGAGACAAATCACTGACAGCTTCAGCGAGGGTCGCGTTGATGTTCAATCCAAGACTGTTGATACTCACCTTGGTCCGGGTGAGTTCCTGAAGAGCTTTTTCGTGCCATCGTCCTTCAGCTTCAATCGACGCTCGCATCGCGTTTCTCTGAATATTACGCCCGCCAGGCAACTGAATGAGCAGATTTGTTGTTTGCCCGTTGCCAGTTAGACGCCAAATGTCGCGATCACCACTTGTCCATTGGACCTTGCCGCTGGCATTGCCAGCGAAACGCGTTTCAGTCATGTCGAAGATTGGCAACAACATGTTGGTCAGCTGACCAAAGTCGATGTTGAAGTCTGCGATGCCTGATTCAAGGTCGCCACTTCCGATGGCTGTACCAAACGCGCTTCTCCATTCGAAATGTTCGGCCATGAGTTGCCCGTCATTGCTTGAGACCGTCGCTGTTAGCGTGATCGGATCGATGACAAACTTTCTGCCTCGCGACGCTGCTCGGAATGCGTCACAATCAATATGTAGTTTTTTCTGTTGTTGACTACCATTGGGAATCGAAACCAGATGAGCGATCGCTCGGCCTGATTCCAGTGTTACATCTGAACGTAACGGAAGAAGTCCCGGTAACGCCCGTTCCAACGCTGCGATGTCAATTTCGGCGGATGCACTGCCATCAATCGCTTCGAGCCATTGCAATGGATTGTCTTTGCTGCCAGTCAATGAAAAGCTTCGAGAGAAAGCACCATCGATCGTGGCCGAGGCAAAATCTGTATGAGCACTGAGAGATTCGCCAACAAGTCGTTCTCCCTCAAGGGTCAGTTTCCCGTTCAGTCGGGCATGCTCGTTCGTCCAGATGCGTGTCCCATCTCTTGATGCGATCAGGCTGCGAATCTCGAAATTCTGCAATTCAGCGGCGATGAATCCGTTTGATTTGCCGGTTACGGCAATCGTCCCAGTTGCGTTTCCATGAATCTTGCTTGGAATCCCAAGTGCCATGTCGGGAAAACGATTCAGCAAAAGTTCGGCAACTGAGATTGGCAATGATTCGCAGGCCAGATTGACTGACCACTGGTCCACAGGTTTGGAATCAGCAGTTTCTGTCAGCTTGATTGAACTCTGTAGCGATCCATGATCGCCATCAGGTTCGCTCAAGACACCAGCCACCGAAACTTCAGTTGAGGCTGGGGTGATTAGAATGCTCGCATTGGATTGTGTTAGCGTCCAACATTGAGCTGTCGCGGTGTCCGTCATCGAAATGGCAACGTCATGCAGTTGCACATCAGCTAGGGTGGTCGTCTTTTGGGAGTCGAGATGAAGGAATGATTCAAAATCATCTTCTATGCTGCACCTGCCCTCGTTCATGGAACAGGCGACAGCCACTCCACGCAGATTGATCTGCCCCAAGTCATTTGGAAGCGCAAATAAATCACTGACCGTCAGGTCGAGGTCCAATTGTTCGATCGCAATTTGGCTACCCGCTTTGCCATTGATTTTCAAGTCTTCGACACGAAGTGGCGTCAGCCATCCGATTCTTACCGAAGCAACATTGGCTTTTAGTCCGTGGGCATCGAGATAGTCGACTAAGTAGGAACTTCCGATTGATGAGTGGCTGATCATGCTTGGTGTTAGAAACACCAGGCACATCGAGCAAGCAAGGCCAGCAAGCAAAATCAGTTTGTGACGTCGGGAACGATCACTGCGTCGTTGTTCTGTTCGTCTTTGTTGTGAACGCTCTTCCTGCTCCAAAATGAAGTCGTCAGTAGTCACGGTCACATCCTCGCCGCACTAGATTCGAAACTCACCACCACCAAGCGAGTCTAGCGATATTACGACGTTCAGCGCAAGATTGATTTACCGATTCTGTGAACACATCAGAAAGAAGAGGCTGCAAGATCAGCTGCCGACTGTTGATGCTTGCAAATGGTTGGTGGTTTACCAGAGCCCGCAGAATTTGGCATCGGAGGCGGCTCATGACGCTCTGCGAGAACCGTTTTCGCAATTATCACACGGGAATTCGCAACGCTGAGACGGCAAGTCATTGGATTCTGACGGTAACTGAGAGCGGTTTTTGTGGAATCCCGTAGATCTGCAGAGAATCACTTGTTCACCGTTTTTTCTCAGCAGCAAGGTCACGGAATCGTGTGCGATGGCACTTTGGGGATACGACTTTGGGTCAGGCGATCAGCATAATATTCGTACTTCCTCTTATCCTCCTGACCATCATGAAACAAATTGTGGTTGCTCGTGCTGGTCATTTCTCGCTGGTCATTGAGTGCTTGCAGTGATTACCGTGGAATCCTGTATTTGGTGGCAACCGCTTGCAAATTAAGATGTTTTAGCGGTTTGGTGAGGAGCGTTCAGCTTTGTTGCGTAGGATTTTGTCGGTAATCGAGTCTTATCCTGCCAGCCATAGAAGTACGCTTTTCCCTGCTGTTCGTCACACGTTTTAGCTTGAGGTAATCGATGAAAGTCTTTGTGACCGGGGGAACCGGGTTACTTGGAAATACAGTCCTACGAGAGTTGAATGCTGCAGGCCATGAGTCTGTGACCCTTGTGCGTTCATCCTGTGATTCAGAAGTGTTTGGCGGAGTTGATACGGAATTTATTTCTGGTGATTTGCTTGACCGGAGTCTCATCGAAAGCGTGATCGAGGGTTGTGATGCCGTCATACATGCTGCGGGCGTCATTCACCTTGGTTGGAAACGAATGCAGGAGTCGATGAGGGTAAACGGTGAAGGCACCCAAATTATGGTCGATGCCTGTCTGCAGCACGGCTGCAAACTTGTTCATGTTGGAACTGTAAATACGCTCGCAATTGGAACTCAGGAGCAACCTGCGGATGAGTCAACGCCGTGTGATAGTGCTGGAGGGCAGATTCCATGTAGCTATGTTTTGAGCAAACGAGCTGGAGTTGCTGCCGTTAAAAAGGGGGTCGCTGAAGGATTGGAGGCGGTTATTCTCGCCCCTGGTTTCATGCTGGGGCCTTGGGATTGGAAGCCAAGTAGCGGTCGAATGATGATGGCGATGAGTAAAGGTTGGAAAGTAATCGCTCCCAGTGGAGGATGCAGCGTATGTGATGTGCGTGATGTAGCCGCCGCTACCATCACAGCGATGGAAAAGGACTTGTTGAGTGGCCGTGAGTTCATCCTTGCCGGTGAGAATATGACCTACATGCAATTGTGGGCAGCTATGGCGGAGAGATTTGGTCGACGTGCTCCTCTCATGCGTGTTGGTCCGATGCAAAGCTGGATCGCAGCCGCGTCAGGAGATGCGATTGGTCGATTGTTTGGAGAGCCAGACTTCAACAGTGCGGCGGTAAAGATGTCCGCACAGTTTCACTGGTACGACAGCTCGCGAGCTGAGCGAGAGCTCGGTTACAAGTCTCGACAGGTCGAACAAACTCTTGACGATGCCGCGGCATGGGCGCGAGAAAAACACTTGTGATTGGTAGTCAATGCGGATCTAAATCGTCTTCGATTTCGCCATCAAGTCAGTGGTTTATTTCCGGCACAAACGCGGCTCTGCTGGTTCTCCCAAGTCGCGATCGGCCCCACAGGATTAGCAAGAGCATGTGAACCGGCGGAAAATGGCAAAATTTAATGGAAGTTTACCGCCCCTTCACAAAGAAATATCCATGTGAAAACTGCAGTAATGATGAGAAATACTGGCACCAAACACCCCTTCAGGGGGGTGGTAGGCTTGGCTCGGCGGAATTGACAACCTGCACCTGTTGAGACCAATCTGTCACCCCGATTTGGTTCTGCTGTGGCTCGAAGCGTGCTTGCGACGACTGCACAGAGGTGCCGAGACTCAATGAGATCAACCTGCATGGCGACAGCCGCGTTACAAGCGATTCGAGATTCAGTTCCAGCAGTGCTGCCCAGTCTGTTGCTATGCGATTTCGGTGATTTGAAAGGCGAGGTAGAAGAGTTATCTGCAGCCGGTGCAGATGTCTTGCACCTTGATGTGATGGATGGAAACTTTGTTCCCAACCTGACGTACGGCATGCCGATCGTTGAAGGACTTCGTCGACATACTGATCTTCCTCTTGATGTTCATTTGATGATCAGTGATCCCGTGGCCTACGCTAAACCGATGGTGGATGCCGGCGCAGACATGCTTACTTTCCACGTCGAAGCGGTTCGTGATCCAGTGGAAACGGTGGGTCGGCTCAAGGACTTGGGTGTGGGTGTTGGGATCGCTTTGAATCCTGAGACCCCTTTGGCGTCTTTGGGCGAAGCTGTCTCTTTGGTCGACATGGCTCTGGTGATGAGCGTGGAAGCAGGTTTTGGTGGCCAAGTATTCAATCCGATCGCTCTGGAAAAATTGCGTTCGCTGAGACAGAACTACCCGGATCTGTTGCTGGAGATCGATGGTGGAATCGACGTTAATACCATCGGTTTGGCTCGCGCCGCGGGATGCGATTTGTTTGTTGTGGGTTCGGCGATATTCCGCCGTGATAACTACGCAGCAGCGATTGCCGATCTGAACGCCGGGATTCACGCAGGCACCGTAAACGGGCTCGCAGCAGGTCAGAATCAGGAGGATCAATTGTGATTGTCCGAACTCCACAATCGTCCCGCGTGTTGTTGATAAGGCCCGGTGCGACTGACTTTGATGATCAGGGACGCATCAAAGGCACCCTCGATATGCCAATGAGTGAGCGGGGGCGACAGCAAGTCAATTCGCTCGCTGAGCAGCTCTCTAATTTTCCAGTGGGAACCATTTATACTGCCCCATGTGAGTCAGCTCGTGAAACTGCCCGCCAACTCGCTGAAGGTCGAGACATACGAATCAAGGTCATCGATGCCTTCAGGAATGTGGACCATGGATTATGGCATGGGAAGCTTATCGAAGAAGTGCGCCGCAATCACCCAAAAGTCTATCGGCAGGGTCAGGATTCACCCTCCGATGTTTGTCCTCCTGGTGGAGAATCGATTCGTGATGCACGTGATCGAGTTGCCAAGGCGATTCGAAAAGTACTGCGAAAGAGTGGCCCAGAGGCGATTGCAATCGTGATTCCAGACCCAATGGCGTGGGTCGTGCAGAGCTTGATTAGTGGTGCGGAGTTGTCAGATCTTTGGAAGGCTGAAACCGATGGTGCCAGCTGGGACTTGCTTGAGTCTGTCAGTGACAAAGTTGATGAGTCCTGAGGCAGTGGTTTATGCCATCCCGGCCGGTTTGGTGTCGGGGGAACCCGGAAGGCGAATTCTTCGGTCCTGTCGCAAAACCCCAGCGTCTCGCGGCAAAATTTAGCGTCTCGCGGCAAGAAGCCAGTGTCTGGCGGAAAAAAGCTACGTTTTGGCCGCTGATCGCGGGTTCACCTGCTGAACGAGGGCTGTTTGGGCCGACTATCCGGAAAAGCCCGCATTTTCAGTATTTTTATCTTCCATTCTATACCGGTTCTCTGTTTGAGAGCTTCGACGCCCTCGAATAGAATAAATACGGTTCTAGGCCACGTTGTGGGTACATGCCTCGACATGGTTCGTTCAGCCTACAGACGATCAAAAAACACCGCCAAGGAATTTAGCGACAATGACGCGATATTCAACGATCCTACCCGCAATGCTGATTTTGGGATCTCTGCTGCCTGTCAGGGCATTGCAGGCTGCCGAGGCAGCGGTTCCCAGCCAAGTCACCATGATCAACGAAATCATCGAGCAGGGTTGGCGAGATTTCGAAATTCGCCCTGCTGCCGAAGCAGATGATTCAACGTGGTGTCGTCGCGTCTTTCTCGATGTCATTGGGCGTGTGCCAGACCGGGCAGAGCTTTCCGAGTTTTTGGCCTCCAAAGGCAAAGACAAGCGAGCTGCCCTCGTGGACACGCTGCTGCACGATGATAAATACACCGAGGAGTATGCCAGCCACTGGTCGACCGTTTGGACCAACATCCTGATTGGTCAATCAGGTGGGAATGGTCGGGACTCCATGATCAGTCGCGGGGGAATGCAAAAGTACCTTCGTGATTCCTTCGCAAGAAACAAGCCCTATGATCGAATCGTTTTTGATTTGGTGACTGCAACGGGATCGACAAAGCCCGGAACAGATAACTTCAACGGTGCGGTCAACTTTCTGATCGATAAGGTGAATGAGGAGAAGGGTGTGCTCGCCACTAGCAGCACTTCTCGAATCTTCCTCGGGCAGCAGGTGCAGTGCACACAGTGTCACAACCACCCGTTCAATCAGTGGAAGCAGCAGATGTTTTGGGAGTTCAATTCGTTCTTCCGACAGACTCGGTCTCTGCGGCGTTTTGTTGACGGTACGCGTGACATTGATCATGCCGAACTGATCGATGAGGATTTTGCTGGCGAAGCAAACGATCCGGAGGATGCATTGGTCTTCTACGAACTTCGCAATGGTCTCACTCGAGTCGCTTATCCAGTCTTCACGGACGGCACTCCGATCGGAGTCAGTGGTTTCGTGAGCGATGTCAAGCGTCGTGGCGAACTCGGCCGAATGATGTTGGCCAGCGAGAACATGGACAAGATGGGTGTCAATCGCATGTGGTCGCTGTTTCTGGGTTTCGGATTTACAAAACCAGTCGATGACCTTGGTCCACACAATCCCGCGTCACACCCCGAGTTGCTGACAAAGCTAGGGGCTGAGTTCCGCAAGAATAGCTATGACCTCAAGCAATTGATCACATGGATCACGCTGAGTCGCCCATACAACCTTGCTCCGGTTCTCGGATCGAATAATGAAATTGATGATCCATCAATTGGAGAGATGCCGAAATTCTCTCGCTTCTATCTTCGTCAAATGAGTGCCGAACAACTGTATCAATCACTCGTGACAGCGACTGATGCGTCTTCACAAGGCAGTTACGAAGAGCAGGAGCGGCAACGTAATCGCTGGTTACAGCAGTTCGTCGTAGCTTTCGGTACGGACGAGGGTGATGAGGCAACAACCTTCAATGGTTCGATTCCACAGGCACTGATGCTCTTCAATGGTGATTTAACGAAGAAAGCAATCAGCACGTCCAGTGGAAGCTTCATTGATCGATTGTCGAAGACCGGCAAGTCGCCGCGCGATAGGGTCAACGATCTGTTCGTCGCCGGGCTTGCTCGACGACCCAGCAAAACCGAAATGACGATCGCCAGCAAACTTCTGTTTGCACGGAAGGGAAAAGAAAAAGAAATGCTCCAGGACATGTGGTGGGCAATTCTCAACAGCAACGAGTTCATCATGCAGCATTAAATCCCGCGGCAATCTTCAATTCTTCCAACTACTTCCAATACAGAACAAAAAACCTCTTCCTTTAAGGCTAATTCATATGATCAACAACTGGCAAACACCGAACGGAATGTCACGTCGGCATTTCATGCAACATCTCGCCGGCTCATCGGCAGTTGCAACGGCATCCATGACCATGGGTGGCGCAATCAAAGCGAATGCTGAAGAGATGCGAAAAAACGGCAAGTCGGCCATCCTGTTGTGGATGGGTGGTGGACCGGCAACGATTGACATTTGGGACCTCAAGCCTGGTGCACCCACCGGTGGTCCGTTCAAGCCAATTTCAACTACCGGCAATATGCAAATTTGTGAGCACATGCCAATGGTTGCTCAGCAGATGGAGCATTTATCCATCGTGCGAAGCATGTCCACACGTGAGGCTGATCACAATCGTGGACGCTACTACATGCACACCGGCTATGTTCCAAATCCGAACATCGAGCACCCCAGTTATGGATCGGTCATTGCTCACGAAGTGATGGACCAGCGTCCTCAACTTGAGATTCCTCCATTCGTTTCGGTTGGTGGAGCCAGCGCTGGACCAGGATTCCTGGGTATGGCTTGGTCACCTTTCTCGGTGACCAGTAATGGTCAAATTCGAAACCTCAAAATGGATCTCGACGACAATCGTCTGCTTCAGCGGATGGCGGCTTTGGATACGATCGAGACTGGTTTCTCCAAGCGGACACGTGATCTCCCTGCCAGCGAGCACGCCAAAGTCCTGAAAAAGACTTTTGATCTCATGACCAGTGATCAGATGGAAGCGTTCCGTGTTGAGAAGGAGCCAGAAGAGGTTAAAGAGCGTTACGGTACGGACCGGTTCGGTCAGGGTTGTCTGCTAGCTCGACGTCTCGTCGAAGCAGGTGTGCCATTTGTCGAGGTTGACCTTGGTGGGTGGGATAACCATGGCGGTATTCACGCTTTGTTCAAGGATACCAAGCTGCCTCAGTTGGATCGTGCCATGAGTGCATTGGTTGAGGATCTTAACCAGCGAGAGTTGTTGAAGGACACAGTCGTAATGTGGATGGGTGAGTTCGGTCGCACACCGCGGATCAACCAGAACGCTGGTCGTGATCACTGGGCTCGCTCATGGTCATGTGTTGTTGGTGGTGGTGATATCAATGGTGGTCTTGCAGTTGGTGAGACCAGCAGTGATGGAACTGCTGTTGAAAGTGAGCCATTCAGTAGTGAAGACTTGATGACCACTGTCTGTAAGGGTCTTGGTATTTCAACTGAGAAGACGTTCACAAGTAAGAATGGGCGTCCTATGAAAATCGCGGGTGGTGGAAAGATCATCAGCGACTTGGTGGCGTAACAACGGTGTCGTCGCCGCAGAGTTCGCAAAGTCAGACCCCGGATTCCGGCTTCGATTCAATTACACCCGGGCATCAAGATGCAAGTGCATGTGATGCCGCGGTGGAATTGGGGCCAGCGGAGTTGATTGCGCGACACCAAAACGGCATTTGGCGATACCTCCGAATGTTGGGGTGCGATTCCTCAACAGCCGATGATCTGACGCAGGAAACGTTCCTGCGTGTGCTGCGCCGGGATAACTTCGTGCAACACAGTGAGGCGGCAACGTCCAGCTATCTGCGGCGTACAGCATACAACCTGTTGGTGTCCATGCACCGTAAGCAAAGAAAGGTTCAGACGCTGTGCGAACCAGGCCTATTGGACGAGATATGGGATCGTTGGGCGGGGAAAGATCTGTCCGGCGATACAGCGGTTGAGTCGCTGCGGAATTGCCTCGCGACATTGACTGAGAGAGCACAAACCGCGTTGAAGATGCGATTTGCCGAGCAGGCGAGTCGCGTCGAAATTGGTGAGGCACTGAGTATTACGGATCACGGGGCTCGGAATCTGATGCAGCGGGCCAAGCAACAGCTACGCAGGTGCGTAGAAGAAAAACTTTGGCAGAATAACAATGAGTGAAAATAACCACACAGCTGAGGAAGAGCGAGCGTTAGACGCCATGCTCAACGAAGCATTGGGCGGTTCTCGGCCGCCTGATTTGTCGAATGAGATATTAGCGCGTTTCCATAATTCCACTGCTGATGCAGAAAAAGCCGTTCGTCGATCGAACGTACGGACATCGGTTCGAAGCAACCGATCAAGAAAAAAGCAAATCGCAGTGGTGGCAGTCACCATCACTTCTCTAGCTGCTTTGCTAGCCGGAGTGATTGCACTGCAGCCGGATCACGATATCACGGACACTGTCACCGAGCTTGTTGAAAACGCAGAGCATGGAGCTGATGGGAGCATCAGGGCACGCAGGGGTGAAGCTGTGGTGGACTCACAAGCTCCAAAGCCAGTGAAGAAAAAGAACGCAAAGCGGAAACCTCCCAAGGGGATTCCGATGATTGTGCAGGCGCCTCACTCGGAACGAAGCGAAAAGGACCTCTCCCCCGGAGAGTCACCGGAATCCACGCTTCCTGAGGAAACTGAGGCGGCAGAGCTGGCACTCGTGTCGGCGCGAGTTGATGCGGAGATGCAGGGGTATTGGGCAGCCGTCGGAATCGAGCCCACGTCAGAAGCGACGGCTGAGGAAACAGCTGCAAGACTGGCAAAAGCACTCGGAATGAAAGTGTCAGCGGGGGCAGTCACGGACGTTGACCAGTTACAGGCAGAGCTTTCGCAGAGTTTGAACGCGGAGGCGATTGCGAAAAGGTGGTTGAATCAGATTACCGATCAACGAAGTCGTCGGATGGATGACGAAGTTCGGGATCAATTAGTTAACGAAATAGCGAGTTGCATTCAGACTGGTAGCAGTTTTGACGAGACGGTTGCAGGCTGGTTAAGCGGTCAGAGCAAAAACTCCGGAGCCTTTTTTACAGCGTTGGCTGCCGGGCCACGCTCTGCAGGCGGTGAGCATGGAATGGCAAGAAGTCTGGCAGCCTTGACACTGAATGTCGATGTTAGGTGCACTCGGTGCCACGACTCGTACATTGAGGGAAATGGTCAGCAGAGTGACTACTGGAACTTCCTCGCGTTTTTGAATCGCGGAGTTCAAAAAGATGTAGATGGAAAATTCACAGTGGACACGGGTGACAATACAACTGACCCAGTTTTCTATGAGCTTTCTGACGGACGTCAGCGAGTAGCTGACCCCCGAGTGTCTGCTGATTGGATGAAGAAATCAGATTCCAAGGGCTACCAGCGGATCCAAGAATTTTCTGACGGGCTGGTGAGCTCACCCGAACTGGCGAGCGGTGTCGTCAATTCGTTGTGGCAGTTGGTTCATGGGCAACCTCTACGAGGACGCGTGGTTGATCCAATCAGTGCTCCAAATAATGAAGCGCTGCAACGTTTAGAAGAGCAGTTGACGGCGGATTTGATCGACTCCCGCTTTAATGTGGCTCGAACACTCGCATTGATCATCGCGTCTCCTGCGACACGCCGAGCGGTGCCCGAGACGTTACTGCCAGAGAATGTCTGGGTGGCCAACCAAGCAGACACCAATGCAGCAATGAATGCCGTCGATGCATTTGCCGCCGCCCTGCCCCCTCGAGTGTCGTTGCCGGCGGCACAGCGAGCTGATCAGGTGTTGCGGTCGATTGGAGCGAGAATCGACAGTAGTGGTCGGGATTCGCTTGCTCAAATCGGTGAGGGTGGTGCTGCCAGTAAAGGGAAGGATGAGAAAGCTTTGGCTGCTGATTACCCTGTCAAAGCGGAGTTGCTCCCCGTTCAGTGGCTGAAGTTAATCGAGGATCGTGACAGCCAAATTAGCCATCTTGGTTATCTTGCAGGCGAGAATGAAGTGCCAACTCATGTGCAAACTTCAGTCGAAGCCATGAAGGAAGCTGATGTTGATCCTAATCTTTTGCTGCATCGGGTTTGGTGGTTGATAAAGCCGTAGGTTGGAAGGCTTGTGGATAAATACGCTGCTCGTAAGACTCCATTATCCGCCGATTGCATACATCGGCCGATCCGGCGGTTGAAAACCGTCTTCGTTGATGCCATGAGCTTTTGCTTTTCCAGCTAGGCAACCACGAATCACAGACATCAGCTCATCGTCCGTGGCTCCTGATCGAATCAGACTGCGGAGCGGTGTTTCGCCCGTTGCGAATAGGCAATTTCGAACAGCACCATCAGCAGTAATGCGAATTCGATTGCATGCGTCACAGAACGGTGCGGTGACAGAACGGATGATGCCGATACGCCCATTTTCAATTTGGAATTCTTCAGCTGGTTGCGATGGATCGGGGCGTGAAACCGCCTCAACGCTTTCAAACTCTTTTTGCAGAATCGTCAACAACTGATCACCAGTAAATACCTGTTCCTGTTGCCACGCCCGATCGGTATCCAATGGCATGAATTCAATGAAACGCAGCATGACATTGCGATCAAGCGCATATCGGACTAACCCCGTGACCTCCGATTCAGTCACGCCTTTGATAGCGAGTGTGTTCAGCTTGACGGATTCAAATCCGCATTTGATTGCAGCGTCGATTCCTTGAAGTGTTTTTTCTAGCCCATCTCGCCTCGTGATTTTCTGAAAGACATTTTTGTTCAGCGTATCAAGACTGATGTTGAGTCGTTGCAAGCCGGATTCTTTCAGCGACTGGGCGTGTTCTGCAAGCAGCATGCCGTTGGTCGTCAACGACAGATCTTCCAGGTCGGCGATCCCTGCGAGCATTTCGATCAAGCGTGGAATTTGCTGTCGGACCAAAGGCTCGCCACCTGTGATGCGAATATCCTTTATTCCTCCTTGTTCGACGAGTAACTGAGCTAGTCGATGGATCTCTTCAAAGGACAGAATGTTGTCTTTGGGGACAAATTCCGCGCCCTTTTCTGGCATGCAGTAGAAACAGCGAATGTTGCAACGATCAGTGACACTGAGACGCAGGCTAGTGTGCACGCGCCCAAATGAATCAATCAACGGGGAGAGTAATGTTCGGCTCATGGTCGAAATGATAGCCGTTAACGGTTCGTTCTCCGAGTCTGGCAAACCGAATTTGACTCGAGAATTATGGATGGGTGGATAGAAAGCCACCACCCCAAGTTCGTATTGAGGTGGAGACGCAGGTTGTCGAATTTAGGGGTCAAGCAATGAGGGGCTTGATGAGATTTCCATGAACATCAGTTAAGCGGAACGGGCGGCCCGCATAGGTGTAAGTGAGTTTTTCGTGGTTGATGCCAAGTTGATGCAGGATCGTAGCTTGAATGTCGTGCACATGGACTGGGTCTGCAATTGGTCGGAACCCCAGTTCATCAGTCTCACCTAGCGTTTGACCCGTGCGGATTCCGCCACCAGCCATCCACATGCAAAATGCCTGAGGATGATGGTCCCTTCCAAGCTGTCTTCCCAAAGCTGCACTTGCTTCGACCATGGGAGTTCTTCCAAATTCTCCACCCCAAACAACCAGTGTGTCTTCCAACATTCCCCTTTGTTTCAAGTCCTTGATCAGAGCCGCGCAAGCCTGATCTGTTTGTCGGCACTGCTTTTTGATTCCATTTTCGACGTTGCTATGGTGGTCCCATCCAGAGTGATAGAGTTGAATGAAGCGTACACCTCGTTCAGCAAGTCGTCGTGCTAGCAGGCAGTTCTTTGCGAAGGAACCTGCGTCTTTAGTGGACGTGCCATACAGACTGAGGGTCGCTGCATCTTCGCTAGTTAGATCCATCAGTTCAGGTGCACGTGTTTGCATGCGATAGGCCATCTCATAACTTTCGATACGAGTCGCTATTTCATTCAGACCGGTGTATTCAAGTTGTTGCTGATTCAGTTTTTCAATCAGATCGAGAGTGTCACGCTGGGTCTGACGGTTGATTCCCGGTGGATTTGCAACGTTCAGAATTGGATCACCGCTGGAGCGAAACGGCACACCTTGATGTTCACCTGGTAAGAAGCCAGAACTCCACATGGCAGCACCTCCAGATAAATTGCCGCCACTTTTTAGGACAACAAATCCGGGAAGATCGACTGCATCGCTGCCGATACCGTAGGTTAGCCAAGACCCCATTGCCGGACGTCCGGGAATAGGACTCCCCGTGTTAACAAAAAGTTGTGCAGGTGAGTGATTGAACTGTTCGGTGTGGACCGTCTTGATGATTGCCAGATCATCGGCAACCGTGGCCAAGTGTGGCATGACCTCTGAAAACTCAGCTCCTGATTCGCCATGCTTCTTGAATTTGAAACGAGGAGCAAGAACAGCGGCGTTCGGTTGAATGAATGCGTATCGCTGGCCTGCAATTACCGACGGCGGTAACGGTTTCCCTTCAAGTTCTGTCAGCTTTGGCTTGTGATCAAAGAGATCAAGTTGACTGGGCGCACCCGCCATGAAGAGGTAGATGACACGCTTGACACGTGGTGGGTGGTGGTAGCCACGCGTGGTGTTCTCCGATGCTTGCAAAGGCATCGTTCCGAATTCTTGGGCGAGCATCGATGCGAGAACAGCTTTGCCAAGGCCTATTCCACATGTCTGGAACAACTGCCTTCGCGTGCTTAGTTTCAGCCGGTCGATTTGACTTGATTCCATGACTTGTTTGATTCTTTTGCGGTGCTCAAACCGTTTGCAGTGCATAGATCATTGCACTGCTGGGATGAACAGCATTGCCCGTCGCTTGTTAGACTAGTTTACACAGATGTGTAACATACGACACATCCCCAGTTTTCAGGTCTTTGGGTAGCGTCGTGAAAAAGCAATATTACGCAATCGGATTGTTCGTTGCTGCGATGTGGATCATGTTTTTTGCAGATTGGATTTTCCCCTTCAATCTGCAGCGGCTGGGCTTGCAGCCGAGGTCACTCAGCGGGATTTTTGGGATTCCGTTGATGCCTTTTTTACATGCCAATCTTGACCATCTGGTGGGCAATACAATTCCGCTCATGGTGTTGCTGTTTCTTCTTGTTAGCTCTCGTAAAGATGGATGGCTGGCCGTCGGGATTATCGTTGTGATGAGTGGGGGGTTGCTTTGGGTTTTTGGGCGTTCAAGTGTGCATGTAGGGGCCAGCGGTTTGATCTTTGGGCTCTGTTCATTCTTGATTGCGGTTGGGATTCGGGAACGTCGTTTGATTCCAATCACAATCGCGATTTCAGTCGGTTTGATTTACGGCGGTACGGTGTTGAGTGGGATTGTTCCGCGTTGGCAGTCAAATGTCTCTTGGGATGGGCACCTTTGTGGCCTGCTGGCCGGAGGTTTAGTGGGATTTTGGTTCTCAAGACCCAAAGTGACCTGATCCACGACAGGGTCGCAAATGGCTCGCGTAATCACCGTTGAACCTGTTGATGAAAGAAACCGACAAGTTGCTTCTCGAATCCTAAATGCCGAGGTGCTAGGCTGTTGGACCGGCTGAATTGGGACTGATGGAAAAATCGTCGTTTTCTCGTTGGTTTTTCCCTCGGGATTGATGATCAGATCGACTCGTTGGGCGTGCTTGCTCGCAGTGGTTGCCCTGCACCCTGTATCGCTACAACCCGAATCGCTAAAACTTGATCCCTGTCGGCCTTGGTGACAGTGTCAGCATTTAGATGCCGTGATGAGTAGTATTGGTACAGCGACAAGATATTTACCTTCAAGAGTTAAGCAACACGCGAATGTCCAAATCGAAACCCAAAAACGTTAAATCAGGCAAGCCAACAATGGCGTCGGTTGCTGATCGATTTGATTGTTATCAAAAATCGGTGCAAACACCGGACCATGAGGTGGTGTTCTTTGAACAGGCCTATAGGGATGCCTACAAGTCCACACCGTTGGACTTGCGTGAAGATTTTTGTGGAACGTTTGCAATCTGTTGTGATTGGGTTGCGTCCAAGTCAAAGCGGACAGCAATCGGTGTTGATTTCTGTTCTGAAACCTTGCAATGGGGACGTGAGAATAATCTTTCGAAGTTAAAGAAATCGCAGCAGAAACGAGTTCGATTGCTTCAGCAAGATGTTCGAAAACGGAATCGGCCTGCCGCTGATGTGCTGGCTGCTCAGAACTTTTCGTTTTGGATTTTCAAGACGCGAGAAGAAGTGATTGAGTACTTCAAGATTGCCCGCTCCAACCTGAAAACCAAAGGAGTGATGGTGATGGATATGATGGGTGGTGGCGAATGCTATGAAGAAGGACTTGTTGATAAACGAAAAATCGTCAAAGGCAAGAATGGATTCAAGTATCACTGGGAACAGGTAAGCTTCAATCCAATTACAGCCGACGCAAGTTTTGCGATCAGCTTCAAGTTTGCGGACGGCAGTAAATTGAAACGGGCGTTTGAGTACCACTGGCGCTTCTGGACTGTTCCTGAGGTGCGGGAAATGTTGGCAGAGGCTGGTTTTAGCGAGAGTCACATCTACTGGGAAAACGACGAAGAGGATGCTGACGACAACGAGTACAGCACTTGGGAACGTCAAGAAAACGCACCGAGCGATGCGAGTTGGATTTGTTACATTGTTGCTGTGAAGTGAACTGAAAAAATGAGGTGCAATTGTGAATGACTCATTCAAGTCTGCTGTGAGCGACTGGCTGGCCTTGGGAGTGTTTTGCCTCGCTGCTATGCCGCTTACGGCATCGTTGGCAGAAGATTCTGATTCAAAAAAAATATTTCAGCGAGAACGTTTGGTAGCTTGGTGCATCGTACCGTTTGATGCTCGCAAACGAACGCCATCGCAACGGGCTGAAATGGTTGCCAAACTGGGTATGGCACGGGTTGCTTACGATTGGCGAGCAGAGCATGTGCCGACCTTTGAAGCAGAAGTCGAAGAATACAAAAAGCACGGTATAGAATTCTTCGCTTTTTGGAGCTGGCATGATGCACTGGAGCCGTTGATTTCCAAGCATGGTATTCGGCCTCAGATTTGGCTGATGATTCCGAACGTTGCCGACAAAGCTGATGTTGACAAGGTGAAGGCTGCAGCAGACGCACTGCGTCCTATGGTGGAGAAAACGGCTGAGCTTGGTCTGTGTCTCGGACTGTACAACCATGGTGGCTGGGGTGGTGAGCCAGAGAATCTAGCGGCTGTCTGCAAATATCTGCATGAACACCACAAAGCCAAACATGTTGGCATCGTTTATAATTTTCACCACGGGCACGAACATGTTGCGCGGTTCCCCAAAGCGTTTGCGGCAGTGAAGCCGTACCTGCTCTGCCTTAATTTGAACGGTATGGCAGATCCCTCACGCGTCTCTGGTAACCAGAACAAGATTCTGCCCATTGGGCAGGGTGTGCATGAACAGGACATGATCATGGAAGTGTTGCGACAGGGTTATCAGGGTCCGGTTGGAATTCTTGATCATCGCAGCCAGCTGGATGCAGAATTGTCGCTCACGCAGAATTTGGAGGGTTTGGACGCATTGGTCAATGAGTTAAAATAAGGCAAGTGTCTCCGTCATGCGTCAACCATCAATGATGGAAAGCAATGATGGGAAGCAATGTTGGGAGAATTGTTCATGCGTTACTTGGTTGTTTTTTGCGCTGTGTTGGTCGGGGCTCTGGTTCAAGCTGAGGCACCGGTGGTTTTTCAGGACGGGCCGCCGCAGGATCACCGACTCGGTGAACTGAAGACTCTCAATGGTTTTTTCCCTTTGAAGCCCGTCACGGATCTCGACGATTGGATACAGCGACAGGCCGAGATAAAGCGTCGGATTTTGGTGTCACAGGGACTGTGGCCACTTCCAACTCGAACGCCATTGAACGCTGTGATTCATGGCCGTGTTGAAAGAGATGATTATGTGGTCGATCGGGTTTTCTTCGAATCGATTCCGGGCAACTATGTTACGGGCAGTCTATATCGGCCAAAGAAAGGGAGCGGGCCGTTTCCTGTGGTCCTTTCTCCCCATGGGCATTGGCAAGATGGACGTTTCTATGATGCAGGTTTGGAAACTGTCAGCAAGCAGATTGAAACGGGAGCCGAGCAATTCAAACAAGGTGGACGTTTTCCCTTGCAGGCTCGCGCTGTGCAATTGGCACGCATGGGCTGTATGGTGTTTCACTATGACATGATCGGCTACGCCGACGCGAACCAACTTGGGCACCGACCAGAAAAGTGGAAACATCTTGATCGTGCACAGGGTTGGGGTTTCATGAGTGTTCAGGCAGACCTGCGATTGCAAAATATGATGGGATTACAGACTTGGAATTCGATCCGGGCTGTTGATTTTGTGTTGCAGCTGGATGATGTGGATCCGTCTAGGGTCGGGGTGACGGGAGCAAGTGGTGGAGGTACCCAATCGATGATTTTGGGTGCCATTGATGAGCGCATTGCTGCATCGATGCCGTGTGTCATGGTTTCGACCGCCATGCAAGGTGGCTGCACGTGTGAAAATGCACCACTTCTGAGAATTGACCAAGGTAATATTGATATCGCTGCAGCAACGGCACCGAGGCCATTAGGGCTCACTGCTGCTGATGACTGGACCATTGATCTAAAAACGCGTGGTTTCCCCGATCTGGAAAATATTTATCAGATGATGGGTGTTGCGAGCAGACTCTCCGCCGTTTTTCACACGCGGTTTCCTCATAATTACAACCAAGTCAATCGTGCAGCCATGTACGCGTTTTTTAATCGACACTTTGCGCTTGGGTATGAGTCGATTACGGAACGCGATTTCCAGCCCTTGAGTCAAAGTGAGTCGACTGTTTGGAATCACGTCCATCCAAAACCATCAGGCGATCAAGTTGGGGATTTACATGAAACAAGGATGCTTGCCCTCGTTGCGCAGGATTCGGATCGCAAGGTCAGTGCTCTGGTGCCGGAATCAAGTGAAGAGTTGCTGTCGTATCAGGATGCCATCGGTGGTGCATGGGAAACGCTAATTGGACGCCGCGGTGATCAGGTCGGAAAAGTTGTCTACAAAGAAACGTCAGCCATCGAAACACCACAGTTAGTGATTCAGGCGGGGGCAATCAGGAATCTTGACCACGAAGAGGAGTTTCCTGTTCTCAAATTCGCATTGCAGAAAACACCAGAAAAACAAATTAGCATCGTCTGGGTTATGAACGATGGAAAGGCGGCTGCGTTCGAAAATGGAAGAGTTGTTGACGAAATTCTTCTGCTAGTGAAGGCCGGATATACCGTGATTGTTCCAGATCTGTTTGGGCAAGGTGAACTGGCCGAGAATGTGATTAAAGATCAATCGCAGCGAATGTGGTTTCAACGGGACGGGGACAAGGGCTGGCACCGGTTCTCCGGGTATACGTATGGTTTTAATCATTGTCTCTTTGCCCAACGTACACATGATCTGCTTTCGGTAATCATGCAAGCGGACAGTCTGGGTGAAGTTTGCATCATTGGCCGTGGGAAAGTGGCTGGTCCACTGGTTGCAGCCGCCTACAGTCAGGCCCGTATGAGGGTAAAGCGATGCATCATTGAACCCCAAGGGTTTAACTTTGCAGCGATCCAGCGTCACGACGATCCCATGTTTGTGCCAGGCGCAGTCAAGTACTTGGGGCTTGATGGACTGATCTCGCTGGTTGCTCCTGGTTCGCTCGTCATCTCAGGCGACGAGTACCCGATCACAAGAAAAATTTATGCTGCGAATAAGGCTACTGGTCGATTGAAAATTACCGATCACGGAATCGAAGGAAAGGCATTGTTGGCCGAGTTGCAGTTCGAGGACTAGGCTGGGGGTCGGGTCATCTGTTGCTCTCGCTGCGAGGCAATGCGATTGATTTCTTCTCGTTCCTGCGGAGACGCGTTCGCCCACGCTGATATCTCCTCCAGTTTGCGGTGACAGCCGACACACATGCCGGTGGCATTGAGAATGCAGGTGCCAATGCAGCGAGACCTTGCTGAAGCTGTTGATGAATCTTTCATTGGCATCCTTTTATAAGTCGTATCCATCTTGGATCACTGTCCACTAGACTATCCGGACAGGTCAAGACTGCGGATCGAAGCATCAGTTCGCAGAAGTCTTGAGCCGATTTGTCCTTTGTCTTGGGAACAACCCTGGTCATCGAAACGATTTCTCCATTTGCAGCCGATAGTCTGCCCGGATCTGTCGTGATAATCTGTTTAGAAGTGATCTGTGTCTCCGTCCCCATTCGGTTGTTGAACCGTTTCCCGCCTTCGTTTCCCCGGAAAAATCAATGCTTCCAAATCGCTTGATCGTCTTGTTTTCGGTATTCAGTGGTGTGTTCTCGTCGGTCTTCGCAGCCGAGGACTGGCCAAGTTTTCGTGGCCCCAAGGGTGACGGGGTTGTTGCTCAGTCCCTGCCAGTGGAGTGGGATAGCGACAAGAACATCGCTTGGCGAACCGAGATTCCGGGCGAGGGATGGTCATCACCTGTGGCCGCTGGGAATCGTATTTACCTGACGGCAGCCATTCCATCTGGTGAAGGTGATGAGGATCAGAAAAATCAGGAATTCGCACTTTCCTTGATCATCATTAATGGCACCTCGGGGGAAATCATAAAAACGGTTCCGATCATGCAGCAGACAGGTGAGCGAGCAGCTAGGGTTCATCGCAAAAACAGTCACGCCAGCCCAACGCCTGTGATTGAAGGTGACAAAATTTATGTGCACTTCGGATATCAAGGCACAGCATGTTTATCTTTGAATGGAGACATATTGTGGAAGAATCGTGATCTGTTTTTTAAACCGACCCACGGAAACGGTGGCAGTCCGGTGTTGGCTTCTGGGAATCTGATTTTTACGTGTGATGGCGACAAGGAGCCCAGAATCGTTGCGTTGAATGCCTCAAGCGGACAGCTTGCCTGGTCGACCCCGCGACCGGTGTCAGCCAAGAAAACGTTTTCATTTTGTACCCCGACCGTGATTGAAGTGGATGGTCAGGTACAAGTCATCGCACCGGGTAGTGATTGTGTGCTGGCACTCGATCCCATGACAGGAGAAATAATTTGGGACGTGCGCTATGTTGGCTACTCGGTGGTTCCAAAGCCAAGTTATCACCGCGGTTTGGTTTTCATTTCAACGAGTTTTGACAATAGCAAAATGTTGGCCATTCGACCAACCGGCAAAGGTGAGGTTACTGAGACTCATGTCGCTTGGCAGATTGATCGAAATGTTCCCAAGACACCCTCAATGGTTGCCCACGATGGCTTGGTGTATTCGATTAGTGATGATGGAATTGCTACATGCGTCGAAGCTGAAACGGGAGAACTGGTTTACCGAAATCGAATAGGGGGGAACTATTCTGCATCGCCGTTGCTGGCTGATAATAAGTTGTACTTCACTAGTGAGAATGGAGTGACGACTGTTGTTCGGGCGGGAGAAGATTTTCAAGAGGTCGCTGCGAATGTTATTGAGGAGCGGACACTCGCATCGCTCGGTGTGCTTGGTGATTCAATTCTGATGCGCACTGGATCAGCGCTGTATCGCATTCAAGACTAATGGGGATCGTCTTCATTAGCTGAGCTATGCGTCGATCGGTACTCGCCTGGTGACATTCCCGACAGCTTTTTGAATTGGCGGTAGAAGGTGGAAAGATCGCGGAAACCACATTCAAAAGCGATGGATGTGATTGGGAGATCTGTCTGAGCGAGTCTTTTTTGCGAGTGCTCGATGGTGACACGGCGGGTGTAAGAGAGCCAAGTCTCTCCAGTCAATTCATAAAACAGTTGCGTGAATTTGCGTCTGGGGATGCCCAGTTGCTGGCTGGCTGAATCGATCGATGATTCCTCGAAGAAGCGTTCAGGAAGTTCTGCGATGTAACGTTGCAGGACGGTGCGCTCATTGCCATCTGGTTGAAGTATCGTTCGCGGTTTCGATTCAATTTCCAACACCAGTTGCAGTAGTCGCAATGCATCTGCAACCATTGAGATGGATGTGGTGGCGACTGGCTTTTGCTGTGAGTGAATCAAATGTCGTAGCAGTGAGGTGATCCGGTTGGTGAACCCATGGCGGTGACGCTGTAAGGTAATGTCTAGCGAGTCGGCCAGACGGTGCTCAAAGCTGAGTAGTTGTGTCGCAATGCAGCAGACATAAAGGCTAGGTGCTGCAGAGGTGTCGTCGACAATGCGATTGCGTGTGTGGGGCGGAATAATAATTACATCATTGGCACGGAAACTATGAATCGTGTCACCGATGTGGAACTCTCCCCTCCCCTTCCATACGTAGACAATTTTGACAAACTCATGAGTCCGCCAGTCCATTGCGAATTTTGGACTGTGATGACTTTCCAGCACGAGAACACCCCATGAAGGGAGATTCTCTGGGTGGGCTCGGTCAGTGAGTTGATAATCCAAGTTTGTACTCGTTGCCTGCTTTGCAAGATCTAGTTATGCCCGATTTGCCAAGACACATGACCTGATCCAAAGTAGATTTGTATTCGTTAATGTTTGTTACGGATGAAGAAATAGTATGAGTGAATTGATCGATCCCGCGAAACTACTGCAGCCTCGCCGCAAGATTATGGGGATTTCTGCCATACTGCTGCCATACCACGCAGAGGGAGGAGTTGATTGGAAAGGCTTCGACGCGCACCTTCGCCGTACGTTTGATGCTGGACTGGTTCCGGCTGTCAATATGGATACTGGCTATGGAAATCTGATCGATGATGCAGTTCGTGAAGAAGTGTTGTTGCGTTCCCATCGAATTGCCGATAGTCAATCTTTTGTCGCAGGTGTTTTTGTTGGCGATCACCCGGGGGCAGCCTTTGGCAGAGACTCATATCGGATTGGAATTGAGCAGATTCAGCGGTATGGTGGCATACCAATTTTCTTTCAATCCTATGGATTAATTGAATTATCTGACCACCAAGTGGTCGAAGCTTATCAAGCATTGGCACGTGAATGTCAAGAGTTTCTATTCTTTGAGTTGGGCAAGGTTTTTGCTCCCTTTGGCAGAATCTACTCGTTGGATATCTATGAGCAATTGATGATGATTCCCAATGCTTTGGGTGCGAAACACTCCTCACTTCAACGATTACCTGAGTGGCAACGACTTGATTTGCGAAATCGTGTGCGAGCTGATTTCAAGGTCTTTACAGGCAATGACCTTGCTATCGACATGGTGATGTACGGCAGCGATTATCTGTTAGGTCTCAGTACCTTTGCCCCTCACGCATTTGCTCGACGAGATGCCATGTGGGAAACCGGGGACCCTGGATTTTATGAGCTAAATGATTTACTGCAGTATCTTGGCGCCTTTACTTTTCGGGATCCTGCGCCTGCATATAAACATTCTGCCGCAATGTTTTTGAAAATCAGGGGAATGTTGGCCAGTGATCAGACGCATCCTGACTCACCACGTCGACCCGGAACTGACGAAAAGGTTTTGGAGTTGATAGCGAGCGACCTTGAGAGAATTATGAACGAGGAGAATTGATGGTTTATCCGCGTGTGGCAAGTTTTAAGAAATATGATGACTTCGTGAATCATCTTGCCAGCTTGGGAATTCAATTTCCTTGTGATGACCAAATCGCGACCAGCAGCAATCCCCTTGCTGATCCATTGTTCGTAGATGGACTGACGATCGGGAATCGGTTCTGCATTTTGCCCATGGAGGGTTGGGATGGAACCCTTGATGGAAAACCCACGGAGTTGACACGAAGGCGTTGGCGCAATTTTGGAGTCAGCGGTGCAAAGTTGATGTGGGGTGGTGAGGCAGTCGCAGTACGACCCGATGGCCGAGCGAATCCACATCAATTGCTGATTTGTGATGAGAATCTTGCGGACATTGAATCATTGAGATTGGAATTGTTCAGGACGCACCAGGCCGCGTTTGGCAAGGATGATGATCTGCTGGTTGGATTACAGTTGACCCATTCAGGGAGATACGCGCGTCCCAATCAGAAAAGTGTCAGCGAACCAAGGACGGTACAGCGCAACCCAGCGCTGGATACACGACTGGGACTTGATGATGGATCAGCAGTTTTTTCGGATGATGAATTGCAGGAACTAATAAGTGATTTCATCAACGCTGCCGTGCTTGCACAAAAAGCGGGTTTCCAATTCGTTGACATCAAACACTGTCATGGCTATTTGGGGCACGAATTGTTATGTGGTGTTGATCGCCCCGGAAGGTTTGGCGGTAGTTTCGAGAATCGAACACGTTTCCTTCGCAATATTGTCGAAGGGACTCATGCTGTTGCTCCTGGTTTGATGATTGGGGTGAGGCTCAGTATTTTTGATTTCCTTCCGTTTCAACC